>Ga0209538_1000200_pt1 | contig 37040 bp, 61 predicted proteins | sample BarGraNGADG00211_2_FD_184492 | JGI IMG/M metagenome (GOLD analysis project Ga0209538, IMG submission 184492) | Arctic peat soil microbial communities from Barrow, Alaska - Barrow Graham LP Ref core NGADG0004-211 (SPAdes) (version 2) | ecosystem: Environmental > Terrestrial > Soil > Wetlands >... | reverse complement strand
TTTGTTTAAGATTATTAGATCGTCTTCCGGCGTGTATTTCATTTTACCTCCTGCTTTAATGCTTTTTGTTCCAGCTGATAGATTGCCCAAAGTTTTGCTTGCGTGAAGTTACCCCCGTTAAGATGCTCTATTTCGTGTTGCCAGATCAAAGCATTTTCCCCGTCGAGAATAGACATCATGTGTCTGCCGTTTTGGTTTCTATAGCTTACCGTTATTCTTGCGTGGCGAGTTACTTGTCTCTCAATCCCCGGATAGGAAAGGCAACCTTCGAGAGAAGGCACCATATCTTTTGAAGTTTGAATTATCTTAGCGTTTATTATCACCTGCACCATTTCAAGATTAAGCGCCCTTTCTGCTTCCGAAACCTGCCGTTTGAACACAAAAATGTTTTTATTACTACCGATTTGGTTTGCCGCAAGGCCAACAGCATAACTATTTGAAGTCAGTTCCTTGGTTAGGAAATAAATAACCTTTTTTACCTCGATGTCATCCACCTTCTTAACATTAACCGCCTTCCTGTTTAAGCAAGGATTTGGCGCAAGGACTATACGGCTGGTTTCTGTTTTTACCTTTACTACTTCCGGCGTTGTTTCTATTTCTTTTACTTCTGTATCATAACTCATTTATTCCTCCTCACTATCAAAACCAGCCCATTCAGATAAATTATTATCTTCTAATTTATCTAATTTATCTTCACTAATACCTTTTTTTAATTCTAAAAACCATTTTTTATGGCCCAAAATTGCTTGTTTCTTATCGAGATAAGTTTCTACAATATACCAATGATCCCCGTCAATACATATTCCAGTTTCCCATTTTCCAGTATCAACAGCAAAACAAGTATCAATCTCTCCATTTTCTAATTTATCATTTATAGCAGTTTTTCTTGCTTGTTCTACTTTATCGTTGAAATTATTACTTCCAAATTGTGATAAGAAATTATCTAATCCGCTCATTTTTTACCTCCTTATACCTCAAAGCATTGAATTACTTCTTCCTTGTGAATTTCAGTGAAGCGTTCACCTGCCCCTCGAAGGAAGTTTTGGAAGAAATTCCATTTTTCTATTGGAATAATATCTCCTATTTCTATTGTGAAATCGTGTTCTAAACCAATACGACCTCTAATATGCAGAAATATCGTGTTAGGATGAGATACAGTAGCATTATAACTTATTCCCTCTTGAAAATATCTAAGTATTTGAGCATCTGTTAATATTGCGTCGAGATCTCTGTGATTTAAGACATTTGCTATTTGAACTATCTCTACCTCCTTAATACCTTTCTCGTCTCTTATTTCCTTGTAATAAATTTCTGTCTGTTTCATACCAGCGCCTCTATTTTTATCTGTTGAGAGATCCAGTCCCAGTCGTAATTGGTTTTTGTAGCTTCGCAAATTAAAAGTGCTAATTCCCGGTTGAACTTTTTAACAAGGGCGTCTTCCTCTGCCATTAGTGCCGCCGAACAAGCTTCTCGCTCCGCTTCGTTCTTGCCAATAATTAAACCATCTCGAATAAGCCCCTGTTTCTTGTTGATCTGCTGATCCTTTGCCACATCAATAGACAAGTTAGCTTGGTAGAGCTTCTCGCACATTTCTTTGCGTTTTTCTGTTATCTTTTTTAACTGTTCGCCTAAGAATAACTTATCCATTTTGTTCCTCCTCTTCCTGAATTTTGTAGATTTTTTCTAACTCTTGTTGAAGTTCGTCACCAATTTCACTAGTTGCATATTGTTCTAAAGCTGCTTCCAAACCTTCAACTATAACCTTCAAATCTAAATTGTCTCTCTTCATTTTAAGCCTCCTGTTGCTTAGTTTGTAGGACTTTTTGCCCTACTAATTATATTATATACCAAATCCCAAAAATAGCAAATTATATTTTAATTCTTGTTTTTTCTGTAAGAACTATACCAACCAATAATAATTATTAAACTTATTTGAAGTATTAAAATAAAACCTAAGATCTGCCAGTATTGCCCTGTTTGCTTGCCGCCTACGAGGATTAGTGGTGCCACTACTACTTTTACCCATCCCAGCTCAAAAGCCGCTAACAAAGCCCCGTAAAGAGCTAAAAGAAGCAGCCAGAAAAGAATCATTCCTCTGCCTCCTCTTTTTCTTTATCCTTAACAGAAGCAGTTTGTTTTGCCATAAGCTGTCTTATTTTTTCAAAAATAATTTCTTTTTTACTCATATTTCCATGATCCTCGTTTTTCATATCAATAAAACGCTTTTGTTCTTTTTTCTCGTTGTCCTTTATTTGTTTAGCGGCTCTTTCTCTTGCCAGTCGGAGTTGAATAGTTTCTTTCATTTTTCCCCCTGTGCTTGGGTAAGCAGCATTACATCTACAAAGGTTACTATTTCCATCACAATTTCGTTGGCAAGCCCCAGCGCTATTAACTTTTGAAATAATTTTATTTTTTGATCCATTACTTTGTTATTCATTATTGCACGCCAGTGAGAAGTAATACCAGATATACTTTAATAGCCCAACAAAGCCTGAACCGTGACAGTAAGGACACCAACCAGTAGGAGTATCTTCTTCTGGGTCAAAGCAACTTCCTTCACAATAAGGACATTCGTGAGAAAGGTACCATTTAGCAAGAAACTCCGTTCTAAAATAAAACCAGTATTTCCAATCTATCTGACGGAAGATATTTACCGAACCAGTCCCTTTGCAAAAATCGCAAGGTATATCTTTATCTTCCTTGTGCCATTTATCTTTGAAGCCATAACCGAGACATCTTGGACAAGTAAAACTCAAAAAATCATTTTTTTTCATTTTATCCTCCTGTCGCTACTACGATCTGTTGCAAATAAAGCATTTCTTTGTTTTATCAATAAATCTTTTGCATCTGCTTTTTCATTCATAGCTTTTAGATATTTTATTACTCTAATAGCGTTTTCAATATAATGAAGTTCTTGCTCAAAGTCCTCTAAAACTAACTTGGTTGTTTTAATTCTACCAATAACATTTTTTTTAAGAGCTTCCCAATAAGGGAAATCATTTCGAATTTTCAAACCTTGCGCTTGGAGTTCTTCAAAAAATTCTGGGTCTGTGAATTCTTTCATTTTTCCTCCTTAAAACTTCTCGTTAAAGATTTTTAAGCGTTTGGTTTTGTCATCTATATTGTTTAAGCGTTTGCACTCTTTAGCAATATTTTCTAAGGGTTTGAAACCGCCCCAAGTAAAGATAACCTTGGCTTCGTTATCGTAGATAGAATAACCTTCGGTGCCCTCTTGGTAAGGAATATAGCGTTTAGTCGTTTTCATCTCGCCCTCCAGATAGGTCTTTCAAGATCAATGGTTGTGCCATTAATAGCTAAGTGAAGTTTTTCCACGATAGCTTTTTCTTTTTCGTGATATAGCCTTTCTAATTCTCTATATTCTATATCTAAATCTGAATTAACCCACACCCCGTCGAGAACTGTACCATCGCACTCAATATTATCATATTCGAAACGCCCATTTTTTATGTTCTTAAAGTGAAGGTGCCACGGCGTTCCGTCTGTTTGAAAGATCTTTGCTTCAATTCTTGCGCTCTTGTAGTCAAGGAAAATTGTTTTTTGTTCTATTCTATTCATATTAGTACCTCCTGAGTACTTATTGCAGTAGTTTTCGCTGCTATTAGTATTATATACCAAAGTTTGTTTTTGGCAAGTTATTTTTGCTTGGTCTATTAAATTACCAAGCAAACCTGCAAAAATTAAACAGATAAAAACAGCTAAGAAAATATCACCTACGGATATTACCAACTGGAAAGCCCTTAAATAAAAGATATCGCTTAAAGCAAATCTTAACGAATTTACTTTTCCCCAAGGATTGATTTCTACTGCCATTGGTGCCGTCCAGCCTTTGGTGCCAATAAAATTGCAGCTAAAGCCTAAGATATAAGCGAGAATTCCCGCCTTAATTAAAAAAACGTTTTTTCTGTTCATTTTTTCACCTCTGGAAATAAGGATTCTTGTATTATTGCTATTGCTTTTTTATAACTAAGCCGTTTTTTCTTTTCAGGTTTTGCCGGCGCAGCTATTCTTGCTTCTGCCATTTTTATATATTCAGGATTTAATTCTATTCCTACATAATTTCGATTAAGGCTTTTAGCCACCAGCCCGGTGGTTCCTGCGCCCATAAAAGGATCAAGGACTATTCCACCAGAAAAGCCTGCCTCACAATCGCAGTCGGTATAACCAATAGTTTTAGAACTTGCTGGACTAATTTGTTTTCCCCCAGTTTGAGTTGCTAAACCTTGTTCCCTTTTTAATTTGGCAGTAGTAGATAATTCCAAAACAGCATTTTTATGTTCTATTATTCTTATTTTTGGTTTTCCACATTTATTACAAACAAATTCGGGACATCCTGCCAATAGCATCGGGGTTATAAGTTTTGGTGGGAAGGTAGCAAAGTGAGCCTCGGTACAGGGCTGAGTAGCAACCGTCCAGACATCGCGCTTGTTGCGGCCCGACTTTTCAACATCTTCATGGCTGAAACCGCCAGACTGGGGATTGTCCCGCCGCTCATAAGCCGCTTCCTTGAAACCTTCGCTACTATTCCACGGGGCAGTCGGTTCCTTTATCGCTTCTGCATCGTAGTAGTACCTCTCGCTTTTGGTCAGCATGAAAATGTACTCATGGGATTTAGTACACCTATCGGTTACAGATTCCGGCATAGGATTTGGTTTATTCCAGATTATATCACTGCGAAGGATCCAGCCGTCAGCTTGGAGAGCAAAGGCAAGTCGCCACGGCATACCAAGTAATTGTTTATGCATTGAAACACTTTTGTTTACCGTAGCTGGACGCATTTCCATTGGTCTGGTATCTATTGCCTTTGGGCCTTTTGAAAAACCTTTGGAGGAAAGCCCCATACCACTGCCACCATAACTATCGCCCATATTAAGCCAAAAAGTCCCGTCCTTTTTTAATACTCTTTTTGCTTCGTGAAAAACTTTAACTAAATTCTCTACATATTTTTCTGGGGTTTTTTCTAAACCTAACTGCCCGGCTACCCCGTAATCCCGTAAGCCAAAATAGGGCGGACTGGTAATTATACAATGCACGCTTTCACTTTCGAAAGTTTTTAAGACTTCTAAAGCGTCGCCTTGAAAAATTTTGTTAAGCTCCATTTATGCCTCCTTTAATTTCTTTTTAATATTTATAAAATAATTATGATATTGGTCTTCTTTAATCTGCATAACTTCCATTATTCTTTTTTTAGTAGCGCTTTTAGTTTCATTATTTGCCAATCCTTCTCGGAAGGCTTCAAAAAAAACTTTTTCTCGATTAGTTAAACTGGTAAGGTCAAAAACAAAACCGTCAGTTTTTTCCACAAAAAGGTTAGCCGGTAATTCCAAAGGCGTTAGCTTAGTTTTCTCATAATAATCTTTAATACTGTTATTAAGCAACCCTAAGAGATAATTCTTGGCAAGTTTTTCGGGAGTTGTTTCAAATTTAGCAACTACTTGCCAGAATTCTTGCTCTAACTCTTCCCGATCCTCTCGGTTAGTAACTTTCTTGACAAGGAAGCGAGAAAAATAGTTTTTATTTGCCTTATAATATTCGTTAAATTCCTGCTCGTTCATCTTTTGCCTCCGGCGTTAAAGTTTCAAAATATTGTTTTACCAAATTTTCTGCTATAATCGTAGGCGCAAGTTCAGGATCATAAAGTTCTTTTATATTCTTAACAAAGTTATTAGCAAAGGCAAAAAAGACTTTATCAAAGGCAGCTACCATTAAACCCCGCTTATTGTATTCAATATAAAAATAAAGGAGGGTATAAAGCGAAGTAAAGTCCGCTTGGGTAGCCCGACTAACTAAAAATAATTGGTCGTTGAAACTTCTTAAAGCCTTGTTTAAGGTTAATAAGATATCGGTATGCTTAGCTAAGTCCCTTCTTTGCTGTTCCAACTGATGATTTAAGAGAAAGGTATAGCCAACTAGTAAAAGGACTACCACCGCAAAAATAATATTAAAGTTCATTTTTTACCCCCATTTTTCTTCTCATAATCTTCTAAAGAATTAAACCCTTCGTCGTGGGCGTCGCAATAAAAACTTTCTAAAAATTTATCAATAAAAACATTTTTTTCTTCTTCGGTTACTTTCTTGGCTAAAATCGCTTTTAATTTTTCCCTAGCTTTTATTTTATTCATAGTTCACCTCCATGGTTAATAATATTATACTCTAAAAATCGTTTTTTGCAAGTTATTTTGGAAAGAGTTCTTCCTCTACTTCTTTTGGCTTTTTAATTGCTTTTGTTTTAATAGGCTTATATTCTCGCCAAGCCTTATCGTGCTGCCAATTTATACCAGAAGCTTCGGCATTTTTAATCCGTGCCGGCGTCCAATATTCCTCTTCCTTATCAGGAACAACGGGAGACTGATTATCTATAACCTTTTGCTTAGCAGGAACAGGCTTTTTAACAGGCTTAGTTTTAATAATAAGTTTAGGCGCATTAGCAATTCGTTTTTCTGCAATCTCGCAATATTCTTTAGAGATTTCTATTCCTATAAATTCCCTGCCTTCCAAGACACAAGCAATGCCGGTGCTGCCACTACCCATAAAAGGATCCAAAACTACGCCCCCAGTAGGGGTTTTAGTTAATTTACAAAGGTAGCGCATTAAAGAAACAGGTTTTATTGTCGGATGCGTGTTAGTACTTAATCCAATTCCTGCTTGGCGTCTTCTTTCGCCAATTCCTCCAGAATTCCATTTATTTGTATCAACTTCTGGCATATCTTCTAGTCCTGCATTCCTTTCATATTTAGAAGCCTTGGCACAATAAAAGAAACGGGAAGCACCGCCTTTATCATTGGCATATTCCGTTATTTTATCAATATTTCCGCCGATATCACATTGAGAATTTCCTTTATTGGCTTTTCTTGCTTCTATACAGTTAGCTATACTATTTTTGGATCTAGCCCCGGTTATAGAAGTGAAAGGGTTTTGTTCATCCAGTAACCGTGCCGCCTCTTCATCAAGCAACAGATTGGCGGGCCAACGACCCCTTACCGTAAGGTCTGTTTCAACGCCACCATGGGCAACGCTTCCACCAACCATTGCATCTTGATAACCGCCCTTATGTGTTTCGCCGCCCTCTGTTCCTATCCTTCCCCCATCAATGTTCAGTCCTGCCACGCCCCACTTCTGCGCGTTCTCAGCATAGGTTCCTTCGAGGGGCTTCATGGCAACGATGATTGGCTCCCATGCTGGTTTTAACGCGGAACCGCTTGATTCAAATTGTTTAACTATATTAGGTTTTATAAATTTTCCGTCATTATCTTGGATTACTTCTAATTCTTGATTATTTAATCTTATTATAAATTTTTTCATGTTAACCCTCCATATCTTTTAAGATTTTTTTTATTTCTTCTATGGTGGTATTTCCTTTTATTCTATTAGCCCTATAAGAAATTATTCTTATATTTTTTTTAATATAACCAAGTTTATTATCAATTCTGTCTATAGAAGGACTATTGTCTGAAAGTTTTCCTATACCTATTATTATTTCTATTCCTAAAATAGGACATAATTTTGGAATTTCGGGAATATCTTCTATTTTTAGATTAAAATAACGATTTTTTATTCTTGCCCTTTTTTTAGCTTGACACCATAATTGATATCTTTCATCTTGTTTTCCACCATTTCTTATTCTAGAAGCTAAACCATGAGTTACACAAGAATCATATAAGCATTGACGGGAACAATAATGTCTTTTACTTCTTTCAAAATGAATTTTTCCACATTTAGAATTAAATATTTTACCACAGTAATCGCATTTTATTTCCATATTATTTCACCCTCAATTCCTTGTTTTTCTAATTCATTTTCTATTTGTTTTAATAATGCCTTTCCAATATTTAGAGATTTCGGAAATCCAGATCCGTATAAATACATCATAGTATCTCTAATTTCCCAACCTGCGTCTTCAATCGCACAGGCTAAGCGGTGAAAGGTACGAGTGCCGCCAAAGGCCATCAGGATTGCCCCTGGCTTGGCAACACGAAGAGCTTCCTTCCAATATATTTTAGAAGGTATTCCATGATCCCAAGCCTTTCCCATAAATTTTATTCCATACGGAGGATCGCAAATCACAGTATCAATACTATTTGAATCTAATTTTTTCATTTCTAAAAGACAATCCCCGTTAATAATTTTAGTCATTTTTCACTCCTGTTATAAGTTTATAGTCCTACAAAGCTATTATACTCCAAATTTCAAAAATAGCAAGTTATTTGAATTGTCATACAAAAGCAAACGGCTATAAAAAGAAGCCAGTTAGAAGAAACGATCAATTATCGATCAGTTATCGATCAATTATCGATCAATTCTTACCTTGTTTTAACTCGGTTGCTTGGCGCTAGCAAAGGTTAAAGTAGGGGGGTGGTAGTTTTATATACCCACTTTCAACCCAGCGGCGTTTTTAGAGTTATTCAAAGAAAAAAACTTTTTTTTAATAATATAATGAAGCCTTGCTACCCCCTACCGTGCCTTCATTTTATAGTTGAGGTTTTATGCGGGTTTCCATTTCTTGTAAAAAAAATATAGGACATTTGCCTTTGAAAGGGGACTATATAAGTAGAGGACTAACAAAAGATTGATCGAACCCTTTGTAAAAGTTCCGGGCTTCAAGAATTTACTTCATACCCTCCTCCTGAGAAATACCCTCGTTGTAGATGATGTCAAAGACGGGGGTATTTTAATAAGAAGGCGAATAACTTGCTTTTTTTTAGATTTGGTGTATAATGGTTTCAGGCATCCTTTTTTATCTCGGGGGGTAAGGGGGGTATAAGAGGAAAAGATTAAAAGAATAAGAGATATTAAAGCTTAAAAGATCAAAAAAAAAAGCCTCCTAACTATGTTCTTTTATCAAACCAACTTAAAAAGTTGGATTAAACAAGCCACTACTCAACTAAGAAAGAAACTTAAAGACTAAGAACTACCTTTTTAATAATTTGAATACTGGAGAATAAAATGGATAAAGTCTGGGACTATAAAAGTAAACCTGTTGATAATTTAGCTACCCAAGTTGCTAAAAATAAGGATATCGTAATGACAGATCCTTTAATGGCAAAACTTTTAATAGATAAATATACCTTGCTTAAAAAAGGGGATGTGGTTGTTGATCCAGCAAAAGGCACCGGCGCTTTTTATGATAACCTTCCGTGCTTTGTAAAAAAATGTTTTTTTGAGATAAATGAAGGAAAAGATTATTTGACTTCTAATCAACCTTGTGATATAACGTTGTCTAATCCGCCTTTTGTTCCCAGAAAGTTATTTTGGCAATTCCAACAAAAGGCAATGGCAACTACAAAGCGAGAAATCTACTGGTTAATAAATATAGCTTCCTTAAATGTTTTTACTTGTAATAGAATAGAGGAAATGAATAGCAAAAAATGGTATATCAATTCCTTTGTGGTAGTCCAAGACAAGCGCTGGTTTGGTCGTTATGTTTGGGTGCGCTTTACTCATAAAGATAAAGGAGTTTTCAAATATAATAAAAAAATGTTTGGAAACCCTTAAAAAAAACTTTTTTTTTCTTAAAACCCGCCTTAAACCCGCCAAAAAATCGTTTTTTTACAACTTTACAGCCTTTTGCCTGACACCCCTTGCCTTCTTGTTGCCCCTGTCCTTTTGTTAGGAGGGCTTTTAGGTCTTAATTCTTAATGAATTTAAGGTTAGAAAAGCTTTATAGTACTTATACTTATAATACCTATACCTTTTATAACTATTTACTTCCCTAACATAACTTCCCTAACCTACTTAGCCCCCAGAGAATATCTTACGGGGTTTTTTCTTTTTTTTCTTTTTCAACCTTGGCTAATTTGTCTTAAAACTTTCTTGATAAAAAGCCTGAAAACCCGCATTAACACTACATATTATAGGCTCTCGTCTGCCCGAGCGGGCTTTGCGAGGGCAAGGAATTCCTCGCCGCCAAAACCAGCGGCTTATTATCAAAATATATATTTTATGCTTAAAAAACCTACTATTCATGCCTCTTTTCAGTTTTACCCCTCCAAAAACTTACCCCGGGGGGGATCTATACCCCCTTCTACGAATTTGGGGCTTTTTTTCTCCCTAAATAAACCGCTGGAAAGGCTAAAACCCCTATATTTTGGTTATTTGTCAAGTATATTTGTGCTGTTTTAATAAATTATTTCAGGTTTTTAACCCTAGCAAATATTAAAAGGTTAGTTTAGTTAGGAATAATCGACAGTTTCAGGTTTTTGAAAGTTGGCTCGCTGCGGGGGGAATATATGCCTTGTCAAGGTAATTATTTAATTATTTACTACATAAATTGCTTACTTAATTGGAAAAAACAGGAGACCTTTAGAAAATTATAGGGAAAAATATTCCTGCCGAACCGGCCAGGAAGCATTGGCACTTTTGGTAGTCTCTGGGGCAGGAAAAACCCCTCTTTTCCTCTCTTTTCCTAAAACCTGTACCGCTTGTATTCATCATAGTTCCACAGAACGAAGGCCCGGCCTAGCGGTCGATCAACTATTGAGGATCCATCATAGTTTTCGGGATCGCTTGTGTTTAAGCCCCTCTTCAAAAACCCTTTTTATTTCGGACTCCGAAGTAAAAATATAATTCGGATCCCGTAGTATAAATTTTTTAATTCTTTTATAGAAAACCCTAAATTCTTAAAAGCTATTTGCACTTTTACCGCTTTATTTTTTGCTAAAATTCGGGCTTTTTTTATAGTTAATTTTTTATTTGCTGGGCGCTAAAAAATACCCCGCTAAAAAAATACCCTATAAATACCCGAAGGGATTATATACCAAAAAAACAAAAATGCAAGTTTTGAGAAAACAAAAAAAAACTTTTTTTTTAGGTATATATTATAGGGCTATTTGCTGGGGCTAAAAACTAGGGGCTGGAATTATAAGGGGCTAGCTATAATATCTAGGCCACGGGGCTATAAAGGGGTTATTTGCTAAAAGGGATCCCTTGTTTTTATACGGTATAGCGCCGTAACTTGACAAAATAATTATAGCTATTATAATAAGGTTATAGCAAAGTTAAAACAAAAAACAAAAAATAACTTGCTATTTGAAAATAACAACTATAATATATATAACAAGATATTTGGAGGCGCTAAAAAATAACAAAAAAACTAAATACATAGGGGGCGGAGAAGGTACGGGAAAGAATACCGGCTAGGTATAAACTAGCGGTTACAAAATTTTAAGGCTTAGGAGGCCAAAAATGAAAACTAACAAAATAAAAGATAATACCGGGGCGGCTATTGTTAATAAAGGTAACATGTTGACGGGGGAAGAAAAGGACTTCGTTTTAAGTTTTTTATACGAAAGCCTAGAAAACGAGGAGAATCAGCCCGGGAGTTTTAAAAATAGCGAGGCTATACGGATATATACTAAAGTTTTCCTTTTAATTGGAAAACTAACCACTAGTACCGAAGGTTAAGGGGGCTATAATGGAAAATATAGAATGGGGCGTTACGGCTATTATTTTTATGGCGTTAATTTTAGGTACTATAATTTTTATAGCTATTTTAATTTAAGGGGGCACTTATGGACGCAAGGGAAGAACTAAGGGATCAATTATGGAGAGAAGAGAAGAAGGCAGAGGAAGCAAGACAGGACGCAGAGGACGAGGCAAGGGCAGAGAAGAAGTTTAATAGGGACGCAATGCGGGCCAAGTGCGGACTGTTCCAAGTTAGAGATTGGGACAACTACCAAGAGGCAGGGCAGGAAGGGAAGGAGGCGGAACAAGAGGCGAGGGACTAAATAGGGGATCACGGCGGGGGGCCAATAACCCCCCGCTATTTTTATAAACTTTTATAAACTACGGGCTAAAAGGTTATAAGGGCGGCGTATAGTACCCCCTTTGCTTTGCGATAGCTGGGGTTAAGGTATAGGGGCGGCGTTATTATAACCCCCTGGTTAATTAAACAATTAAACAATAAAACAATTAAACAATTAAGGGGGCGGGGAGTTAAAAAAAATTTTAATAAAAGATTAAAACAATTAAAAAAATAATAAAAAATAGTTATAAAAAAATTAATAATAAAAAAAAGTTATTTGCACTTTTGAAAAAAGGTATTTGCACTTTTGAAAAAAAGTTAGGGGCTTCCCCAATTTTTGTTTTTTTGCTAGTATCTACTGGTCCCAAAATAAATTTTGTAAGGTTTCCTATAATTTGCTTTCTTTTCTAATTGGGCTTTTAATAACTTGCTTTTTTTCTTTTTTGGTATATACTATGGTTAGAGTTGTAATTTAACTCAAATTAAACGCTTAGGAGGCGGGAAATGAAGGCAACTGAAGCAGAACTAACCGCTATTGCTAATGCTTTATGTGATAAATATGGTTATGAACATGTAGAGGTAACTTATAATCCTCATTTAAGAAGAGTAATCTCAAATTGTGATTATGCCAAACACCATATCTCTATTGCTACTAAATATGTTCTTGAAAATAATAAATGGTTTTTAATTAGAGTTTTGAAACACGAAATCGCTCATCTAAAATATCACACCCACGATAAAGCTTTTGAAAAAGCGTGCAACCGTATGGGTATTATAGGTGGCCCTTATATACAAAAGCCTTTTCGTAGTCCTAATAATAACTGGGAGGTTCCAAATGAAAACTAATACTAGAATAACTGCCTTACGCTTAGGTAGTCCTTATATGCTAACTCATCAAGATATTGAAGAACAAATTAAAGAAGCGGCTTTTACCCCTTTTGAAAGATCTATGCTTGCCTATAACCTTTTAGAAACCTTTACTGTTGTCCGGGTTCTTAGCTATGATAATAGCACTTGGAATCTAAAATGAATAAACAACTAGACCAGCCTACGGCGGAAGCGCTTTATAATAAGTATATGAGTATAAATGCTTGGCAACTTTGTGTAAAGAACAAAATTACTGACTATAAAGAAATGACAAGACTTATGACTTTAGTCTATGAAGCCGGAGAAAGAGCAGGAAAAGGACTCGAACATAAACTTATCTGGGATCTTTTAGAAGCCTCTTGTTGCCATCCTATTGACGGGGACAAATTAAAAGCGGAAACCTCCCCTAAGGAAAAAAATGGATAATACTAATTATACTTTCATATTTTTTTATCGCCACAAAAAAGTTGGGAGTTGGCCTTCTATAAGCACTAGTGTTGTAAAAGAATATTACGCGCCTATTCTAAAAAATATACAATTCGAGTTTAAGTCAGATTATAGCCTTTTGTATGAACCGGCTACAAAGCGTCTTAGTGGTTTAGAAATAACTAGTTTTTATTCAAAACCCTTATTGGCTATTACTAAAAATTATTCTAAAATTTATTTTTATTTGAAAGAAACCGCTGAATTTTTTAGTTTAGATAAATTTACAACAAGTGGTAATATAAGAGAACCTTATTATCTCAATGAAATAAAACTAAAAGTTGTAGAAAAGCCTACCCAACGCCTGCTTTTCCGCCGTTATCGTTCCCTGCTTCTCTTGGAGGCTTTATAACCCCCTTAATTGCCCCGTTGCTTGCCCTTGGCTGAACTAAAAGCCATCCCCCCTTATATTTCCCCTACTCGACTCCTTAACCTTCGTGTAGGGGACTTTTTTACCTTCGGAGATACTTTTAAGGCATTTTAGGGCATTTGTAAGCGTTTTTTAGGCAAAATATAGGACATTTGCCTCAAACAGGGGACTATATATATATGGGGTAGGAATAATCTGAAGTAAATGACTTCTAAGTAAAGTTCTCGCCAAACTTTATTAAGCTTAGAAAAACTTTTCAGTTATTGGAGTTGAGCATACTTAAGCTTTTAAGCTGGCAACCAACCTTACCCTAAATTAATTTCCTTGTCGTCCAAAGGCAGGACAAAAGCCTTTGAAGCTTTCAATTGAGGTTCGAATCCTTACAAGGAAGCCAAAAGAAAGATCGTACCTTGCCAGCTACCAAAAGGCGAGGGCAAAAAGAAAAGAATTTATTAGAATATATTCGAGGGGGGCGGCTCGTTAAACGCCCTTTAAGCAGTACTAGAACTTCGGTTAAGGTAATTCATAGCTATCTTGAAATTTTGAGCAGGAAACAGGGATTATAGGTCCGAAGTCTTGCAGTAGAGTTACTATAAAAGGAAGTCGCGCTCCGATTATGAGTAAAAGGTTAAGCGCTAATAACGACTTAACCAATATATAAAAAGTTATAACGGGGCTCTAATAAACAACGGAGTATTAAACTTGTATGGAAATCCGTAGCCTCAAAGAAAAATATATGGCACCCGGGGTATGTGGGTAAACTGCCCCAATATAAAACTTTTGTGTGGGAAATGGATCAACGGGCAATGGCTATCCGCCAAAATCTGCTCATGGGGAATAATTCGTAATAAAGGGAAAGAATTATTACACAGAAACTATGGCTTTGGGGTAGTGGGAACCTTCTTCGCTTGGAACGAAGCGTCGTTAGTTCGATTCTAACAAGCCGTACCAGAGAGGAAAAATTTGGTAATAAATTGGAAAAAAATAGAAACGCTATATATCGAGCAGGAAAAAACTTTATCCCTAAGAGAACTCAAAGAACAAGCCAATGTTGTTTTAGGAATAAGGGTTTCTCATACTGTTATCGCCGAACACCTTAATAAAGAAGGCTGGGCAATTAAGCGGGAAAACTATTGGAACGAGAAAGGTTTTCAAACTACCCTTCAAAATATCCCTGCCCTTGAAAAGAAAAGTAAAGAAAGAACTTATGCAAAAAAACTTGACAATTTAATTAGTGATACTTTTAATACCATTAAAGCCGGCATAGATAAAATACGAGAGCAACAAAGTTCGGAAAGTGGTATGAATATTGATCCCTCAAAACTTCGAGACCTTGGCACGCTTTTAGAAGGTTTAACCAAGATAAAAAAGAATACTGAGGAGAATCAAAATCCCTTAAACCCCGAGAAACCTAATGCCGATGAAGCCGACAAACAATATGAAAAACAAGCAAAACATCTTGCCGATTGGTTCGAAAAAGCAATTAACAAATCCCCTGAAACGGGAATTGACGGAATACCTTTGGATGTGGATGGATCAGAAGGAGGAATTGCTGACCTCGATAGCGAAACCTTATCTGGCGGTACAGGAAGCCCGTAAGTTAATCTTAGCTTTCACCGAAGCCCACGCCCAAGAACTAAAAACAAAACTAATTAACGATCCCGACCTCTGGAAAGAGATCTGTCAGTTTGACCAATATGTCTTAAAGAATAAATGGTTTCCTTATAATCCTCAACCTCGCCAAGCGCTTTTTATTTGGGACAAGACTAAAGAATTACTTTATGGTGGCGCGGCCAGAGGGGGTAAATCCGTAGGGCTGTTAATGTGTGCGCTTATGTTTGTAGATATTCCCGGCTTCTCGGCGCTTATCGTAACAAAAACTTTAATTCAATCTAAACTTTCTGGCGGTATAATTCAGTTAAGCAAGGATTGGGAACTAGCCCAAAAAGGCGCGGTTTATAACGCTTCCGATTTCTGTTGGACTTTTCCTTCTGGGGCTAAACTGCAATTTGGTTATCTTAATAATGCCGATGATACCATGCGGTATAAATCTACCTCTTGGTCGCTGATTTGTTTTGACGAACTTACTAACTTTGAAAGTGAAGACACTTATACTTATCTTTTCTCAAGGTTAAGTCAAACTACCAATAGCGACATCCCTCAAAAAATGAGGTCGGCTTCTAACCCTGATGGGCCCGGCCACGACTGGGTAAAAAATAGGTTTCACTGCGGCAAAGACGATATGGCAAAAGATCCTACAAGATTGTTTATGCCCGCTAAACTTTGGGAAAACTTCGGGCATAATAGGGAAGAATACGCAAAAAATCTTGCTAAACTTCCTGAAATTACTCGCAAGCAATTAGAAGACGGCGATTGGGACATTACCCCCGATGGACAAATGTTTAAAATGGCTTGGTTTAAGAAAGGCCCTGCCGATGGTACTTTACCAAAAGGCGTGGTTATCAAGAAAGCCGCTAGATATTGGGACTTGGCAGGCAGTGCCGCTAAACCGGGGAAAGATCCTGATTACTCCGTAGGCGCTAAAATAGGTTATGGTTCCGATGGTAATTATTATATTTTAGATATAGTTCGTTTCCGAGAAACCCCCGGCGCTGTTAGAGCAATGGCTAGAATGGTGGCGGAAGGCGACGGTTTACAAGTTTGGAATGGAATGGAACAAGAAGGCGGACAATCAGGTATGGAACAAGCCCTGAGTTATCGAGACACGGTTTTTAAGGGTTTTAAATTCAAAGCTTATAGAACTACGGGTAGTAAAGAAAATCGGGCAGAACTTTTTTCGTCTGCCGCGGAAAATGGTTTAATTTGTATCTTGGTAGCGCAATGGAACATTGATTTACTAAATGAATTCTCTATGTTTCCCTTAGGCGCGCATGATGATATAGTAGATGCTTGCTGTGGGGCTTATAATATGCTACAAGAACATAAATCAAACAAAGCTTATACTATTAGGTATGCTTAGGGAAGGTGGAAAATGACAGATAATTTTGGTAATCCAAATCCTCTTACGGAATGGAATATAACCCCCGTAGAATATTCTTTTTTACAAAATGAGGAAAACCAGCAAAGGTTAGAAAATCAACATTATGATTTATTGGAACGCTATCTCTTAGGCAATATAAATATAAAAATTCCTAAAATCGTGAGAGATGAAATTTCTCAAAGAGAAGTTGTTACAAATTTCTTGCGCCCAGTTTTAGAAAGTTATGTGCATATGTTGGGAATAAAATCTATCACGGCTTCTGAAGCCGCGCTTCAACCGCAAGTAGATGAATATTTAGAAAACATTGGTTTTGACACCTTAGAACACGAAATTTATTCTACTGCTGGCTTATTTGGGCGTTGTTATTTACAACTCCTTTATAACAAGGAAGCAGATTTAATTGATATCATTGTTTTAGATCCAAGAAATATTAGAAAAAATGTAGATGCTGAAAATATCAATATTACTACTTCCGTGATTAAAACTTGGTTAGATCTAGATTTTAATGGTCGGCCTATTGAAAGAGTGGAAAAATATTATCCCGATAGAATAGAAAGTTACTTCACGCCTGCGGGAGAGCGGTTTCCAATTCCTTATTTAGATGGTGAAACTCCTTCGGTGCGCCCTAATCCAGCTGGCTTTATTCCTATCTTTGAAATAAAGAACCGAGGCGGTATTTCGGAAATAGAAAATGGTATAGGGATCCAAGATTCTATAAATCAATGGCTTTTAGAAGCTATGGAAAGCGGTTTGTTCAAAGCAAGCGGCCAAATCTATATTATCGGCGTAGATACGGAAATAACCGAGAAAGAAGTTAAAAAGTCCGATGATACCGGGCCAACTATTGTTAAAGGGCTTGGAAGAAAGCCTTATGATGTTTGGACCCTCGGGCCAGAAGTTAAAACGGTTGGAAAAATAACGGGGGAAGATATAGGGCAATTCTTTACTGCCGTAGATAAGAGAATAGAACATTTGGCAATTATAACTGCTACTTCTATCAGTTATCTACAAACTACTTCCGTGCAAACGGGGGCTGGCGTAGTGGCGCTTCAACGCGCAGAAACCGACAAAGTTCGCGCAAGTCAAAAGGCTTTTTCTAACCAATTAAAAAAGATTTTGAAGCAAGCCTTGTTCTTATCTGGAATAATTACTAAGGTAGATATTGAATGGGAAGATCCCGCTCAATTTGGCAATAAGATAGATGACCTTAAAGAATTCCAAGCAGGGTTGCTTTCAATACAGGATTATCATTCAAGACAAGGCGTGCCTGCGCTAAAAATTGCTTCAATAATTGCTAATATAAAGCAAGAACAAGCAGATGGTTTATTAAAAAATGTTGCGAAGGCGGCAACTCCCACAACTGGGGTTCAAAGTTATGGGAACGAAGCCTTAGTTCCACAGGTGGCGGAACTTCCTGCGGTTAATCCCGATAATGGTTCTGACGCTGGAGTAGCGTAAAACTCAATTCGTTAACAACTCGTAAAGTTGTAGCCCTTAAAATTAAGTAATTCGCAGTAGAAGCGCTTTCTATTGATTTTAAGTAGCAAAGGAGATTGAAATGGCAGATAAAGCAGTTGCAGAAGTAAAGGCTGGCGAAGTAAAAGCGGAAGAAGTTAAGGCGGAAGAAGCGGAAGGCGAAGAGTTAGATATTAAGGAAATTCAAAGTAATAAGGCCAATGACCGAATTCGTCAATTAGCCAAAGAAAATAAAGACTTAAAAACTCAACAAGCCCTCACGGAAGCCAATCGTTTGAAAGAAACTAATGATTTTAAGACGCTTTACGAAACCGAACATGCTCAATTTGAGAAATTAAAAAGTGATTTTCTAACTTCAACAATGAAAAACAAATTTATTATCTCTGCCCAGAAATTAAATATTATTGATCCTGATTTGGCTTTTAGAGCCTTAGAGGATTATAAGGATTTATATACAGTAGAGGAAAACGGCAATGTGCTTGGTTTTGACAAGGTTTTAGCTGCACTAATCAAGGACAAGCCTTATCTCGTTGGAGCTAAGAAAGCAGAACCTTTAACTACTACTTCTGGCAAAGTAACGGCTACTGCCGAACATATCTATACTGCGGAAGAAATAAAAGGCATGAGTTACGAAGAAAAAAAGAAATTTGCGAATGTAATTGAAGAGCAAATGAAAAAAGGTTTAATTAAATAATAAAAAATTACCTTGGAGGTAAATTAAAATGGCGGATCTAACTAGTTTAGAACAAACTTTATGGAGTACTAAACTCAAGATGGCTTTTGAAGCACAAGCTTCTTATGCCAAGGCTATCAATTACGATTGGCAGTCTGAAATGGTTTTGAAGAAAGGCATGGTAGTTGCTATTGACACCATCACCGGCGTCGTAGTTGAGCCTTATACCGGCGCACCAATTGTTACCGACGGCGACGATCTTGTTTCCGATGATATTCAATTAGTGATTGACCAAGCTTCTCAACTTCACTTCAAAGTGAAGGATTATGATCAAGCGCAGATTTTTGTTAATCTAACCAGCGAAGGCATTAAATTAGCAGTTCCAAAGGTAAAGGCCGCAATAGAAACGGCGCTTGCTGGGGAATATGTTAATGTGCTTACCGGCAATACTATCGGCGAAACCCTTACGCCCGTAACTCCCGTTGTTACTGAAGGGACTGGGAATGTTTATGAAACCCTTGTGGATGCTAGCGTTCTCTTAGATGAGAAGAATGTTCCTGATACCGATAGAGCAGTAATTCTTCCGCCTTGGGTCTATGCCTACTTACAGAAGGATGACCGTTTTATTGCCAAGAGTACTGCTACTTCTGAAACCGCGCTTTCTACGGGTTATGTTGGAGAAGCGGCTGGGTTCTCCATCTATAAGAGCAACTTCGTTGCAAAAGACGGAGATACTTGGAAGGTTATGGCAATGCACAGAAGTGCCGTTACAATGGCTATGTTCTTAGATAAGATCGTGGTTTCCCAAATGGAAAAAGAGTTCGCTACCCTCTTCAAGGAACTTGTTCTCTTTGGTATCAAGACCGTTTATCCTGAAAGCATGGTTGTGGTTACTTTCGGCAAGGCTGGTGCTTAGTTTTAATAAAGAAATCGGGGGTAAGCCTCAAAAGCTTACCCCTTTTTTAGAAGGTGGCTAAATGACGGTTAATGAAACACTGATAGTTAGCAACATAAAAGACTTATGTCCTATAATAGAACAATATTATAAGACCGAAGCGGCTAATCAAAAAATAATTCGGCTCTATGTTAGAAATGCCGATTATGAAGAACTTACCGAAGCAAAAACTATTTTAGATTTGCTACATGCTATTCAAACCTTAGCCCCGGTTTCTTTCTCTATGGGGGCTTTGAGTGAAAACAAAGGGGAATCTTTGGCGCAAGCCATTGCCCATTGGCGCACCCAAGTCTATGGCAGTTTAGGTACTACAAGGGCTAGACGCTAATGTTAGATCTTTTAGGACTTCCAACTTTTCTAAGGCCTTTTGAATTTTATGCGCTTAAAGCAGCTACTATTGTAAGCGGCGTGCCTACCTATGAAGCCCCTGCTTATCTAGGAACTTCAGAAGGCGTAATCGTTAGAGATAATGTCAATCCTTTTAAGCCCTCGGCTTTCGGGATAGAAATTAGTTATACTTTTCTTGCTTACTTAGATATAACTTCGTTTAATGCTGACGAACTATTGCTTAAAGAAGGTTATTATCTAAAAACTGAAAGTAATCAGCTTTTCTTAATAGTTGCTTTGGAAACTTTAGATAATATTCTAGTTTTAGCTTTACAAGAAAAGCAAGCGCTAATAGGGAAAGCTTGGAAAAAGGAATAAATGTTTACGGTAAAAATTCCCGATATGACCCAAGTTTTACAAACTTTTCTCGACAAAAATGTAGAAGTTGCTATGATTAAAACTTTAGATATCGTTCGACTAGTGGTAGAAACGGACATTAAAATAACTTCGCTAAGTGCTTTTGACGATTACGAAACTACCGACCTTAGTTCTAACGAAAAACCAAGAACGGCTGGCGCTTTAAGAGCCTCTATTAGAACTAGCCTTCCTTATTTAGTTGGGCCTCAAGTTTATGGCTTTGATGTTTTAGTAGGCGATAATAAAATTTCTACTTTCACGGGTATTTATTATGCGGAAAATATGGAATTTAATATTGTAGATACTATTGGCCCTTTTTCTAAAGATGGTTTCGAATATCAAAGCGACCACGCTTTTGTTTGGCCCACGCTAAATGTTAATATGCCGAAATATACTCAATTAGTACAAACTAATTTTATTGCCGAAATGAATGCTTTAATGGGGGTTTAAGATGACCTTAGCCGACAAAGTTCTAGCTGCCCAAAGAATAGAAAATTATATTGCTTTGGCAAAAATATATATTGAAAGTTTATTGCCCCCGGAATTAGAAAAATTTAAGTCGCTAATTGCGCCAGTAAAAAATGATACCGATATTGATATGGTAAAAAATGTTCCTTTTTATGTTTACAAATATAGGGAACTTCAAGGCTGGACGGGTTTTAAGACTTATGTTTTTGGGTTAGATTTAATTACTAATGAAAATGCCGATGTTATGACGCCTTATATAGAAGAAGGCATGCGCTTTCACTATTTTGATTTAATTACCGCTTATTCCAGTGCTGTTGGCGACTTTAAGCGGCTACATTTAGATTTTAATATTTCGTATCCTATAATTTGGGAGGATTAAAATGGCAGCAGTTCAATTAACGAAACAAACGCTTTCAGATTTACTTAAGGTAACTACCTTAGTGGAAAGAAATTTTGTGCCTTGTGCTAGCGATGGAAATCTTATAACGATAGATGACAGATCTTTTTTCGAAATTCGTAATGAAGATATCGTAAGTCATACCGTTAGTTTTGTTACAAAACCTGAAAATTGGGGCATAACAATACCCCTTGTTTTTACAATTCCAGCGGGCAAGACGCTAACTTCTGATTTACTAACTACCTATTTTAAGGACAGTATTACCCTTACTTATGACGCTGTCTCAATCCCGGGGGCAAATCCTTCGGCTTGGTTAATCGGCACTACTTATGTGAAGGATGTTTTAGTTTATCACGGCGCGGTAGCCTATAAGGCTATTGAAGCAACGGAAACGCCGCCGAATCTAGCTATTGAACCGGGCGTAACTTCTGGCTGGGCTTCTTTCTGGGCGGTATATGCGGTTCCAGTAGTTGCAGTCTTGAAAATAAATGTTTTTGGTTATTAACTAAATTTTACCTTGGAGGTAAATTAAAATGGCAAACACACCAATGATGAGAGGAATTTCCGCCGCTTCCGTAACTTGTGGAGATCTTACAATTAGTTCTCCTGATACCCTTGTATTAGAAGATATTAAGGTTTCTGGTAGTTCTAAAGAAGACGATCTTGCAGGTAATAACGAAGGGCAAACGATTGTAGATTCAAATATTTCAGAAATGAAACAAGAAGCTAGTTTTGAGTTTGAAGCCAATGATTTAAGCGCTTTCCCTATCGATTTGATGGGGCAATCTATGGCGATTTCAGTAACCACGGATCCTTCTTACAGTCACACTTCGGTTACAAAAATTGCTACCGGGCTTGTTACTTCTGCCGAAGTTGATATAGTCAAGAGCGGCTGGCATAAGATTACTGGCAAGATGGTACAGGTTATAGTAACCACAGGAGTTTAATTTATGGAAAATTCAAAGTTTATTTATAACGACTTAACGCTACAAGATGTAGAGGACATTCAAACTAAATTTAAGGTCTGCTTTTTTAGCGTAGAAGATATGTCTCGCCCTTCCTTAGACCTAGTACTTTATGTCGTAAATATGGCAAGAGAAAGAAACGAACTTCCGCTTTTAGAAAAGAAAACGGCTAAATTCAAAGAGGTCTCGGAGGAATGGGGAAATTTTTTCAGACCTTCGATCCCTGCAACTGGGACGAAGACACCCTTGGACGCGTCAATTCCTGTTTAAGTCCGCTTATGGATTACATAAATAGCCAAACCTATAAGGTAAATTATTATGATATTCTAAATATGCCTTTGTTAGTTGGTATTGGTTTGAGAACAATACTTCGTGGTGAAGGTTATAAATTAGTTTCTGGAAAAGATAAAGTCAAAGCTATTGAGAGTTGGTAAAAAATGAAAAAATTATTTTATAAAGAGGTGAAATAATGGCCCAAAATGCTGGCATACAAGTACCTATTGGTTTTTTAGCAGATTTAACCGTAGTTACTCAAGCCTTTCAAAGTATGACGGACAATATTTATACCGCTTTTGCTGCTTTAACAGAAAGTATAGATGCTCTCTTTGTTGTTACGGCAAGCGTAGCAGCCGCTAACATCAAGGACGCTATCAATGGGGTTGGGGGCAGTCTTAAACCCTTAGCGGTACAAGTAGATACCGCCGCCATTACCGGGCAAGTAGCCGCCGCAACTAATGCTGCTACTGCTTCGGCCGCGGCAAATATGGCCTTACCTTCTAATATGTTGACCAGTGATGCTGCTATGAAAAAAATTCTAGCTCCCCAGAAAACCACCGATACTACGACTAGGGCTGGGGCGCCTGCGGTTGCCCCGGTAAGTGGTTTGGCTACGGCGGTTAGTGGTATTGCTAAGGTAGCAGGGCCTTTACTTGGTATTTATTCCGCCGCTATGATAGCAAAAAAAGGCGTTGCCTTTCTAAAAGATTCCTTAGATACTTTTGCCGAAGTTTCAGATAAATTAGAAATTACGGGCAATGTATTAAAAGATATGGGGGCTTCCGATACTCAAATAAAGAAAAATGAAGAGTTTATGAAAAGTCTTGCTCTAAGTACAGGTTTTTCCGTAGGCGATATTTCTACGGGGATGGCAGGGCTAACTATTAAAACTGGCGATGCTTCCGAAGCCGTTAGTGCGCTACAAGCTTCCATGAATGTAGCAAGGTTAAGAGGTATGAGTTTAGCCCAGTCTTCCAATATGGTTTATCAAGCCATGATGGGGCAAAAGCGTTCTATGAACCAGTTAGGCGTTGGCTATATGCAAGGCAAGTCACAGGTAGAGATCTTAAATGCTATTTTAGGTAAAGTTGGTGGGACTTTAGATGCGGTTGCTGATGATTTCGAAACTTCAAAAATGCGCGTGGCTAGTTCTATGGAACTTATGAAAGCTTCCGTAGGACAATCCCTTTCAGGTATTATGACGAATGCCAACGAAGCAGGTTCAGGCTTTGCCGCTTCTATGATAGTTATTTTCGACCAAATCTCAAAAAATTTAGGGGCTAATACTACCGATTGGAGAACTTGGGGCGCAGAAGTTGGAATAGTTTTAGGCGGTATAGTACAAGTTATAACCGGCGTTGTAAAAGCCGCCATAGCCCAATTAACTTGGTTAATGAATTCGGCTATGAATATTATTAAATGGATAGCTACCGAAAATAGTGTTTCAAAAACCGATGGGCTTATGGCAGGTATTCACGCAGCAAATTCCGAATATGGTATCAATCAAACCCAAACTAACAAAGATCTTTTAGATGCTAGCGTAAAAGATGCAGCTTTAATAATTACCGGGGAAAACAATATCGGGCATGCTTCTACCATTGCGGCCACGGCTATTAAAAATCAAGCAGATCTCTTTGCTAAAGCAAAAACAGATAATAAAGGTATTTATGATGCCGCTCAAAAAACCGCCGAAGCCAATGCTGCGGCAGCCAAAGCTTTGAAGGATCAAACTAAGAGTTTGAAAACTAATTTAGATATTATGAAAGCAATAAATATTCAAGGCGTAGATGCGGGGCCTTTTAGTCAATTCCTAGGCGGTATTAGTAAAGCAAATCTAACGCCACAGGTAGCGCTTGCTAAAGCAGCGGTAGCAGCAGTTCCAAAACCGGCCGCCTTAACAGTTCCTAAACCTGCTGCAAAAGTGGTTGCACCAAAAGATAGTAAAATAAAAGTAGAAATTTATTCTACCTATAATAAGAACCAAGATGATTATAGTAATACTGGGGGAAAGGCACCGTTAGTTTTACCGCCAGACTTTGCCGATAGAGTGGCTAAAAGTCTTGCTTCAAGAATTGCTGGGGGCGCTTATGCTCAACCCTTTACTTATAGTGTAGGAGGGGATTAACATGGCAAGATTAACTTTACCTATAAATGACGCAGTTTCTTGGGGTATAAACGGCAAGCAAATTGCAGGCGTAAGTATTACCAGTGATTCTGGCGATATGATTCGCCAAAATATGGCCAAAGAAGACGGCATAAACGGCCCTATCATTTTTCAAGGCGCCCCGGAAATTTTTAGAAGTATAACGATAAGATGTTTAGGCGACTTTGGACTTAATAATTTTAGAAACGCGCTTAAGTCTGAACTAAATTATGCTTATTCCCAAGTAACTATTAATTTACAGGAGATTTCAACAACTTATTACTATTGGGAACTTCAAGAAAGTAATAACGAAAACGCCTTAGATACTAGAAATACTCATATTTATTTTTTCACTATGAATTTACTAGGCCCAGCCCCGCTTGGCACTATGTATGTTATTCCCGCTTCTTAAGAGGTTAGATGGCACTTAGAGGTATAGGGCTTTATGCAATGCCCAAAGTTTTAATCTATCCTACCCAGTTAGGGCGAGAACATCCTGAACAAAAAGAACGGTTTGTTCCCCTTTCAATAAACCTAAGTGGTTCCGTTTTTGGGAATGGAAGTGCTAGTGCTACGGTTATTGATATGGGTGAGGACTTTGTAAAAACGGGGCAAATAATTACCCCCGGCAGTTCCAGAAGTCCTTTACAAAATTATTATGGCGGCCGTTGGAATATTGATATTGGCGATACTTATAAATACCAATTTCTTTTAACTAGCGCGGATAGCACTCGACTTCTTGGCGGCAGACGCGTAGATTTAAGTTTTGATGACTTAAAAAATAGTTGGGCGCTCTTAAAAACTAATGAAATTTATTCTCAATATACCACTTATGAAGCCTTAGTAAATGCTTTAATAACGGAAGTTACTCATATTTCTGGGAATGATCCTGCCCAATGTCCTGATACAATAAGTATTGCTACTCATCCGGCTTTAAGTCTTTTTTGTACCGACGGGATTTATAAAATAGATAATTCTACCTTTCTTAATGAAATTATGAAACTTTTACAAATGGCAGGCTTTTGTTTATTTGCAGAGCCAAATTCAGGAGATTTAAGAATTGTTTCTATAACGCCGCTCACAACAGTTTTTGCTACCCATACCATAAATGCTAATACAGCCCCTTTGGGGTTAATGATAAAAGACGCAAAATTTAGTCTTAATTATATGGGTATTCCAACCGCGGTAATTGTTACCGATGGTAATAGTCCAAGAACTTTTACCTACGGAAGATATGTAGGAACTGGTGGGGTTGCTGGGGTTGGGGGTAGTTTAATTGATAATCGAAATTATGATATTTCTAACAGAAATCAACCTTCTTATGCCGTAGTTTATGGGCTTAGCAACGCTCAAATGCAAGCAACGGCAGAAAGTATTTATACTTTTGGGGCTGCGGGGGCAAGAGTACTACAAGTAACTATGGCAGGGATTCCTTTCTCGCCGATCCTTTGGACTAATTTAGTTTGGACCGACGATCAAGAAAACACTGGGACTTGGTTAGTAACAGATTTTTCTATTGATATTCAACCCAATGCTTTACATACTACAATAACGGCTTTTAAGGTAGGTTAGAGGTTTAATGAACTTAAATAATTTAATAAATATTAAAATAGGGGAAGCCAACAACGCAAAAAAAACTATTACTATTGCCGGGGCAGATACGCCTACGGTAGCAAGTATTTTGTTTTATGATCCCACCAATGGGCGCTATGTTAAATTTCTAAAGATGTCAATTAGTAATCCAATTATTGTGGTAAGCCTTTTTGGGGCAGTTACCGGGCAATATGTAGAAGTAGGCGCTTATACCTATTCTACCGATAATAAGTATGTTATAGGTTTTACTTGCGTCTTTACCGGGGCTTGTCAAAATGTTATGTGGCAAGCTACGGGCATTGGTAATGGTAGTATAATATGACCTTAGAACAAGCAGCTAGAGCTTTTGCAACCGCAAATCCAACCGATAACGGGGCAGATTGGGCAGGGCTATGTGGCGTTCTTGCTTACCGAATGTGTTTAGAATATGGCACGCCCCCAAGTTCCGTTCCTGCTACGGCAAAAGCAGCGGGAGATGCCGCTGGCACTCTAAATACTAATCCTGCTTTAGCCCCGATAGGCGCCTTTCATTATTGGGACTATGGCACCGACGGGCATGTAGGTTTAGAGGTAGGCGGCGGTGGCAGCAAAGTCTTTATGGCGAGTACTTATATTAGTGAAGTCCTTGCCCCCGACCTTGGCTTTCAAACGGTTAGTATTTATACAAGACCGCCAACTTTTACTTATAGAGGTTGGAGCCTAAATTACGGCGTTAATGGTAGAATAACTAATTCAGAAAATCTTACTTCTCCTTCAGCAGCTCTGATTTGGGGAGAATTACGCCCAGCGGGCAATGTAGATAAAATTTGGAGTTTTAGTGCTGCGAATTTAGAAGGCAGTAGAATTTTTGCCGTTAGTGCTAATATTTTTTATTACAGTTTAGATAGAGGCATAACTTGGGCGACAGTTACTTTGCCAGTAGTCGTTGCTTCAATGGCTTGGGCTGAAACTTTACAAAATTTAGTTATTGCAGCAACTTCAAATGCCGGCGTTATTTATTATAGCCACGATTATGGAATAACTTGGACGGCAACTTCAACCGGCGTTGCAACTGATGGAAAACTATATCAAGCAAGTAGAAACGGAAATATTTTTATTTATTCCGATAGTTATATTGGCGGGGGCAACGAAAGAAAAAGTTTAGACGGCGGCATAACTTGGCCAGCAATGGGCAACCATGTAAGTTACCCTCGGACTTTTGCTTTGGACCCTTCTGGAAATTTTCTCTATATAAGCGGAGAAAACTACGGGGGCGATAACGCAAGAAAAAGCATAAACCAAGGTAGCACTTGGACCGTAGCCCCGGTTTTAAGAAATAGAGTTTCTATTAGTAATGCTGGTGCTTTTATTTTAGGCGCAACAATTTCCTTAAAGTATAGTTTAGACTATGGCGTTACTTTTAATGCTTTTGCTCTACCCGGCTATAATGCTTTTATTACTTCCGATGACGCAGCTTTAATGTTAGTAGCCAATGGGCCTTTATTATATTCAAGTTTAGATAAAGGCATAACCAGAACTTTAGAAACTCCCTTAGTTGGGAATACTTCACCTTGGGAAAATTTGAGTATAACTTCTGATGGAAATATTATCACTGCTGCCACCGCCCAACGGTTATTTATTAGTTTTGCCGTGCCAATTAGTATTCCTTTAGTTCCTTCCTTATTTATTTATGATAAAATTGGTTTAATTTAAGAGGTGCAAAATGAATATTAATAATGAACAAGCAACCTGCAATCTACAAATTATAAAAGGCGATACTTTTCGCTATTCGTGGAAATTTCTTGCTACTTCGCTTGAGGGTTATAGAGTTGTAAGTCAATGGCGAGACCTTTTAGGGGATGTTGCGATAACTTGCGATTCCACTGCTAACCCTAAAACTATGCTTATAACCTCTGGAACAAATTCTACTATTACCCCTGTTATAACCGCAGAACAAACAGCTTCCCTTGATGGCACCTATTATTATGATATTCAAATAATGGCACCAGATGGTACCGTAATGACACCAATTAAAGGCACAATAGGAATAGCTCCTGATGTAACGAGGTTATCGTGATAATCCAACTATTACAAACAAAGCAAGATTTAATAGTAGAAGTAGTTAAAACCCTTGTAATAGAAGTTTGTAAGCAGGGTTTAACGGGAATACAAGGAGTTACTGGAGAAAAAGGCGACACAGGTATTCAAGGATCGACGGGCGCCCAAGGTATTCGTGGCGTTGATGGAATTATAGGAAAAGACGGGGTTTCAGATATTCCCGGACCAAAAGGTGAAACGGGAGATCAAGGACTTCAAGGAGAAAGAGGGCTCCAAGGTATTCAAGGTACTACTGGTTTAACCGGTACCCAAGGGATTGACGGTATTGTAGGGCCAAAAGGAACTACTGGCATTACCGGGGAAAGAGGGGAAACAGGTATTCAAGGGGAAACAGGTTTAACGGGGGAACAAGGTATTCAGGGCGTCCTTGGTATTCGGGGAGAAATTGGTTTAACTGGCGCAAAAGGAGATACAGGTATTCAGGGTAGCCCCGGCACTGACGGCGTTGACGGCGCGCAAGGGCTTCAAGGAGAGACAGGAATAGCAGGTTCAACGGGCGAAAAAGGCGCTACGGGAGAAACTGGTATTCAAGGTATAAAAGGGGACACGGGGATTACTGGTTCGCAAGGTATTCAAGGACTACAAGGGGAAATTGGAATAACGGGCGAAACCGGCATCCAAGGCATCCAAGGTGAGATTGGAGTAATAGGAGAAACCGGCGTTCAGGGAATCCAAGGCATTCAAGGTATCCCCGGAACTGATGGGGCTGACGGAATAACCCCAATTAAGGGCGTTGATTATGTTGACGGAATAGATGGCACACCGGGCGCAAAGGGAGACAATGGTAGTCAAGGTATTCAGGGCATACAAGGCGAGACTGGGGCAGCGGGAACAACCACATGGGCTGGCATTACTGACAAACCCTCTGCAACCGTGGACGAACTAAATTACTCTTCGGGTTTGACGGCGAATATTCAGACGCAGTTAGGCGATGTCGCAGCGGCGCTGGCTGCGATTGTGGGCTGACATGAGTATTGCAACTAACCTTCTTTCAATAGCCGCAAGCAAAACAGACTTAGCAGAAAACCTCACAACGAAGGGCGTAACGTCCGCCGATACTGAAGCACTGGCGGCGTTGGTTGGAAAGGTACTTGATGTTCCAACGGGTTATACGGGGTACGCCCCGCCTTCTGACTGGATAAACATTGACACCATAACAAACGGCAATATCAACCTGTTGGTTTCCGACGGTTCTCTTGCAACGTATGCCTTCATCTGTTCCACTTCAACCGGAACGTATCACGTTGACTGGGGTGATGGAACAAATGCGGATTTCGCATCTGCTACGAAAGCAGAACATACTTATGCCGTTGGCGCGGGTCAAGCGTGTAGCCGTGGATATACGACCTTCAAGATAGTGATAAGCCCCAATACGGGCAACTTGACGGCGTTTGCAGTTACCTCTCATTCTCTGGCGACACAAACCCAATACCACGACGTTTTATCTTGCGTGATTGCCGCAACCTATCTGACGACGCTGGCAAATGCGTTTTCCCTATTAACGGGGATTTTAGTTTATTGTTATGTATTGGAAAGAGTTAAATTAGTTGGCACATTTACGGTTCTGCTAAATGCTTCATGCATGTTCAGTAGTTGTTATTCCCTTCAAACCGCTGATGTTAGTGGCATGGTAGCAGTAACAAATGCCAGTAGCATGTTCAATAGTTGTTATTCCCTTCAAACCGCTGATGTTAGTGGCATGGTAGCAGTAACAAATGCTTCATACATGTTCAGTAGTTGTTCTTCCCTTCAAACCGCTGATGTTAGTGGCATGGTAGCAGTAACAAATGCCAATAGCATGTTCAGTAGTTGTTCTTCCCTTCAAACCACTGATGTTAGTGGCATGGTAGCAGTAACAAATGCCAATAACATGTTCAGTAGTTGTCTTTCCCTTCAAACCGCTGATGTTAGTGGCATGGTAGCAGTAACAGATGCCAGTAGCATGTTCAATACTTGTCTTTCCCTTCAAACCGCTGATGTTAGTGGCATGGTAGCAGTAACAAATGCCAATAGCATGTTCAGTAGTTGTCGTTCCCTTCAAACAATAACGGCAACAACCTTTTCCAGAGATGCAGCATCCGTCACATTTCTGATGGCGTTCTCTATCTGTGAGCAGTTGACTGCGATTAACTTTCCTGCTGCCAAGATGACAGTATTGACGGCGAAAGGTGTACCTGGAAAGTTGAACAAACTTGCAACGATCACCATGCACGCAAGTAGTACGTTGAACGGTACAAACCCGACAATGGACTTGCAGTACAACACCCTGTCTGCGGCACAGTTGAACGCCATCTTTACGGCGCTTCCAACGATAGCCAAAACAATCAATATCACGGGCTGTACGGGAGCGGCAACGTGCACAAGAACCATTGCTACTACAAAGGGTTGGACGGTAGTGGGGTGATAAAATGACAAAAACTGTTTATCCAGAAATGCTTGATTTGTTTGCCGAAGAAGGTATGGACTTATTGGGGCCCGAAGGGATTAGAGGAAAACGTGTTAGTATTCCTATTGATGGAGACCTAACTTTATGGCAAGAAGTAGCTGAACTGCCCCCTATAATACTTGAAACTTGGGAATTACCTTTACCACCTGAAACTAACTAAAAAATTCTAAACCGGGGGATAAAAAAATGGACGAAAAAAAGATTGAAGAAACCTTTAATCAAGTAACAGCACGCTTGGAAGAAGTAGCAAAAACGCAAGAGGTTGCTAACCGAAGTAATGAACGGTTAGGCTGGGTTATGAACGACCCCAATGTAGGAATAATAGTCCAATTAAAAACCCTTGCAGAAACCGTAGGAAAAATTCAAGTAACGATTATAGGGCAACAGGATGAAATAAATTTGTTCAAACAATGGATAAAAGACCAAGAAAAACGCCATATAGAAGAGGAAATTGCTAAGAAGGAAGCTTTAATAGTAGTAGCCCTTAAGGTAGAAAAAGATGAAAAAGCCAAAAATGAAGCCTTAATTGTAGTCGCCCTTGCCGCAGAAAAAGCCAGTGATAAGGCGGACAAGAAACGAGAGCCCTTAGTAAATAATCTTTGGAGTTTAGCAAGAGAAATTATTTATGGTTGTTTAATTGGTGGCATTGCTTGGTTAATCGCAGTGAATAGACTATTGCAGAAATAACACGAGTTAGGTTACACGGTTTGTGTAGGAGATGAAAAAATGACCTTAGAAGCACAAACAAGACAATTTGCGAAAGCAAACCCAAAACATAACGGGGCAACTTGGCATTTATGGTGTTTAGCTTTAATCCAGCGGTTTCTTTATGCTTTTGGAATTCCACCCTCTACGCTTTATTCTAATGCTTTGGCAGCCGCCACGGCAGCGCAACCGCTCAATAAGGATTATACAAAAGCGCCAATCGGTGCCTTTCACTACTGGATCTATAAAAATGACGGGCATGTTGGGCTTGAGGTCAGAGGCGGCGGAAAATTGATTTTTATGGCAAGCGCTAACTTAACGGAAAGTTTAGGCGACGCTATTGGTTTCACCACGATGGACAATTATAAGAAAGGAGGCCTCCCCTATATGGGTTGGGCCATGACTTGTGGAAAAGATGGAAAAATAAAGACAGAGGTTGTAAAACCCCCGGAGGTAACTATGCCAGCATTAACCCCTTACGAAATTGAAACGCAACAAGCCATAATCAGAATGGCAAAAGCAAAAATTATTTCTGACGCCTTAGCAGATTTGACGAGAAAAGATCTTTGCGTGATACTCTGCCGCTTCGCAGATGCGCTTTCAAAAAATATAAAAATATAGGAGATGCTTTATGGATTGGACAACGATTATTGTAACGGTTATAACGACGCTAATTGGCCCCGTAATGTTGGTATTGGCGCCTATGATAGTAACAAAATTTTTTGAGATGCATTCCGCCCAACTAGCAGTAGTTAAGCAGACGAAGGAAGCGCACAAGGAATTGGCGGCTGCCATAATTCTTGAGGTCGAAAAGGTTTATGGAAATTTAATGAGTTCCGAGAAACTGCAAATTGCAGTAGCAAAACTAGGGGCAATCCTTGGGGATGAAAATACAGAAGCCTTAAAAACTTTGTTAGAATCTACCTTAGTTATCCTTCAAAAAGAATGGGGCAAGGCTTGGGATAATATTCCAGATCCTTCTACCCTTCCAACCCTTCCTGAAGTTCCCGACCTTTCCGAAGTACCGGCAACTACCGAAACCCCAATAACTCCTTAAAAAACGTTTTTTTTACTGAGGTGAGAAAGCAGACTCACACGCCTACAATTAAAATCGCAATTTGCCTCGCAAGGGTAGATTCTAAGAAATGGTACGGAACGAGATGATGGTATATGCGCCCATCCAGTAAAAAAATATCGCCCAGACAAATGGCGAAAATTCGACTGGCAAATAAACAGTAAGGCCCGACATAGGTGTAAGTCCTGAACTGGGTCTGGCGATAACTAAAAAGCCCCCTTAATTGAGGGCTTTTTTTTATGGGGTAGGCAAAGAGAGGGCAAGGCATAATTAACCCCCGCCATCGGCACGGAACAGGGCAGATCGAGGCGATTATAAGTCTGCTTTACCTTCGACAAACTTTAATTCTTCATTACTTAACTCAAATTCCGCGTCTTCTGTTGTTTCATCAACCTTATCACAGGCTAGCTTAAAATATTTTTCTGCGGTTATGCCTTCTTGAAAAGCCTTTTCATCTAAAAAGTCAATTAACCTTGACAAAGCTGATAAACCAAAAGGAGAAGGAGTTTTGCCATAAAGTTCAATATTCTCTAATAGATTTTTCTTTAAGTCATTGACAAAGGTGCATTCAACGGTACCTTCCGTGGAACAATCCCCCGTTTCGAACTTTTCTTGTATTGTTGGTAAATTGTTTTCCATTATTACCTCCTAAAACCCAAGCCCAGTATCTTCAGTTATACCAGTATTCTTAAATTCTCTTTCTGCTGTAACCCCGGCTATAAAGGCTACATCGCAAAGTTTTCCAATAAAAAGATATAATTCACTTTTTAAGTTATCTATTATTTCCGCTTCTTTAGTTCCTTTAATGTTATAAGTTTGATTGGTAATTTTTTCAAACTTTTCCTTTATTGTTGGTAAGTTGTTTTCCATTTTTATCTCCTTATTTATACGGGTAGGACACTTCGCCCTCTCCCCCGTTTTTTATATCTGTTGCTACTTCGTCTAAATAATGCTCAATATTCTCATAAAACTCTTTATTTACTTTAACCGTTTTAATTGCGGTTAATTCTAGTTCCTCATACTTATATCCAAGTTTTGCTTTCACAAAGTTTGTGAAACCCACAGGATCTCTATGGGCTGAAAGATTACCGCCAATATGACAATAATAACAAAGCGTTAAAGCGTTTCTCATATACCACCGAGTTGCATTTATTGACCGAGTAAAGATATGGGCGCATTGCGCAGAAGGTAAAGCTTTCCCGCACTTCTGACAAACCCCCTTATCCCTTTGACGAATAAGCAAACTGAACTTCTTGTCTAAACGATCTCTTAAAATAGTTTTTTCAGACTTCTTTATTTTCATCTAACAACCTGCTGGCAAATCGCTGTCCCATTCCTCGGTTAGCACAGCGCCTTCTTTTACTACTTCCCCCTGATGTAAAATAGCTTCTGGAATAACTAGCACCACCAACTTTTGATTTTCGCAATCATAACTTACACATTTTTGATAAGCTTCCAAATCAACAGCCCCTACTTCAAAGCCTACCTTATAATTGCCTTCTATTTTGTTATGTTTTAGTTGGCCCACTATTTGGGCGCTTCTAAACACCGGGAAGCCTGATTTTTTTAAGATCTCTACCATTTTTTCTAATTCTGTCATTTTACATCTCCAATTTTTACTAAAAGCCTAAATGTTTAAGTCTTTCAGTTATTTCTTGAGTGAAACTGTCAAATAAATCGTTTCCTTCCGTTAAGTGCAAGGCCTTATAATAATATTTAGCGGCCAATACTCTATCGTTTAATTTCTCATAGCAGATTCCTGTCCATTTCATTACCAACAGATTGCCCGTTTCCTGTTCTAAGGCTCGCTGTAATAAGAATAAAGCCGTACTTGGATGCCCCCGGTAGATTTCCATTATGGCGGTGTCCATATCGCCCTCATAGGTTATTTCAGGATGCTCTTGTATATATTTAATTGCTGCGCTTTGTTCTACCATTATACCAACCTGTGAGCGTTTTCTTCTCGTAGTACTTCCCTGCCGATTTCTCGGGCAAGGTCTTCGAAACGTTCTGGCATTTTGTAAAGCGCAGAGATTTCAAAGCGGCCTTCCAAATAATGGGCCAGCTCATGCGCAATTTCTTCCAAACGATTTGGTGCTACTATGGTGCAATCCCCTTTGTCCGTTGGGATTAAAAGCGCCCTTAAACCGCCTCGGATAAGGATTTTTGGTGTCATGGTGATTAAAGGATCGTAAGTTCTTATTAAAACTATATTCTCATCTATTCCCGTCTCTTCCTCTTCTTCTGGGGGTGAAGGTTTAGGTACTATAATATCTACCACTATATCTGCCCCGCCATTTTTTAATACGGGGGCTTCTTCCACTTCCATTTCATCAGCTTTAATATAACCTATTTTTTCCATCAGTACCTCCTAACCCGCAGCTACCGCTAAATCTGTTTTCTCGTCCCATTCGCCCCAGAATTCCCAAGGGTATTTTTCGAATTCTTTTCTTTTAATCATAGTTGCCTACTATTATATTAATATTTACTCCATTTGTTCCCACTATATCTTCCATTTCAATTAAACAATTAGAGAATATAAAAGTGCTTTTTGAAATATCTCTTTCTAAACTTCTAAATATAACTTCTCGCTTGACTTTTTTTGCCACCTTTATTCCTTCCTGCATCCCTTTTGAGATGCCTTTGTCGATATATACAATAGTGGCGCTGGCGTGTTCGGCGATAGTTAGCCCTGCCACTATTCCTTTTGCTCTTTCTTCCGGGAGCTCGTCGTTTAAGATGCCTTTCTGGGTATAGAGCAGATGGGAAGCGAAGGGGACTTCTCCTCTGGTTAAACTGTCGGTCATGCACTTGCGGGCGTATTCGAGATTTTCCTCAACATTTCCTGCGTAAGGACTTTCAATAACTACGAAATCTTTCATTTTGTTGCCTCCTCTTTAATCGTCGTCGGCGTAAGTTCTGCCTTGCACACCGGCTAAACCTTCCAGATAAGCTTTTTCTAACTTCCATTCAATAAGGCGTTTGGCATCGTGGTGACATAGTTTTCTTTCTTTTGGCTTTTCTTTCTGCCACTCTTCATTCCATTTTAGCAAGCGCTTCCAAAACATCTTTTCCACAGCTTCAATCTCTTTATAGTAGGACATCTCTTCTTGGAGTTTTTCCTGCTCGTCCTTTCGAACAATTGTTTCGAGTTTATTTAATAAGGTGGATCTTAGTGGCATATAAGAATTTGCTATTGCTGCTTTTGCTTGTTCTATTTGTTTTGTTAGAATTTTTCCCATTTTTTCACCTCACCATTGGAATTTGAATTCGTTCTCTACATGCTTTGGAGTTAAAGGCATTTGGTAGAACTTTTTTCCATAGAACGGAATCCATTCGACTTGCACTCGGTCAATTATACCATCGCAATTTTGATGCACCGTTACTATAGTTCCGCCGACCATTGCTTGTAGGCGACGCTTTCGCATGAAGGGTGTCTGGTCCTCGAAGCAACCCCCTTGGATCATATGGATTTCTCTTGGATAACAATATTCAAATTTATGGAAGTGGCCTATTAAAACTATTCTCGGTTTTTCCCCTGCGCCTAAACTTTCTGCATATTTTTGAGAAGTATAGCTGGTAGCATACGCACTGCCCCCGCCCCCGTGAATTATTCGGATAACCTGTTCTGTCTTTGCGCCTTTAAGGACTATATCTCTTTCCATATGCCCTATGTATTTGATGTCAAAGCGCCCTTGGGCTTCTGCTTTTAGTTGCATTAGTTGGCCCACATTTATAAATTCCCGCTGAGTATACCAAGCTTCGTGGTCGTCCCCGGTTTCGATATCTATTTCCAGATTTTTCTTTTGAGGTACTACATCGATGAAACGCTGGATTTGGTTTTCTACCCCAGAACATTGAATATCATATTTGTTAAACCTTGCTTCGCCATCAATAGGATTTCCTGCTACAAAGAGTTTTGTTATGCCCTCGTTGACGAGGATGTTCATATAAGCGTCCAGCGCATCCAGCCGTTCATACTTCGAGTTAATATGCCAGTCCGGCGCATGCCCGAATTTGAAAGTGCGCCCACTGGAATTAAAGAAGCTTTTTGCGTCGATTTTTAAGCTTTCCTCTTTGTTTATGGTGCTGGACAATTCTATTACGCCTTGATTTACTTCGATATTTATGCTTTTTTCTCGCAGTTGCTTTACCGCTTCCAAGATTTTTGCTGGCGCCAAATTCATTAAATCACAGACTTCGATTAAATTGACTTTATTTGTTTTTTTCTCAGAGATATATTTCAGCAGTTTGTCTTCTACCGGCACGTTATTGGCTCTGCTTTGAACATTTGCCCGCACATTTTGAGTGCCAAGCCCTTCCATGGCGTGCTTTCTCACGGCATCAGGGTTGCGATTAAGGGTTGCCCCAAGTTCTGTCCAGATTTTTGCAGTTACTCCTTCCTTGTTGGCGGCATTGATTTTGTTTAAGATTATTAGATCGTCTTCCGGCGTGTATTTCATTTTACCTCCTGCTTTAATGCTTTTTGTTCCAGCTGATAGATTGCCCAAAGTTTTGCTTGCGTGAAGTTACCCCCGTTAAGATGCT
>Ga0209538_1000197_pt1 | contig 37310 bp, 36 predicted proteins | sample BarGraNGADG00211_2_FD_184492 | JGI IMG/M metagenome (GOLD analysis project Ga0209538, IMG submission 184492) | Arctic peat soil microbial communities from Barrow, Alaska - Barrow Graham LP Ref core NGADG0004-211 (SPAdes) (version 2) | ecosystem: Environmental > Terrestrial > Soil > Wetlands >... | reverse complement strand
CCGGGAGGAGGCTAAACCGGCTATTAGCGAATGGCTGGACTATGAAGAACCGGAAACTGAAGGCCAGCTCGCCATTGATGTTTTTCAAACTGATAAAAAAATCATCGTCAAGTCAACTATCGCCGGTGTGCGTCCGGAAGACTTGAAAATATCTCTCCATCACGATCTCTTAACGATTAAAGGCGTTAGAAGCGTTAAAGAAGAAATCAAAGAAGAAGACTATCTTTATCGCGAATGTTATTGGGGCTCTTTTTCCCGCTCCATTATCCTCCCCTCGGAAGTAGATAATAAGAAAGTGGAAGCGGAAATAGAAAATGGCGTCCTCACAATTACTCTTTATAAAAACAACCCCGGCCAAATTGAAGTCAAAGTTAAAGACTAAGATAAAAATGGCCACCAACCATATGAAAGCGAAAAAATGGGCAGCTTTATCAGGCGCAGCGTTGGTGGTTTTTTTATTACTGGCCGGAACGGCCTACAATTACTGGCGCTGGTCTAATAGTTTTCGTGATCGCGTCTATCCTGGTGTTAAAATCGGCACTCTTAATTTAGGCGGCCTCACCTATAACGAGGCGCTTAACTTGATTAATGCCCAGGCCGATAAAATTACCACGGGCGGTTTAAACTTCCAGTACCGCCAAAAACAAGTATCGATTGCTCCGGCTATCGCGTCTTTCGACTCCGACTTATCCTACCCCGTTATAATTTACAACTCTGAGGCAACCGCTAAAATGGCCTTCGGCGATAGTAGCCATAGAAGCTTTATCGCGTATTTGGCCGACCAAGTGTTTCGTCGCCACCGCGGTAGTCTGACCGCTGTTTATAGTATGGATGAAAAAAAAATGGAAACGCTTCTGACCGACAACTTCCCCGAACTCGTAATCGCCCCGGTTAATGCCTATTTTTCCCGGGGGAACGACGGAAAAATAATAATTAATCCGGAAACGTCGGGGAAATCAATAAATTACGAGCAAGCCCTGTCCGATTTACATTCTAATCTGGATAATTTGAATAACTCGCTTATCACTTTAGGAACCCGCAGCCAATATCCGACCATTGGTATGGCCGATATAAAAAAGTTAGAGTCTCAAGCCGAAGATTTTGTTGATAACTCCGCTTTGACCTTAAAACTAGACCCGGCTTTAGGTGGAGAAAGCACGACATCAACTTGGACTGTTAAACCGGAAAAACTGATTACCTGGCTAAGCACCGATAAACAAGCCGGCGGAACAACTCTCACTTTGGATGCTGACAAGATAAAGAACTACTTAAATGAAGTAATCGCCCCGGAAATTAACCAAGAACCGGTTGACCCCCGTTTTATGATCCAAAATGGCAAAGTCACCATTTGGCAAAGCGGGACAACCGGTCGCCAAGTGGACGCCAGCACTACGGCTGACAATATTATTAAAAATTTTCTCAGCGGGCAGAAAGAAACTATAGTGGCGATTAAAAACCTGCCGAGCGAACTTGTCCCTGGCAATAACTTCAATATTAAAGAAATTATTGGCACCGGCCAATCGCACTTTGCCGGTTCACCGGCTAATCGCCGACACAATATCCAAGTCGGAGCTAACGCGCTCAATGGTCTTTTAATTAAACCCGGAGAAGAATTTTCTTTAGTGAAAGCTTTGGGTAATGTTGACGCTTCCACGGGTTATTTACCGGAACTGGTCATTAAAGGAAATAAAACGATGCCCGAATATGGTGGCGGCCTCTGCCAAATAGGAACCACTATTTTCCGCTCGGCTCTCGCCTCCGGACTGCCGATTACCGCTCGGCACAGCCATTCTTATCGCGTTGTTTATTATGAACCGGCCGGCATGGATGCGGCCATTTATATTCCGCAACCCGATGTCCGTTTTATCAATGACACCGCTAATTATATTTTGATTCAGGCGCGAATTATCAAAGACGATATCTATTTCGACTTTTGGGGGACAAGAGACGGCCGTATCGCCACAACCACGACGCCCGTCGTCTATAATATTGTTAAACCAGCGCCGCTGAAGACTATTGTCAGCCCCGGCTTAAAACCCGGAGAAAAAAAATGTACGGAAAGCTCGCACAATGGTGCGGATGCTTATTTCGACTATACCGTCGTTTACCCCGCCGGAGCCACGACTACCCCCACTCAAACAAAACGTTTTAGTTCACACTATGTACCCTGGCAAGCGGTCTGTTTGATCGGCGCTACCTCCACGACCTCAACCGTCTTAAACTTGTCCACTTCATCGGCTGAAATCTTAAACAGTTCCTCTTCTAACCAAAAAGCGGCTGAATAATCGGCCGCTCTAAAATTTTCTTTTTGTTTAAATTTATTTAATCACTTGGCCTTCAATCAGCGGACTGCCCACATCGGACACGTCCGTTTTTTTATGACGCAGAGTAAAAAACTGCTGCAAAGCCGTCAGTAGAGTAATAATAAACCAGTAAAGAGTCAGCCCGCCAGGCAAAGAGATACCGATAAAAACGGTCAAAGCCGGCATGAAATAGAGCATCTGCTTATTCATAATCGCCGTCATGCTCTCATCCTTAGAACCCGGGGTCTTAACGGCCGGTTTCTTGGTGGACAACATCTTCGCCTGCCAGAATTGCGCCAGCCCGGCCAAAATCGCTAAATAAATACTCGGCTTGGCTAAATTCAAAAAGCCAAACGACATGGTATTAATTACTTCCGGCTTATAAATAAAAGAGTAAACCAAACTTAAATCATTGGCGATGCCGGCACGAAAAACCCGATAAACGGCAAACAGAAAGGGCAACTGGATGAGAAGCGGCAAACAAGAAGAAAAAGGGTTAACTTTATTTTCCTTATAAAGATCCATAGTCGCTCGACTTAACTCCGCCTTGTTATCGGCATACTTCTTCTTCAACTCCTCTAATTTAGGTTGTAGGTCCTGTAAAGATTTCTGCGACTTGATTGCTTGGCGGCCCAAAGGCCAAAAAACTAACTTAATAATCACGGTCAATAAGATAATCGCGACGCCTAAGTCACGAAAAGAGATGGTATCATACAAAAAAACCAATAGATTTAAAATTGGCTGATAAAAAATAATAGTAAATAGATGGGCCATATAAAGTCTAAGTTAATAATTTATTTAACCGGGTCATAACCGCCTTTGTTCCACGGGTTACAGCGTAAGATACGCCAACAGGTTAAGGCTCCCCCTTTAATCACCCCATGTTTCTCGATCGCCTGGGCGCCATATTCCGAACAAGTCGGGGAAAAACGACAAAATCCATGCGGATAAAAAGCTCTTAAAGGGCCGTGATCAAAAGAAAAGGTTTTTTGATAAAGCCGGATTACTAAGACCACTAAACGGCGCGGGAGATATTTAAAAGAATTATTCATAAATTTAGCTAACTTTAATCTATTTATACAGATTTAAACGCTTAAAGCCTGTTGGCAAAAGTTCTGCTAATTCCGAATATTTTTTTTCTAATATTAAAGGAAAAACTATTAAAACAACATCATAACCGGTTTTTAGGGACAAAAGTTCTTGCCTGATTATGGCTCTCAACTGCCGCTTATAAAGATTTCTGACAACGGCTTTTTTGCTAACTTTGGTACTAATTAAGATTCCAAAACGATTATAATCTAAACCGTTTAACGTCGCTTTAATACCTAAAACTCGCCCATAAAAAGATTGGCCGGTTTTGAAAACCCGGTCAAAATCTTTATTGCGGCTTATTCTATTATCTCTTTTTAACATTTAAACTATTTAGATAGTTTCTTGCGTCCTTTAACGCGACGGCGTTTTAAGACATTTCGCCCGTCTTTCGTTAACATTCTTTTTCGGAAACCATGTTTCTTCTTGGCCCGTCGTTTATTCGGCTGATAGGTTCTCTTCGGCATAGTAAAAATTAAGCTTAATTATCTTTGTTTTAATACAATAACATCTTTATTTGCCAAAGTCAATCGTGTTTATTTGATTAATTACAAAGTTATTAACACTTTATCAACATATTTTGAACAAAGTCCGTCCTTGTGGAAAAACCCTTTATCTAATATAATTATTTTAATAGAAACTCCGAGCCAATCTTCCGCCCTTCCTCTTAAATAATTTAAATTCATCTCCAAAATATGACGAATGAGCAGGTCTGGCAGACCGTTTTAGGAGAAATTGAAGTAAGTCTCTCGCGAGCCAACTTCATTACTTGGTTTAAAGACACCTTCATCTCCTCTTTCGAGAACGAAAGAGTGGTTATTTGCGTTCCCAACGCCTTTGTAAAAAAATGGCTGGAAGAAAAATATCACAAAAACATCATCAGCGCTCTGGAGAACGTCACCAAGCAGAAAATTAAAGAAATAATCTATAAAATTGAACTCAAGCGGGGAAGCCAGGCGACATTTGAAATAAACCGACCGGAAACTAAAACGGAAGATGCCGCCCCATCCGTTAAAAGAGAGCCTATTGGCGCGGCCGCCCCAGCCAGCGCCAACCGTTTTGGCTTAAACCCGCGCTATATTTTTGAGAATTTTGTCGTGGGGCGCGGCAATGAACTAGCCCATGCCGCTTGTCTGGCTATCGTTAATAATTTAGGAAAAGCCTATAACCCCTTATTTATTTACGGCGGCGTCGGTCTAGGCAAAACCCATCTTTTACAAGCCATCGGCAATGAAGTGGCTAAAAAAACCAATAAGATTCTCTACACGACCAGTGAAAAATTTACTAATAATTACATCCAAGCAATCCAAACCGGCAAAGCCAAAGAGTTTAAAAATCTCTACCGTAATGTCGATTTGTTATTAGTGGATGATGTTCAATTTATGGGCGGCAAAGACGGAACACAGGAAGAGTTTTTTCATACCTTTAATGAGTTAATGCAAAATGATAAACAAATTGTCCTGACTTCCGATCGGCCGCCGAAATCGATCCCGGCCATTGAAAAACGCCTGGTGTCCCGCTTTGAAGCGGGGATGGTCGCCGACGTTGGCAAACCGGATATTGAAACAAAGATTGCTATTTTAGAAAAAAAGGCCTTAGAAAAAAATTGTGTCTTGGATAAGGAAATATTGTTGTACATAGCAGAGCATGTCCATCATAATATTCGCGAATTAGAGGGAGCTCTTACTAAAATTATCGCCTCGCATCAATTCAAGGGGCTCACCCCAACTCTAAAAAGCGTTAAAGAGATCCTGAATGATTTTGTTTCCAATATTCAAGCCCGATCTTTGACGCCTAAAGAAATAATTGAAACCGTAGGTAAATTCTATAATGCCAGCTATAAGGAGTTGATTGGCGCCAGCCGCAAGAAAGAATTGGTTGGGCCCAGACAGATTGCCGTTTTTCTAATCCGCGAAGAGCTTAACACCTCCTACCCCGCCATCGGCAATGAGCTGGGCGGCCGCGACCATACCACCGCGATGCATGCTTATAATAAAATTTATCACGAAGTAAAAGAGGATGGTAATGAAAAGATGAAACAAGAAATTGAGTCAATCCGTCAATTATTCAGCACTTCCTATTAGACTTATCCCCAGAGAAAGGGGAAAAACCCTGCGTATAAATTGTTAAATGACTGGGGAAAAAGAATTTTTTTTTGGGGATAAAAAAACGGAGTTGAGACTTAAGCACAAACCCTTAAAACTAAACCCCGTTCTACTCCCACCCTTATCAACCGTGAAAAATCTAAATTTCCCAATAGAAATATTTAAATTAAAGAAAAACCAAAGTTATCCACCCCCTTATTATTGTTATTAATTTATAATATATAATTAATAATATAATACTAATAAAATAATATGCGCTTCATCGGAACACAAGAAAATTTAAAACGGGGTCTAAATATAGTTGGGCATATCACGACCAAAAATATTAATTTGCCTATTCTAAATAATATTTTAATTAAAGCGGAGAATGGAAATATTGAGTTAATAGGAACAAACCTAGAAATAGGGATTACCCACAAACTTAGAGGAAAAATAGAAAAAGACGGCCAATTTACTGTTGATTCAAAATTGATAACAGAGTATATTAATCTTTTGAATAGTGGGGAAAAAGTAAAAATTGAGGAAAAAGACAATGAGTTAAAAGTAGAGTGTGGCAGCTACAAAACCAAAATTAAAGGGGAATCAGCTAAGGAATTTCCCCTTATTCCGACCATTCCTAAAACAAAGCCCTATAATTGTCAGGTAGACGAGTTAAGAAAAGCCTTAAATAATGTGGTCTTTGCTGTTTCAAATAGTGAAAATCGAGTGGAATTGACCGGCGTTTTGTTTTCGTTTAGCAAAAACAGATTAAACTTAGCCGCGACCGATAGCTACCGCTTGGCCGAGAAGGAAATAGACATTAAGGGCGATAACCGGGATGAAGAGATAAAAATAATTGTTCCCGCTAAAACCATCCAAGAGCTGCTTAGAGCACTAAATAGTTTTGAAGGATCGGATGACCCGGGGACGGAGGGCGAGGTTAATATTTATTTATCGGAAAACCAAATTTTATTTACCGTGGATTCGGTTGATTTAATCTCGCGGCTGATCAACGGACATTATCCCGATTACAAACAAATTATTCCGGCGAAGAGCCAAACGGAAGCTTTAGTGGAGAGAGAAGAACTGGTTAGAGCGGTTAAGGCGGCCGCCTTATTCTCTAAAACCGGAATAAATGATATTACCCTGCAATTTTCTAAAAATAAAATAAAGATTTCTTCTTTCTCCGGGGCAAGCGGTGAAAGCGAAGCGGAGCTGGAAGCGGAAATACATGGCGTAGAGAATGAGATAACTATTAATTATCGCTATTTGCTTGACGGCTTAAATAATATCGAGGGCGATCGGGTAAAAATAGGCATCGTTAATAGCACTACCCCGTGTTTGTTAAAGGCCGAGAAAGAAAACGGTTATTTATATATTATCATGCCGATCAGACAATAATTTTTCAGCCAAAAGAAAAAAAGACAGACCATTATTAGTCTGTCTTTTTTGTTTTTATTGTTGAACGCTTATATTAATCTCATTGCTTTTTATAATATCACCGTTCCAATCATGCAGCTCGGCGTAGAGAGCATAGGTTCCAACAGGCGGCGGGCTGTCCCAAGTAGTTTCTAAAGAAGCGCTGATTGAACTGTTGATTATTTTAATCGTGTCCAGTGCACCATTATCAAGGTGCCTGGCAATTAGATTAATACTGTTGGTTCGTCCTGGTTTGCCAATCAATAGATTTATTTGGAGTGGGAAATTAGCCGCGGCTAAAGGTTGGTTGTTGGCCGTTGAGTTTATTTTGATAGTGTTCTTTAGGGCATTTACCGGGTTATCTTTAATCAAGAGATTAAAATTAACGCTGGCGGAAGAGCAATTTTCGACGTCATCGCAGGCTTTGGCGGTTAGAGAATGATAGCCGTTGTTCAGGAAGCTGATGTCTTTAGTAAAAATCGTCGGTACGCCCCACTTGGTTTCCCAGAGATTATTATTAATATAATACTCGACGCGACTGATACCGCGCGGCGCTGTCGCTTCAATTTGAACCTCTAAATTAGTTTGAGAGATGGACTGATTTTTTAAAGGAGATAAAATACTTAGGGTCGGGCTGTTGCTCGGATTATGTAAGGTGTCGTAACTGGTAGGTAGAATAGTCGTGGAGCTGGAGGCATTTTTCGATGCCCAGGCCTGGACGGCTTTTTCCCATAAATTGAACTGAGGATCCTGAGCTGGATTAGCGGGGGCCGGGCCAAGAGGATTATTTTTATCAATATAATACAAGATATCATGGTAAGCGACGGTGCTGCGCTGTTCGATTAATTCCGGCGGCGTTGAAGAAGTAGCCAAGAGACCGGAACTTTTATCGATGTTTACTATTTCCGGCGGAAGTTTTCCGTCTAAGATTGGTTTGCCGGTAGTATAGTCCGCCGGCGCTTTAAATGTTTCTACGGGAGTACCGGTTAAAACTTTGGCCATAAATTCGTGCCAAATCGGCGCGGCCAAGACACTGCCGTCCGCTTTGCCCTTCATGGCTTTGTTGTTGTTATTACCGACCCAGACGCCGGCCACCAAAGAAGGGGTGTAACCAACCGCCCAAGCGTCATGGAAGTCGTTAGTGGTGCCGGTTTTGGCTCCTACGAGACGATCACTGAGAGTGAGGTAATTTTTCAGTCCAAAAATAAAAGCCCGAGCATTATTGTCGGTTAGGATGCTATTAATTTCTTGAGCGACTTGCGGACTTAAAGCTTGTTTGGAACTGGGCTGATATTCTTCGATCGTATTACCGTTCTTGTCCTCGACTTTTAAGATCCCGGTAGTGGGGCTGATCTGCCCGTCCCGCGCGAAAGCGCTGTAAGCATTGGTATGCTCCAATAATTTAACTTCACCACCGCCTAAAACCAAAGATAAACCGAAACGGCTTCGCGGATAAAGAGTGCTATAACCAAGATTATCCGCTAAATCAAGAACATTATTAATGTCAGCCAAATAGATCGCTTTGACGGCCGGGATATTTAGGGAACCGGCTAAAGCCTGGCGGATAGAAACCGGGCCGCGCTCTTTGCTGTCGTAATCATGCGGTGCATAGGGATTAGCCGGATCAGTCGAAAAATTAGTGTTGACATCGAATAAAATAGTATTGGGCGTGTAGCCTTTTTCGAATAGAGCCGCGTAAACAATCGGTTTCATGGAAGAGCCTGGTTGGCGCGGACGCGTCGCAACATTAACTTGCCCGTCGATAGAATCATCGAAATAATCTCGGGAGCCGACCATGGCCAGTATCTGCCCGGTTTTAGGATCAATGGCGACCAAGGCGGCATTGTTGGCGCCGAATTTTGTCGGATAATCTTTAGTGATGGTGACAACCGCCTCTTCAGCGGCTTGCTGCTTGAATAGATCCAGGGTGGTGATGATTTTCAAACCGCCTTGCTCTACCATTTTTTCGCCGTATTTTTCCGTGAGCAGGTCTTTGATATACATCACAAAATGCGGGGCAGTCATGTTATTGCCCAGCGCGCGAAATTTTATCTCCTCTTTTTTAGCAGTATCTCTTTCGGCCGTGGAAATGTAACCCTGCTCGGCCATTAAATCCAAAACATAGTCTTTTCGGCTGAGCAGAAGATCTTTGTTGGTGCCATAAGGAGAATAGTAGGTGGGCGATTGGATGATGGCGGCTAAAATGGCCGCTTCCGGCAAAGTGATGTTTTGGACATCTTTACCGAAATATTTTTGGCTGGCCGCTTCAACGCCGTAAGCGTTAGAGCCGTAAGGAATTTCATTCAGATACATTTGCAAGATTTCGTCCTTAGAAAATTTTTTTTCCAGCCGGTAAGATAAAATTAATTCTTTAATCTTGCGGGTTATTGTTTTTTCGTTGGTTAAAACGGCATTTTTAATAAATTGTTGGGTTAAGGTCGAGCCGCCGGCGCTGCGGTGAAAAATAACATTAGTCACGGCCGTCCGGAGCATAGCCCAGACGCTGAAGCCGCCGTGCTTGTAAAAGTTTTTGTCCTCAATGGCGATGGTGGCTTGTTTGACCCGATCAGGTATATCTTTTAATTGGACCAAGGTTCTTTTCTGATCGCCACTGATTTCATAGAGAATCGTTTGGCCGGTACGATCATATATCTTGGTGCTCTGGGCAATGTCACGGTTTATTAATTGGTTAGGATTAGGTAAACCGCGCGAAATAATCGCCGCATAGATGCTGACACCAATAATTAAAACAACGGCCGCCAGTAGAACGGTGATAAAAAGTTTTTTGGCTAATTTTCTAGGTTGGCGCGGGCCGGAAGTCTTGGATCTATGACTAGGTTGGCGATTACGCCAAGATTCTGAATTGTGGTTGCGCAGTTGAGGAATAGGCATAAATGATGTTTGGACGCTATATTATATAAGGCGTATCTTAATTTTATCGGTTTTTTAGGATTTAAGCAAAAAGCGCTTATTTTTAACGATTATGAGTTTGGCCGATTTTGTTTTATAATATATTCATTATGACTATCATTAATAGCCTAGACAACAAAAAAATTAAAGACCTGGCTCATCTCAGGAAGGCCGGCAAACGCCGTGGCCGGGAGCTGATTATAATTGACGGGCAGAGAGAGATTGAAATGGCGCTGAAAGCGGGGGTTGAGGCGGTGGAGCTGTTTTATTGCCCCACCTTGATAACGAGCGGCAGCGAGCTGATGAATAGTTTTTTGGGTTTGGAGGCCGATAAGCTAACCGAGGTTTCAGCAGCGGTTTTCCAAAAGATTTGCTATAAGGAAAAACCGGATGGATTTTTGCTTTTAGCTAAAGAGCCGGTGCGGACCTTGGATAATCTTAAATTAGGGAAGAGCCCCTTGATTATTATTTTAGAAGCGGTTGAGAAGCCGGGTAATCTGGGGGCGATAATCAGAACCGCTTATGCCGTCGGCGCGGACGCGGTTATCATCAACAGCAGTCAAACGGATATTTATAACCCCAATGTTATAAGAGCCAGCGAAGGTTTTATTTTTATTGAGCCAGTGGTTAAGGCGGAAGTGGCCGAAACAGTAGCTTGGTTGAAAAAACATAAGATAAAAAGTTTGGCGGCCGCGACCAAAGCCAAAGAAGACTATCATAACGTGAATCTGAAAGGGCCGGTGGCGATCGTTTTAGGCTCCGAAGCGGAAGGTCTGAGCACTAAATGGTTGAAAGCGGCCGATAAGTTGCTAAAAATTCCGATGAAGAAGGGGATAGATTCCTTAAATGTGTCTGTGGCCAGCGCCATTATCGTTTTTGAGGCGCAGCGACAGAGAAATTCCTAATGAAGATTGACAATAATTAATAATTTTATTAATATAAGCAGTAATTACGCGCCCGTAGTTCAGCGGATAGAACGGGAGCCTTCTAAGCTCTAGACGAGGGTTCGACTCCCCCCGGGCGTACGTTTCCAAAGGAAGAAACAATTATGGTGCCTATAGTTTAATGGTAGAACGTCGGGTTGTGGTCCCGATAGCTTGGGTTCGATTCCCAGTAGGCACCCCCTAAAAATAACCCTAATATTAGGGTTATTTTTGTTTTAACACTAGGGGAATGAAAACTTATTGACAAATAATATTAAATATGATATAGTATAATCAATTCTAGAGCAGCGACGAATTGTGGGAAATCACTCACTCTCGATCAAAGAATGGAAGAAAATTGAGAATATACCTTAAAAACAATGCAGAATTCAACAGTAATGTTGGCCCGACCGCTACCAGCAACCACTCGATAAGTGGTTTAACTGTTTACAACTTCGGCAGTACCCCATATGTAGACGTTGAAGATGACTTCGATGTTTTAAAACAAAATGAGCTATTGCCTAAAATATTCTTGAAGGCAACGATAGTTACATCCGCTAAGTACTATACTTATCGCGATTACGGAATCTATGTCTACGGAAAGGCAAGAGCCGAATTGATTCTTACCGAAAAGTATGACTGGTATCTAAAAATCGAAACCTCCTCCTGGGAAGGAATCGCAGACATGAAGGCTCTGCAAGAAAAACTCTGGGCCGGGACTATTGCTCCAGTAGTTTACTACGGCAACAAGCAAAAAAAGCAGCATCCGTTGAATGTTCTCCGTCAGATTCTTGATTCCAAGAATCTTACAATTTTTCAAAGATTCTTTTTGGCTTTAAGGCTTGCTAAGTAAATAGAACCGGGTACAAACCCCTTTAAACCGCATGATTCGCTCTGCGGTTTTTTTTAATTTATCAAATATTCCATCAAAAAAGTTTTCCAAGTTTCTCGAATGGCCACCCACAAAAAGAATTACAGAACGACGGACTCTGTTTTTCTTTATAGAAAATTAATATATACTTAAAGCGTGGTTTAATATATCCGAAATATGGGGAAGAAATATATAATTTTTGACATGGACGGAGTTCTGTTTGATTCCATTGGATTCGCCATGGCGTCTTTTTTAGCCAGACATCCAGGAGCCACGCCAGAAACGTACCGAGAAATTAACAGCGGTAATTATCATGAAGGAATAAAAAAAGTCGCCCATCTTAAAATAAAAGAAACCCCGGAAGAAGAAGAACAGTATAAGGTTAATTACGCCGAAAACAAAAGTCAGACACAGCTGTTTGAAGGTATCAGAGAACTTTTGCTGGAGTTGCATCAACTGGGGTACACTTTAGTCCTGAATACTAACTCTTCTTTAAGAAACTGCTCGCCAATGTTGGAGAAGGCCGGCATAAAATCATTGTTTGACTTTGTCGCTCCGGCCGATTTGTCAAAAAGCAAAACAGAAAAACTAGAATTAATTAAAGAAAAATATAACTCGAGCCGCCAGGATATGCTTTTCGTTACCGACGCGCTCGGCGATGTTCGAGAAGCGGATATGGCCGGTATACCGACCATCGCCGTTACCTGGGGAGTGCACGATGAGTCGTATTTTAGACGAGAATCTCATAATAATATGGTGGGGATTGTGAATTCAGTAAAGGAATTAAGAGATTATATTTTAGTAAATATTTAAATAAAGAAGTTTTTCAGATAACCAGCTACCAAAAAACCCTCTTTAAAGAGGGTTTTTGTTTAACAAAATTAATTTCTATTATTAATATAGATTGTTCAAATAATGTTTCTAGAACAATTTTTTTCCCTGGATCAAGCGGATCAAGATCATAATAATCGCGATGACCAGTAGAACATGGATGAACCCGCCGAGGGTATAGGAGGTGATTAAACCGACCAGCCAGAGGATGATTAAGATGATGGCGATTGTGGTTAACATATTTATATTGATTAATATCGAGACAGCTAATGCCGCCCGTTAATCTTATTATAGCACGTTTTCGAGATGATAGCCCATTCTATATATGGTATAATGGAATTTGACATTATAAGCAATAATATTATGATTAAACGAATCTTTTTGACGTCGAGCGTTGACCGAGTTGCGGGCGATATTGCTAAAAAGCTCGGCGGCGCGAAAAAACGGAAACTGCTGTATATCTATACGGCTTGTGAAAAAAAGTGCGGCGAGATATGGGAAAAGAACGACTACAATGCACTTCATAAAGCCGGTTTTGAGATGTTTGATTATACTTTTACCGGCCAGACCAAGGGGATGGTCAAGAAAGTGTTAAAGAAAGTCGACGTAATTTATATCGGCGGAGGCAATACTTTTTATCTGCTGGAAAAAATTCAGTTGGCGCAGTGCGCCGCGCTTATTCGCACCGCCGTCAGTCAAGGGAAAATTTATATCGGCACCAGCGCCGGTTCCATTGTGGCCGGTCCGGATATTTCTCCGGTCAAGAACTTGGATAAAATTAAAGCAGCGCCGCGACTTAAAGGTTACAAGGGGTTGAGCTTGGTGGATTTTGTTGTTTTGCCGCATTGGGGCAGTGAACATTTTAAGGGTCTTTATCTGTGCCAGCGTTTAAAGGATAATTATAATACCAAAAATAAATTGGTTTTGTTAAATGACTATCAGTACATTCAGGTGGAGGGCGATTGGCAGAAGATTGTTGAGATAAAACATAAAAAATAATTAGTCATTTATAACCATGGATAAGCAAAGAGATATCGTCGCCTTTTTTAGCATGGAAATATATTTAGCCGACGTCATAAAAAATTACGCCGGCGGTTTGGGTATTTTGGCCGGTGATATTTTAAGATCAGCAGCCGATGTTGATTTCCCTCTGGTCGGCATTACGCTATTAAACAGTCAGGGATATTTTGAGCAAAAAATTAACTTGACTGGGGAACAAGAAACGTCGGCCTCGCAATTGGATCTAAATATTTTGAAAAAACTAGCCGTAGAGATTCCCGTGGCCATTGGTACTGACCAAATAATGGTCGGCGTTTGGGAGTATTTAGTTAAAGGCGAAAGAGGCGCGGCCGTCCCGGTTTATCTGCTCGACACCAATTTACCGGCTAATAAACCGGAAGATCGGGAACTGACCAGCCGGCTTTATGGGGGGGATTTGGAGTACCAACTGAAACAGGAGATAATTTTAGGGCGCGGCGGTGTTAAACTATTAAAAGCCCTGGGTTATACAGTTAAGAAATATCACCTTAATGAAGGACATAGCGTTTTCGCGGCCCTAGAGTTATTTAATGAGTCGGCTTTAGCTGATAACCAAAAAAAACTTGAGGCGATTAAACGCCAATGTGTTTTTACAACTCACACCTCCATTAATGGCGCCCAAAGTATTTTTTCGCTGGAGCTAATTAAAAATTATCAGCGCGATTGGCCGGACGCTTTTCCGGAATTAATTAAGGATGATAAAATTAATCTGACGGATGTTGGCATCTATTTTAGCGATCAGGTTAACGCCGTTTCCCTTAGCCATCAGAAGGTGGTGGCGAAGATTTTTCCAGACAGGAATATCGCTTATGTGACCAATGGCGTTCATTCCACAACTTGGACAACGCCGCAATTTCAAACCTTGTATGATAAATATTTACCGGGCTGGCGGCAGAAAAATAGTTTTTTGAAAAATGTGACAATTATTCCCAACGAAGAAATCTGGGCAGCTCATCAATCAGCCAAAATAAATTTATTGGGTTATATCAATCAGCAAACAGGCTTAAAGTGGTCGGAAAATGTTTTGACAATCGCCTACGCCCGGCGCATGGCGACGTATAAACGGCCGGAACTGTTATTTTATGATTTAAAAAGATTATTAGAAATCCAAATAAAGCACGGGAAGCTACAAATCATTTACGCCGGGAAAGCGCATCCGCAAGACGAGGCCGGAAAAAAGCTTATTAAAGATATTTATACGCTGAAAAATAAATATGTTGGTCGACTGGAAATTTGTTTTTTAGAAAATTATGATGCGCCAGTAGCTAAACTGTTAACGGGCGGGGCTGACCTGTGGTTGAACACGCCGCTCTTAAATAATGAAGCTTCGGGGACAAGCGGAATGAAGGCGGCACATAACGGCGTACCGCAGCTCAGCACTCTGGACGGCTGGTGGGAAGAGGGCTATGTGGCCGGACAAACTGGTTGGTTGATTAAGGATAATGAAGGAAAAGAAAGGCAAGCGATAAACCAGGCGGACGCCGCTAGTTTATATGAAGTCTTAGAGAAAGAAATCTTGCCTGCGTATTACCATAATCAGGAGAGGTGGCAGGATATTATGCGGTCGACGATCAGTTTAAACGCGTCGCGTTTTAATACCGAGCGGGTATTAAGTCAATATGCCGCCATTTATAATTTGTCTATATGAAAAAAGTCGGATATTTATTGATATTTTTGGCTAATTTAGTGATAATTTTTTATTTTTGGCTCAGTCAATCGGGCGGTCTTCTGTTAAGCGGACCGTCAGGCGCGTTTATCGCTTTAGGCCGAATTGCCGGTCTCTTGGCCGTCTATTTGATTCTTTGGCAATTAGTCCTGATTGGTCGCGTCAAATTATTAGAACAGGCCTTTGGCTTAGATCGGCTGGCGATTGTCCATCATCTCAACGGTTTTTTGGCTTGGACTTTTATTTTTTTGCATCCGGTATTATTAACCGTCGGCTATGGTTTAGCCGGGAAGCTGAATTTTTTCAGTCAGGTAGTTGATTTCTTTTTTAACTGGCCGGGACTAGCGGCTGCTTTCGCGGCGGTGGCCATTTTTTTAATAGTTATTGTCTTATCGTGGGGAGCAATTCAGAAAAAGTTGAAATACGAAGCCTGGTATTATGTTCATCTTCTAGTTTATTTGGCCATTATTTTCTCTTTCAGCCATCAATTAAAACTGGGGGCTGACTTACATAATAATTTATTTGCTCTTTATTGGTATATTTTATATTTTGAAGCACTGGCCTTAATTATTATCTATCGCTTCTTGAAACCGCTTTATCTCTTCTGGCGACATAGATTTTTTGTTGACCGGATCGAGATCATAAGTGACCGGGCATTTTCTATTTATTTAAAAGGGAAAAATTTGCAGCGCTTTTCGGTTCGCCCCGGCCAGTTCGCCATTTTTCGTTTTCTGAATCTTCGCTTAGTTTGGGAAGCGCATCCTTTTTCTTTTTCACAAATTGCTAATGGTCAAGAATTGCGAATCACCGTTAAAAGTCTGGGCGACTATACGGCTGTCCTGCCGGCGCAACTTAAAGAGGGGACTCACGTTTTAATTGACGGACCGCACGGTATCTTCACGAACCAGCGCACCAGCAATCGCAAACTAGCTTTAATCGCCGGTGGTATCGGTATTACGCCCATCAGGCCGTTGGCCGAACAGGCGCGCGCCGAAGGAAAGGACGTAGTTGTTTTATGCAGCGCGGCTTCACCGGAAGATATAATTTTTCAAGAAGAACTGGAGAAATTAAGCGGCCCAAATTTTAAATTAGTTTTTATAGTCAGTAATGGCAGTAAATGGTCGGGCGAGAGGGGGCGAATAAATCAAGAGAAAATAGAGCGTTTATTACCGGACTATGCGGAACGAGATTTTTTTGTCTGCGGCCCGCCGCCGATGATCAAAAGCTTGCGCGTCATTCTAAAAGAGCTTAAAATTAAGACAAGCAGGATTTATTTTGAAAAGTTTTCTCTTTATTAAGAAATTACGTCCAAATTTACCGGCCAGGATTTATTAATCAAAGATTTTAAATTCTGGCGCTATTTGATTAATGTCTGGTCGGTTTTGTTCTTCTTGGTGGTCATCGCCGATTGGTTTACTAACAATGTCTGCCGTAATATCATTAATGTCCTGGCCACGCTCTATATCGCCATCTTGGCGATCTATGTCAGCGATAAGGAATTTGAGCGCTGGTATCACCGCCATCGCGGCCAGCACCCGGGAGAATTATTTGTTATCGTTTGGACGATTTTAATTTTTTTCTTAGTTCTGTCCACTTTTATTTTGCACTGGCCCTATGAAATACCCGGCGCGGTTATCTCTTCATATATCGCGGTTCTAACCATATTAGCCATTACCCGGAAGTCTAAAGAATTGTATAAACATAAACATAAAAAATAATTAATTTTGAATTTATGCCTCAAGCAAAAAACAAGAAAGCCAATAAACAGACGAATAAGGAAAATATGCGCGAAGAATTCAAGGTGCGCGGCCATGAAGTTCTGGGGAAGGTCAAAGAACTGATAAAGGAGGGTAATGTCCGCCGGATTATCATCAAGGATGAGAAAGGGAAAAGCCTGATGGAAATACCGGTTACCTTCGCAGTCGTTGGTGCGGTATTCGCCCCGGTCCTAGCGGCCTTAGGCGCTTTAGCGGCTCTCCTCACCAAATGTACAATTGTCGTGGAGAGAAAATAATTAATTTAGTCTCAGGAATAAAAAACAGCCGGCTTGTGAGTCGGTTGTTTTAGATTATCTTTATTTTTTTTGGTCCAGACTTTCCACATTAACCCCATAAGTCCAATCAATTTCCGGAAAGCGGTGGAGTAAGGTATTGATGTACACACGGATTTGATCATAACGCACGGTATCTTTCGCTTCAAATTTAGCGGTCAGGTAGGGTCCGTTTTGCGAATAGCGCAGAACGAACATCGCGTCCGGCATTTCCAGGCGTACGCCGTCGCCAGCTCTCTCATCGTCGATTATCTCCGCCTGTGGCCAATCGGTCTTTAAGACCTGGGCCACGCGGGCGATTAAATCAACTTTTAAATTATCCGGACAGCCGACTTTGATTTCCGGACTGGAAATATATAGAGGCAAGGCCTTGATGGCTTGAGCCAGAGATTGGCTGGTGCGGGATAAATAATCCAACAGGCGCAGTGTGGAGTAACAGCCGTCGTCGTGGTTATAAAAATCACGGGAGAAAAAGAAATGGCCGGACAGTTCGCCGATAAAAGCGGCGCCGACTTCTTGATTTTTCTTTTTCAGAAACGAATGGCCGGTGCGCCACATAAAAGGCTGGCCGCCATTACTTATAATAGTTTCCGTCACCAGGCGCGAACAGAGCGTGTTATACATAATTATTGAGCCGGGATGATAATGGAGAACGTCAGCGGCAAAGATAGCCACTAAGACGTCGTTCCAGATAATTCGGCCTTCATTGTCAACCGCGCCTACCCGATCGCCGTCGGCATCATAAGAAAAGCCGATATCCGCTTTTTCTTTCAAGATACGATCGCGCAAGCGTTCGGCCACAATAACCTCGGTCGGGTCGGGAGTGCCAAGCGGAAAAGTCGGATCAATTTGGCAATTGCTTTCGATTACTTCACAGCCGGCTAAGCGCAAGAGTTCAGGCACAATCACGCCGGGCGTCGAGCAACTGGCGTCAACGACGACCTTAAACTTTTTATTGATTTTAAAACGTTTTAGTAAGTCCTGAAAATATAGCTTTCTAATGTCTTGGCTGGTCACGGTCCCTGGTTTAAGGCCAATCTCGTAATCATCATTTTCCACCATCTCTCTCAATCGTTGCATGCCTTCGGCTACCAGCGTCTCTGATAAACCGTTGGCGAACTTAAAACCGTTATATTCCGCCGGGTTATGAGACGCGGTGACGAAAACGCCGCCTAAGCAATTTAAATAATATTGCGCCCAATAAAAAGTGCCGACCATATTCAAGCCGATATTGATAACGTCAACGCCGGCCCAGGCCATTCCTTTAATTAGGGCTTCACTATAAGCGGGGCTGGTGGCGCGGCAATCATAACTAACCACCGCTTTCATGATGCCGCCACGTTTCAGATAAGTGCCGAAAGCCCGGCCGATATTTTCGACAATCGCGGGGTTTAAATCTATATCGACGAGTCCGCGCAAATCATAGCCGCGGAAAATAAAAGGATTGATTTTCATAATCAGCTTTTAATAGTAAGCAATTAGACGGAAAAATTTTTAATTTGTTGCGAAACAAAAGAGTAAACTCCACCGATGCCGAGCCAAATAGCGACCAGCACAAAGATCCAGCCGACATAGGGGATAGCGAAGAGCAGCCAGAGAACAGTGATGCCCAAAACTAGCGACCAGATTAGAGCGATTCGGCGATGCTTGAATAGGTATCGGAAAATAAGTTGGCCGATTAAAATGGCCGTAAAAATTCTGGCCACATAAGTTGCGACTAGCCACCAGGCGGCGATAATTATCGCCAAGGGCAAGCCGATAACGGTAAAGACCAGTAAGAGAGCGATCGGCGGCAGGATAAGCATAATAATTAAGCCGTGAAGCATCGTTTTGCTCGGGTTTTCTTCAATCTTTTTTAATATCTTCGGGGTAATTTTAGCCAGGACAAAAACTAGGAAGAGGCCGACGACAATCGCCGAAAAAATACTAATCAGTTTTCGCCAGAGCCAGCCCGCGGCCTGATTTTTTTCCGCGGCGGGAGGAGTTTGGTGGGCTTGGCCGCTAATTTTGGCCTGGGGATCAATTTGCGCGGCGTTCTTGGCGGTATAATTAAGATCGCCGCCAATTACGGCACTGGAAGCGAGCACTAATTTTTGAGCGGAGTTTTTGCCGTCTAATTTCAGATTGACATCTTTGCCGATTTTTCCGGCAATAAGCATCTGGCTGACCGCGCCGGACAAGCCGCCGGTAATTTCCCCGCGTATTTCCGCGGTGGCCGACATAATTAAGGCATCCCAGCCAATTTTGGTATTGCTGCCCAGAATAACGTTAGCGCCAAAGGCATTGACGTTGCGGCTGACCGAACCGTTCAAGTTGATCGCACTGCCGGCCACGCGGATATTACCGCCGACTTCGCCATTCACGGTTATATTCTGCCCAGCGGCGATGATGTCGCCGTCAATTCGCCCGTTGACGTTAATGGTCTGGGCCGCGGTAATTAAATCGCCGCTGATCGTACCGTCAATGGTGACGGTTTGGCCGACGGCGTAGAGATTGCCGCTGACTATTTGGTCTTTGGCCACATAAACGGCATTGCCGGTTTTTAGGTCGGCGGCCTGAGCCGCGAGATAGGGAAGGAATAATATGGCTAAAAATAGAGAAATTTTTAAGACCAATTTTTTCATAAGAGTATTGTTAAATTTAAAATAATGTTATATTGTTAACGGGATAACCTTTTTAATTATATCGTAAAAAAATGCCCGAAGCAATAAAGGAATTGTTGAAAGATTATACAAGAAAAGTAAAAAATCGTGACGATCTGGAAGCCGCCAAGCGGGCGATTTGCAAGAAATACCACTTAAGCGCGATTTTGAACTCCGATATCTTAAAAGAATATCGTCTTTTATTAAAGGCGGGCCAAATTAAAGCGGAGATAAATTTGGAAAAAATATTGCGCAAGCGATCAGTCCGGACTTTATCCGGCATCGCTCCGGTCGCGGTTTTAACCAAATCATATCCCTGCCCGGGGACCTGCGCTTATTGTCCGCACGAGAGCGACGTGCCGGCCAGCTATTTGTCCAACGAGCCGGCGGTAATGCGCGCTATTCGCTGTGGCTATGATCCGTATAAGCAAGTTGCCTTGCGCTTGTGGGCCTTGGAAAACAATGGGCATGAACCGAACAAAATTGAAATCATTGTTATCGGCGGCACATGGAGCTATCTGCCGACCAAATATAAATATTGGTATATTTTGAATTGTTTTAAGGCGGCCAATGATTATGAAATAATCAGAACCAAGAAACTAAACACGATTAAAGAAGAAAATACTTTTAAAGTAAAACTGATTTCACCCTATAAAAAAGGTTTGAGCTTGGAGCGTCTAAAAAAACTATTGATTAAGGAACAGAATAAAAATGAAATGGCAGACTATAAGATTATCGGTCTGACTTTGGAAACGCGGCCGGACTATATTGACGCCAAAGAATTACGCGAGATGCGGATTTTGGGTTGTACACGTGTGGAAATCGGCGTGCAAGCGGTTGATGACCAGATTTTAAAATTAAATAAGCGCGGCCATGGCGTCAAAGAGATTACTACGGCGACAAAATTGTTAAAAGAATTTGGTTTTAAGGTTACCTATCATCTCATGCCGGCCCTGCCGGGGGCGACGCCGAAAAAAGATCTGTCCTTGTTCAAACAATTATTCACGGACGAGCGCTTTCAGCCCGATCAGATTAAATTCTATCCCACGGTTGTAACCAAGGGCAGTCTTTTATATAGATGGTATAGGCAGGGGAAATATAAACCGTATGCGGATCAGGTTTTACAGAAATTAATCGCCGATTGTAAAGCCGTGGTGCCGACTTATGTGCGTATCATCCGTTTGATTCGCGATATTCCCAATGAGTCAATTATCGCCGGTAATAAAATCACCAATTTGCGCCAGGTAATGAAAGACCGCGGCGTAAAATGTAGTTGTATCCGTTGCCGCGAAGTGAAGGAAGGGAAAATAGAAACGGGTGGACGCCTGAACGTTCTGAAGTATCCGGCTTCCGGCGGCACGGAATATTTTATTAGTGCCGATAGCCAAGACCAAAAAACTTTATACGGATTTTGCCGTTTGCGTATTGATAAGAATAGTCCGATTGCCCCGGCCATTATTCGCGAGTTGCATGTCTATGGCGAACTGGTACCCCTGGGTCAACAGAAGAAAGTCCAACATAGCGGTTTGGGGAAGAAACTCTTGGCGAAAGCTGAAAGCTTGGCTCAGGCGGAGGGTGCTCGAAAGATAGCTATTATTTCCGGGGTTGGCGTGCGCGAATATTACCGAAGATTAGGCTATAAATTGCAAGCAGGGTATATGGTAATCAATAAAAATCATTTTGACAAACCCGCCTTTCTAAACTAAGATAATTAATATGAAATACGACCACTTACAACAACAGGACCCGGCCGTTTGGGCGATAATTGAACGCGAAGAGCAGCGCCAGAATGAAGAATTGGAACTGATCGCTTCGGAAAATTATGTCAGTCCGGCGGTCCTGGAAGCCATGGCCACGGTTTTGACGAACAAATACAGCGAAGGTTATGCCGGCAAGAGATATTATGGCGGTAATATTAATATTGATGATGTAGAAAATTTAGCGATTGAACGGGCGAAAAAATTATTCAATGCCGAACATGTCAACGTCCAGCCTTTGTCCGGGTCGCCGGCTAACGCCGCTGTGTATATGGCCTTTCTAAATCCCGGCGATAAAGTTCTGGGCTTAAAATTGGATCACGGCGGTCATTTGTCGCACGGCCATAGCGTAAATTTTTCCGGACGCCTATATAATTTTGTCCAGTACGGTTGCAACCCGGAAACCGGAGTAATTGATATGGCTGAAGTCAGAGCCATTGCTTTACGAGAAAAACCAAAAATGATTGTCGCCGGTTTTTCCGCCTATTCGCGGGAAATTGATTGGCAGAAATTTAAAGATATTGCCGACGAAATCGGTGCCTATACTTTCGCCGATATCGCGCACATCGCCGGATTGATTGCCGCCGGGTTGTTAAAGAACCCGGTTCCGATTTTCGACGTCGTTTCCACAACCACGCATAAAACTTTGCGCGGACCGCGCGGCGCGATTATCATGTGTAAAGAAAAATATGCCAAGCAAGTGAACAGCGCGGTTTTTCCGGGTATGCAAGGCGGGCCGCATGATCATATCACGGCTGCTAAAGCGGTCGCCTTCGGCGAAGCTTTGAAGCCGGAGTTTATTGAATATTCCAAACAAATCATCAAGAATGCGCAGGCGATGGCCGCGGAATTTATCAAACGTGGTTATCATATTATCTCCGGCGGGACGGATAATCATTTAATGGTCATTGATTTGACCAACAAAGGGAGCGTCGGCAAAGAAGCGGAAAAGGTATTGGAGAAAATTGGTATTTCTATTTCCCGCTCCACTATTCCGAATGATTCGAATCCGCCTATGAATCCCTCCGGTGTTAGAGTCGGTACCCCGGCCGTTACCACGCGAGGTTTGAAAGAAGAAGAGATGAAACTAATTGTCGCCTGGATTGACGAAGCGCTGCAGAATAAAGAGGATGAGAATAAATTGAGCGTGCTCAAGAAAAAAGTTAAAGAGCTATGTGCTAAATTTCCTATCCCGACGAAATAATATGGTGAAAATAATTGACGGACGGAAAATTGCGGAGAAGGTGAAAGACGCGATTGTCCAAGAAATACAAGATTTTAACGGACCAAGGCCGAACTTGGCCATTATTTTAGTCGGCGAACGAGAAGATTCCCAACTCTACGTTTCTTTAAAGGAAAAAGAGGGAAAAAAAATCGGGGTCGATACTCATTTGTATAAACTAGCTAGCGATGTTTCGGAAAAAGAGCTTTTAGAGACAATCGGTTTTTTGAATATTGATCCCCTTATTGACGGCATTTTGGTTCAGCTGCCGCTGCCGCCCGGTTTTGATACGGACAAGGTAATTGCCGAGATCGCGCCGCAAAAAGACGCCGATGGTTTTCATCCCGCTCATCCGGATTATGTCATGTCTCCGGTCTTAGCTTCAATTTTAGCCTGTCTGCAAAATATAAAATTCAAACCAGCCGGGAAAACCGCTTGCGTGCTGCACAATTCCGAAGTTTTTGGTCTAAGCGTCAAAAAATTATTGGAAGACTTGGGGCTGAAAGTAGTTTTAAAAAATAATCCCGAGGCCGCCGATTTATTGGTCACGGCTTTAGGCCAGCCGCATGCGATTAAAAAAGAAATGGTTAAAGAAGGGGCAGTGATTATTGATATCGGTATTACGAAAGTGGACGGCAAAGTCTGGGGTGATGTTGACTACGAAGACGTCAAGGAGAAAGCGGGCTATATTACTCCAGTTCCGGGCGGCATCGGCCCGATGACTATCGCCTTTTTGTTTAAAAATGTTTTAGAAATATCCAAGCGAGGGAAATAAAAAAGCTATCCGTCTGGAATCCAAGGGGATTCATCGGGATAGCTGTTTGATTTATTTTGCGCTTTATCAGTCGGTAATTTCGTGGAACTTTTTGCCGAGCCAGCTATTCTTGAAGACCAGGATCGGCAAAAGCAAGGCGCTCATAATCACTACCATTATCGACAGGATAGGCCCGCCTTCAGACACCGGGATGAATAAAGTGATAATAAACAAAGCGGCGACAATACTGCAACCAAAGATTTTTTTTATCATAAGGAACGAGGTTTGGGGTTTAAATAACGATACCATATTTATAATTATAAGTCAATGGCGACCAAGAAACAACAATTAATTGAACTATTAAAGATTCATTTCCATTATGAATCTTTTTTGCCTGGTCAAGAAAAGGCGATTGATAATGTTTTGGGGCGCAAGAGCACGGTTGTTGTTCTGCCGACCGGCGGCGGCAAGTCTTTAATTTACCAGTTGCCGGCTTTAGTTTTGGACGGCGTGACTATTGTTATCTCCCCTTTGATCGCTTTAATGAAAGATCAGGTTGATTCTCTGGAACGCGTCGGCATCCCGGCCACTTTTATTAATTCCTCTATTTCTTTGGCGGAAACTACAGAGCGTTTAGCGGCCATCAAGAATGGACAATATAAAATAATTTACATCGCGCCGGAACGTTTTTATAATCAGAATTTTTTAACGGAGTTAAAACAGATTAAAGTTTCTTTGTTTGCCATTGACGAAGCTCATTGCATCAGCCAATGGGGCCATGATTTCCGCCCGAGCTATCTGCGTCTTAAAGACGCGATTAAATTTGTCGGTTCGCCGACCGTGGTGGCGTTGACGGCTACGGCCACGCCGGAAGTCCGCGACGATATCGTTAAACAATTAGATTTGAAGGATTCGGAGTTGGTAATCACCGGTTTTGCTCGGCCGAATTTACAATTCGCGGTAGTGCCGGCGGCGAACGGACAGAAACTGGAAAATATTTTGAATATTTTAACCACGGATAGCGAATTAGGGTCGGGGATAATTTATGTCGGCACCCGGGCCAAGGCGGATGAAATTTTGGAAGTCTTAATCGACCATGACATCAAGGCGGTCGCCTATCACGCCGGCATGGACGCCGATAGCCGCAATTGGGTGCAAGAACAATTCATGAAAGGGGAAGCGCAAGTGGTGGTGGCGACGAACGCCTTCGGGCTGGGCATCAATAAAAAAGATATCCGTTTCGTCATTCATTTTGATTTGCCCGGAACGATTGAAGCTTATTATCAGGAAGCGGGGCGGGCGGGGCGTGATGGGAAACCCAGTTTTTGTTTATTATTTTATCACCAGCAGGACCGCTATCTGCGGGAATTTTTTATCAAAGGTGATAATCCCGATCCGGAAATGATTATTGAGATTTATGATTGGCTGCTGCGCCGGGCCGGGCTGGAAATTGATCCCAACAAATCGATTCTGGTTACTTACGCGGAAATCGCCCAGAACTTATCGGCCGCAGTGCCGGAAATGGCCATCGGCACAGCGCTGAAGATTTTAGAAAGAGAAGGCTATATTACCCGGCCGAATGAAAAAAATTCCAATTCTTATTTAAAAGCGAAAAAGGATTGGGCGGCCATCGCTACCTCGCTCGGTAAGCGAGCCAAGAGCCAGGTGGAAATTGTGGCCAAACTGGGCGAAAAATATTTTAACGATTTAAAAGCCGGCTGGGAGTTTAACCCGGAAGAAGTGGCGGTTGTTTTAAAGGTAAAAAAAGATTCACTGCTCCGAGCGATTAAAAAATTGGCGGAAAAAGATTTGGTGGAATATCGGCCGCCTTTCCGGGGCACGGAAATTCGCGTTTTAAAGATTGTGGAGCCGGAAGATTTGCGCTTGGATTTCAAAGCCCTGAAAGTCAAGGCGGCCCGCGCTTATGAAAAACTGGATGAAATGGAAAACTATGTCTATCATTTAGGCTGCCGCCAAGAATATATTTTAAAATATTTCGGCGATCATAGCGCCGCACCCTGCGGCCAGTGCGACGGTTGTTTACGCTTGAAGAGGATGAAGGACCGCGGTCAGGAAGATTTTCGCCAGAAAGAATATTTGAGTTAAACCAGTATGGATCAGAAAACAACGGCTAAATTATTAACTCTTGTTAAGCGTAATTATCAGGAAATTGCCGCTGATTTTGACGCGACGCGCCGGAAAGAACTGTGGCCGGAAATCAGCCGCCAGGCGGTCGCGGTGAAAGATAAGGCGGATGTTTTAGACGCCGGTTGCGGCAATGGCCGCCTTTTGGAGGCTTTATCAGATAAGAAGATAAATTATTTGGGCTTTGATAATAGTTCAGCTTTGATTGAACTGGCCAAGTGTAATTATCCGGGACGCGAGTTCGTGGCCGCAGATATTTTAAGCCTTAACGCCAGCCTCCCCGACCGGAAATTTGACTATATTTTTTGTTTGGCCGTTTTGCCGCATATCCCGAGCCAAACTCTGAGAGAAGAAGCCCTGCGGCAGTTGAAAGACCATTTGAAACCGGATGGTCGTTTAATTATCAGCGCTTGGAATCTATGGGGGAATAAGAAATATCGCCCCTTGATTTATAAAAGTTATTGGCATAAGCTTTGGGGAAAGAGCGACCTGGATTTTAAAGACTTGATCTTCCCCTGGAAGAACGCTCAAGGGCAAGAAGTTAGCCAGCGCTATTATCATGCCTTCACCAGCGGGGAGCTAAAGAGGCTAGGCCAATCAGTCGGTCTACAGATTATAGAACAGAAGAAAGATTTTAATAATTATTGGTTAATTTTGCAGCGCAAATAATAAATTAAATCGTCATTTAACAACAACCCCAAAAATAGACCCCATGGACGAAACTAGTATTAACCCAAGCAATCGGTCTCGGATTGAAAAACTATTTGAGACGGGAATTATGGATAACGAGAAGTTGTCATCGATCCTGGCTACTTTAGAGAAGAGAGGCAGCCGGAAACAAAAGAAAGAAAATAAGAAAGCGGCGAGCGGTCAGGAAATAACCAAAGCGGTTTATTGTTTGAAAAATGTCAGTTCAATCTCCTATGCCCAGAGCCAAAAGGTCTGGCAGGGTCTGGCCACGCCGGAAAAGTTACTAGAGCATCTTTCGCCGGTCAGTCAGAGTCCGATTTTCAATGACCCGGCTTTTCACTTCAAAAAAGTTGTTTTGCACGGGCTCGCGATCGCGGAAATGGCTGGACGTTTTCCGGACCACAACTGGAATAGCTTTCGGACTGACAAATCCAAGGGCGTTCCTGGCAATTATTTAATCAGCCTGGAAAATCCTCTGACTAATCTGCCGCGTGCTTCCGAGAAAGAAGCCTGGCCGGAAAAATGTTACCGTCTGGATTTCGCTCTGACCGTCGAACTTTTATTAACAATTGTGCAAATGGGCGGCGAGATTCCCAACCTCTATTATCGGACCACTTTTGTTAAAAGCCGTGACCAGGAAACTTGCGTCGGCTACCAAAAAGGGAAAATTACTTTTGTGACCGAAGATCAGGCCCGGACGGAAAATAAGATGGGGATTTGCCTGGTTAAGATTGAGAGCTGGATTTAGCAGTAAAATGGGCTGGTTTTAGACAAAAAACCGGCCCCTTCTTTTATCCTCTTGACACCCCCGGGGGGTGTGCTAAAATAAACTTATATGAAAACCACGGAGCAAAGAATAAATAACATCATTGGCCAGCTTACGGGCGTGAAAAAAATGCTGGGCGATAAGGAGCGCGACTGCTTTGCTATTATCATGCAGCTCAAAGCCGGCAAATCAGCTCTGGATTCTTTGATGGCGGAAATTATCGGGGCTGAGTTTGATCATTGTTTAAGAGCCGGGCACAAAGGTAATCGAGCCGAGATTGAAAAAATATTTAAAGAAATAATTAAAAAATAATTAAAATCCGTGGCGGTTTATAATCGCCGGATAAAAAACTATGTCAAATACTTTAGAACTAAACAAAGATAATTTTAAGTCGGAAGTTCTAGACAGTCCCATCCCGGTCTTAGTAGATTTTTGGGCGACTTGGTGTGTGCCTTGCCAGATGATGGCGCCAATTCTGGATGAACTGGCCGCCTCCATGGCGGGAAAGTTGAAAATTGCCAAGCTAGACACAGAAGCGCCGACGAGCGGCAACTTAGCCGAGGAATACCAGATCCAAAGCATCCCGAACATGAAGCTATTTAAGAACGGGAAGGTCATCGGCGAGTTCGTCGGTCTCAGAAATAAAGAATCTTTGCAGGAAGAAATTAAAAATTTAATCAAATAAACTATATGAGTATTTTTACCGATAACCTTAATAGATTAAAAGAGATACAAACTATCGCTGGCATCAGCGATCAGGACATGAGCGCTTTAATAGCGCCGGTTAAAACGAGTTATGCGGATTTGGATATCAACGGGAAAAAATATCCGGCCTGGCGCATAGTTTATAACCAAGCGATTGGTCCGGGCAAAGGCGGGATTCGCTTTCATCCCGAAGTCAGTGAAGACGAAGTTAAATCTTTGGCCTTTTGGATGACTTTGAAAAACTCGCTGGCCGATATCCCGTATGGCGGCGCCAAAGGCGGCGTTAAATTCGATCCGAAGGCGGCCGATAAAAAAGAATTGGAAATGGTCAGCCGAAAATACGTGGACAGTTTCTATGAACACTTAGGCCAAGACAAAGACATTCCCGCCCCCGATGTTTATACCAACGGCCAGATCATGGCTTGGATGCTGGACGAATTTGAAAAAAAAGTCGGCCATCACGAACCAGGCATGATTACTGGTAAGCCGCTGGAATTGGGCGGCATCGCCTTGCGCGGCGACGCGACAGCCCAGGGCGGCTATTTAGTAACTAAAGAAATGATTGCCAAATTCTTGAATGGTAAGAAAGACTCGACCATCGTGGTCCAAGGTTTCGGCAACGCCGGCCTGTTCATGGCCGAGAAATTATATCAGGACGGTTTTAAAGTTATCGCCGTTTCCGATAGCCGTGGCGGAATATATAATGAAAACGGTTTGGATATCGATAAGCTGGCCGCTTTCAAAAATTCCGGTCAGGCCGTCGGTGATTGGGCGGACGGGAAAAAAATAACTAACGCCGAATTATTGGAATTAAAAACGAATATTCTAGTTTTAGCCGCCTTGGAAAATCAGATTACGGAGAAGAATGCCGCGAACGTCAAAGCGGATTATATTATTGAACTGGCCAACGGCCCGGTGACTTATGAGGCCGATAAAATTTTGGCTCAGAAAAAGATAATTGTCGTACCCGATATTCTGGCCAATTCCGGCGGTGTTATTGTCAGCTATTTTGAATGGGCACAAAATCGAACCGGCCAGATTCTAGACGAGGAATATTTGCGCCAGCTTTTGGAAAAGAAAATGAAAACCAATTGGCAGCGCGTTTATGAAACGTTCCAGGAGCATAAAGGCGCGATAACGCTGCGCCAGGCCGCCTATATCTTAGCGATCAAGCGCGTGCTGGCGGCAGAGAAGTTACGGGGTCGAATTTAATTAAGAAAAACGGAATATAAAAACGGCCGCTTTGTTTGTCTCGGCCGTTTTTTGTTAAAAAAAGACTGACCCTGCGGCCAGTCTTTTATTCAAGCAATTAGGAATTCTTATTGAACGCAACCGGCGGCGGCAGTGCCACTAGCGGCGGTGCCGGTGCCAAAACCGGCGGCCGGAGAAGCACTGGACAAAACGGTCTGGCATTCAGCCGGCTGGTTATTGAAAGCGCTGCAGATAGTTTTTAGAAGGGAGGCGGAGTCGCGGTTGCTGTTGATTTCCTGGCCGTTGATGATCAGAGTCGGAGAACCGCCCACGCTATATTTGGCATTATCAGTTTCGTCAACATTAAAGCTCGGATAAGTTCCTTTATAACCGACGTTGTTTGTGGCATCGGCCGTCACCTTATATTGCGTGTCGGTCTTGGAAACGCAAGCCGCTAATTTCGTGGTGTTGACTCCGGTCTGAGTCAAACAAGTCGCGGAGTCGCTGGCCACCAAGAAACATTTCAAGTAATCCTGGAGTTTCGCGGTCTGTTCTTTCTGGATACAATACTGGGTCAGATTTTCCGTTAACTCTTTGGTGCCATGCATGGAATAATCCACGAACTTCAATTGGAAATTAATCTTGCTGCCCAGGGCGGCCACAACCGGCAGAATGCCTTTTTCAATCTGGGTGCCGTAGGGGCAATAGCTCATGACAAAAAGTTCCACGACCGGTTGGTCATTTTTAACGGAAACTGTAGCGCTGGGCGTGGCGGCGTTAGTGTTAGTTTGCGTAGTGGTCGCGGTACTGGCGCCAGTAATTTTGGCGATATCCAAAGCTTGGGGGAAAAACAGTTTGCCATCGCGCGTCAGATATGACTCCACTTCGCCGGAGGAAAGAGAAATGGTCATTTTATACATGCCATATTCTTTGGTGACATTTTTGATGGTCACTTTTTCGCCGGAGGACATCAAGTAATTGTTGACGAAGGATTCGGCTTGTGTGCGCGCTTGTTCTGCATTCAGGTTTTTCCCCGGGTGGCGGAAACTGAAAAGGCCGATTAAGACCAGAGCGATTACTAGGAGAATCGGGAGAACAATACGCAAAAAGCCCTTCCGAGTTGATAAATGCTTGATAATTTTCTTCATAAGTTTTTATTTTTTATTTAAATTTTTAAAGCCAAGCTTATTCTATTATAGGGGAAATCAAAAGAAGCGTCAAAAACCGGGGGGCGAGCCGCCCCCGATGGCTTAGAAGCGGGGGAGAAAGGCCAGCAGCTCAGTTGGCAAATCGATGTTAAAACTCTGTTTTTCTTCTTTTAGATTACGGAAAGACAGGCGATCGGCCACCAAGAAAATGCGGCCTAAGTTCAGTTTTTTATTCTTATCTTTGGTCTTTTTAGTGAAATAAAGGCTATCGCCGACCAGAGGATGACCATAGGCGAAAAAATGAACGCGGATTTGGTGCGTCCGGCCGGTTTTTATCTTAACGCGGACTAAAGTATAATTGACGAATTTCTGCAGCGTTTTATAAGAAGTACTAGCTTCCCGCGCTTTAAAGACGCCGCTAATATTGCCCTGGTCGCGCTCGCGCGGATGGCGGCGGCTGAGGAGGTCAACCGCGTTCAAGGGCAAAGCGGCCATCTTGTAGCCGGCCTGAGAGCGTTTAATGGGAAAATTTATTTCCCCTTCGTCGGGCGTTAGCTGGCCGTAAACCAGAGCGATGTATTCTTTATTGATTTCGCGTCCTTTGAATTGTTCTTTTAAGTGCTCGAAAGCGGTCTGGGTTTTGGCCACGACCATTAAGCCGCTGACGTCTTTATCCAAACGGTGAACGATACCGGGCCGGGCCGCGTCATCGCCGACTTTAATAATCGTCGGATAACGGGCGATTAGCCAATCGGCCAAAGTCGGTACTTTAATATTGCCGCCCCCATGGACGGCTAAACCGGCCGGCTTATTAATGACTAAATAGTTTTTATCTTCAAAAATTATCTGGGGATTCATAAATTTGGCCGCCGACTTTTTTCTGCCGGCGAAAAATAGCGCTTAGATCCTCCGGCTTGATGCCGCCAAAGAAATAAAGGCAAAAGAAATAAAATAAACTGGCGATAATAATAGTCAGAATCAAGCCAATCAAGGTGCTATCGAAAGTCGGTGCGAAAAAATAGAGCAGGACGCCCATGAAGGCGCCGGATAAAAGTGATTTTAGAAAAGTAATGATACTGGGGCGGAAGCGGCTATATTTATATACGCAGTAGCCGGAAAAAACAGCAATCAAGACTTCGCTGTAAATTGTCACGCTGGCGGCGCCGAAATAAGAAAAGCGGGGGATGAAAATCAGATAAGCGATCAGCGAGCTGACACTGGTAAAGATATAAAAGCCAATCATCTTTTTTTGTTTGTCCAGGGCGATAACGGCGTGAGAGAACATGGCCCCCAGAAAGATGGCGGCGACCGCGAAAATCAGCCATTGTAAGATTAAGCCGCTCTCCACAAAATTATGCCCAGCCACGAAGAGCATGACGGACGGAGCGAGAAAGCCGGCGCCGATAACCAAAGGAACGGCCAATATTGCCATGACATCAAATGATTTTTGCAGAATGGTTTTAAAATAAGCGGGGTTATTCTCCAGCCAGGCAGCGGTGAGAATTGGCAGAATCAGACCGGCGAACATGAAAGGCACCGTGGTTAGAACGTCTATCACCCGATAAGCCGCGCCATATAAGCCGACTTCGCCCGGCGAACGGAATAAGGATAAGATCAGCGTGTCGGCGCGCAAATAAATCAGATTTAGCATGATGGTGATAGCCAAGGGCCAAGATTTGGAGAGAATTTTTTTCCACAAGGAAAAGTCCAGAGCCAGTTTAATTATGGCGTAGCGGCGCGCGAAAAGATAGTGGAGCAGAAAATTAACGGCGGCGGCCAGAACGGTGCTGATTAAAATGCCATTTAAGCCGGCGCCCATTTTTCTGGCCAAGACGATACCGAAGACTAAAACGAGCCGGCCGATAACCTCAGAGATGGCGTCGCGATCCATGATTAATTTTTTTTGGAAAAAGCCGATTAAGATCTGATTCAGGGCGGGGAAAACGAATGAGACGGCGGTAATCATGACGCCGAATTTGACGGCCGCGCTGTAAGGGGAAAAAATAACGATGAGGGGCGCCAGACCCAGAAGAATTAGAGCGGAAGCCAAACGGAGACTGAAAAGATTATTTAAAATTTTATTTTCCTCGTCTTTAACACCGCTGATCATTTGGACGGTCACTAAGGTCAGACCGAGATCAGCCATGACCGCGAAGAAGGTTAAAAAGGTAATAACTGTGGTATAGGAACCAAAACCGTCTTGTCCCAGATAGCGGGTGATTAGAGCCACGGAAAAAAGACCCAAAATAGTTGATACTACTTTGCCACTGATTTGAATTAGGGTATTTTGGGCGACGCGGGCGGGTAAGTTCATTTTCCTTGTTTTTTTAGGGAGTTTTTTATATAATTAAAGCGTAATTAAATTATATCATATTTATGACTATCACCAGAAAGCATCTTCTCTCCTTCCTTTTTTTAAGCGGTTTATTCCTGGTCTGCGTTTTGCCCTTAGTTTCTCAGCCCGCGCCCGCGCAAGCGGACACGACTGCCGGCGGTACGCTCTTCAATAGCCAGGAGGGGGTTACTCAGATCGGCCAAGTCTACGGTAATCAGAACGTTGATATCCGGGTGACGATTGGCAAGGTTATCAGTATCGCTCTGGGTTTCTTAGGGGTTATCTTTTTGGGCCTGACGCTTTTCGCCGGCTTTAAATACATGACTTCCGCCGGCAATGAGGAAAAGGTGCGCGAGGCGATTCGGCTACTAACCAATGCCGTTATCGGCTTGGTAATTATTTTGCTCGCTTGGTTTATTACACGCTACTTAATTCATGGCTTAGTCGGTTCCATCAATAATAACGTCAACCCCACTTACGGCTCTTACTAGTCGTTTTTGACAAAATCAACAGATATGTTATAATGTTTACAGAAAGCTAGTTGTTAATACAATTAGCTTTTTGTCTATCTATAATAAGCATTTATTATAATCTAACAATATGTCAGAAATAAGCAACGCCATCAAGCAGCTGTGCGAAGAGAAAAATCTGGATTTCAAATCGGTCATCGGCGCGATTGAGTTAGCCCTGGCCGCCGCCTATCGTAAAGATTACGGCGAGCGCAATCAGAATATCCGCGTGAAATTTAATTCGGTGGAAGGCACATCGGAAATTTTTGATGTGAAAACGGTGGTGGATAATTTACCGGAAGAAGAGGAACGGGAAATGCTGGAAAATTTGTATAGCCCCAACCCGAAAGATTTGAAGAAAGAAGAATTTAAAGAATATCGGCCGCAAATTATGGAAGAAGAAGTAACGGAAGAAGGGAAAAAGAAATTTAATCCGAAAATCGATATTCAATTGAAAGAAGCGCAGATTTTAAAACACGACGCGATTATCGGCGAAGAAATAGTGACCGATTTGCCGATTCCGGAAAGCTACGGCCGGATGGCGGCGCAAACCGCCAAACAGGTAATCATCCAAAAACTTCGCGAGATGGAACGTGATATGATTTTTGGCGAATTTAAAGGCAAGGAAAGAGAAGTGGTTTCCGGCATCGTGCAGCGCCGCGAGGGCCGCTTTGTCTTTGTGGATTTAGGCAAAGCTATCGGCCTGCTGCCGGCGGAAGAACAAATATATAATGAAAACTATAATATCGGCGAGAGAATTAAAGTTTATATTAAAGAAGTGCGCGAAGGGCATAAAGGCCCGGAAATAATTTTATCCCGCCGCAGCGAGGAAATCTTACGAAAAGTTTTCTATTTGGAAATTCCGGAAATCGCCAACGGTTTAGTGGAAATTAAGAATGTCGCCCGGGAAGCCGGCTCGCGTTCGAAAGTGGCTATTTGGACGGAGGCGGACAACGTTGATCCGGTCGGTTCCTGCGTCGGCCAGAGAGGCAGCCGCATCCAGACGATTATCAGCGAACTAGGCGGAGAAAAAATTGATATTATTGAATTCAGCGAAGACCAAGAAAAATTTATCGCCAACGCGCTCGCGCCGGCGAAAATTATGGGTCTGGATTTGAACGAAGCGGAACACAAAGCCACGGTGCGCGTGTCGCCGGATAAATTATCTCTGGCTATCGGTAAGAATGGCCAGAATGTACGTTTAGCGGCCCGTCTGACCGGCTGGAAAATAGATATTATTGAAGCGACGCCGGAAGGCGAGAAAAAAGTCATCGGCAACGACGAAGAAATCGCGGTTGGTGAAGGGCCGGCAGAAACGGAAATTATGGAAAATGACGAAACGGTTAAAGCCGCGGACGAGAGCACCGAGGTGAAACCGGAAGTAAATAAAGTAAAGAAAGAAAAGAAAGCGCCGAAAGAGCCAAAAGTCAAAGTAGTGAAAGAGCCAAAAATAAAAAAAATTAAATAAAAAACTATGTTGACGACAGCCTTAATCTTCGGGAGCGCCTTGGTGGCCGTTATTTACGGCGCCATTGTCATCGCTTCCATTCTTCGTCTGCCGGAAGGCAACGAAAAAATGAAAGAAATTGCTAAAGCGATCCAAACCGGCGCCAAAGCATTTTTAAATCGCCAATACAAAGCAGTGGCGGTAGTCGCGGCTATTCTTTTTATCATTATCGGCTTGTTCTTGGGTTGGATGACAGCCTTAGCCTTTATTATCGGGGCCATTCTCTCGGCGTTGACCGGTTATATCGGCATGTTTGTCAGTGTCCGCGCCAATGTCCGGACCACGGAAGCGGCGCGCAACGGTTTAGCCAAGGCTTTGAATGTGGCCGTTAAGGGCGGCAGCGTGACCGGCATGTTGGTTGTCGGTTTAGCTCTTTTAGGAACAGCCGGCTTTTATTTTTTAACCCATGACTTACACGCCCTAATCGGCTTCGCCTTCGGCGGATCGCTGATTTCCATTTTCGCGCGTTTGGGCGGCGGCATTTATACGAAAGCGGCGGACGTCGGCGCGGACTTGGTGGGTAAAGTGGAGGCCAGCATTCCGGAAGATGATCCTCGTAATCCGGCTGTGATTGCCGACAACGTCGGCGATAATGTCGGTGATTGCGCCGGTATGGCCGCTGACTTGTTTGAAACTTATGCCGTGACTTCAATTGCGGCCATGGTTCTGGGTTCTTTAACTTTCCCAGGCGACGAGCGCGTTATTTTATTTCCCTTAGTCCTCGGCGCCGTTTCCATCATCGCTTCCATCATCGGCATCTTCTTTATCCGTTTGGGCAAGAAAAAAAATATCATGCGCGCTCTATATAAAGGTTTGATTGCGGCCGGCGTTTTAGCGGCCATTGCTTTCTATCCGGTGACCATGAAGATGTTGAGCATCAGCCAAGGTAATTATAATATTTATTTAGCCAGTTTAATTGGTTTAGCTGTTACTGGTTTATTAGTCGTTATTACGGAATACTATACCTCCACAAAATTCGGTCCGGTAAAAAGTATTGCTGAAGCGTCCAAGACCGGGCACGGCACGAACGTGATTGCCGGTTTAGCCGTCTCCATGAAATCAACGGCCTGGCCGGTGGTGGTTATTTGTTTAGCGATCTTAGGCGCCTTCAGTTTAGCCGGTTTATACGGCGTGGCTGTGGCAGCCATGGCCATGTTATCGATGGCGGGAATTATCGTGACCATCGATGCCTACGGCCCGATTACGGATAATGCGGGCGGTATCGCGGAAATGGCGGAGCTGGGCGATGATGTCCGAGATATTACCGATCCTCTAGACGCGGTTGGCAATACGACCAAGGCGGTCACTAAAGGCTATGCCATCGGTTCGGCGGCTTTAGCGGCTTTGGTTCTCTTCGCGGATTTTACCGCCAAGATCAAAGCGGGCGGCGGATCGGCCCAATTCATGATTGATAATCCTTATGTCTTAATCGGTTTATTCATCGGCGGCTTGTTGCCCTTCCTCTTCGGTGCCATGGCCATGAAAGCGGTTGGCCGCGCAGCCGGCGCGGTAGTGGAAGATGTGCGCGCCCAGTTTAAAGAAAAACCGGGCATTATGTCGAACACGGAAAAACCGGACTACGGCCGAACAGTCGATATTGTTACTAAAGCGGCCATCAAAGAAATGATTATTCCGGCTTTGATTCCGGTGGTTGCCCCGATTGCGGTCGGTTTTGCTTTCCGCAGCCACGGTTTAGAAGCTTTGGGCGGGCTACTTGTCGGTTCCATCGTGACCGGCATCTTCGTGGCTATTTCCATGACTTCAGGCGGCGGCGCTTGGGACAACGCCAAGAAATATATTGAGTCCGGTCATTTCGGCGGCAAAGGTTCGGACGCGCATAAGGCGGCGGTTACCGGCGACACGGTAGGTGATCCCTATAAGGATACTGCCGGTCCGGCCATTAATCCGATGATCAAGGTTCTGAATATTGTGGCTCTCCTTATCGTAGGATTACTCCTCTAGCAATTATCTAAAAAGAATGAAAATAAAAACGCCGCTCACAAAAGCGGTGTTTTTATATTCGTTGACAAAAAGACCTGGAAAGCGTTAAGATGATGAGAAATATAATCGTTATTTTTACAATTAATGTTCACCAAAAAAAATAGACAAGATGGACCCAAGCGAAATTGAACAAATCAGAATTAAAGAACAGGAGAAGAAAGATAGCCTGTTGGAGAAACAATTGAAAGCATTATTGGAATTGGTTAAGGCCAGTCCGACGCTGATGTTGAAGGGAGAATATCGGACTAACAAGAAGGCAAAAGTAGTCATGAGCGATATTCTGTCGGTACCAGAAGTACCAGAGTCTTTCAAGCTAATTTTGAGCCCGAATGGAGTGTATGCCCTGGCTCCAGATGGTCCGCAGATTGCGAGCTTTTCCATGTTGGTACCGTGTACTCCAAGCGAGCCGTTTAAGGTGGGCGATGTATCTTTCTGTTGCATCGTTGGCCGCCGGTATGAGCCAAACCGCGATACAATTAAAATCATTTTTGATCTGCACTATCCAAAAAAGTATGAGGACTCTTTCCTACTTGTCCTATTTCCGCAGACTATGGAGCAGAACGACCCGGAGAGCTTTGTCGGCCGCTTTGAAATCCAGCCCGAAGAAGGTGCTCCTTGTTTGGCCCTGAGATTCAACGAAATTTAGCCGCTTAAAAAGCTAGAGAAAGGCGCAACCAGTTTGCGCCTTTTGTTTTAAATAAATTCGGCCAGTCTTGATTTTTCCTGAAAAACTGCTACAATAATTATAAATTTA
>Ga0209538_1000196_pt1 | contig 37384 bp, 68 predicted proteins | sample BarGraNGADG00211_2_FD_184492 | JGI IMG/M metagenome (GOLD analysis project Ga0209538, IMG submission 184492) | Arctic peat soil microbial communities from Barrow, Alaska - Barrow Graham LP Ref core NGADG0004-211 (SPAdes) (version 2) | ecosystem: Environmental > Terrestrial > Soil > Wetlands >... | reverse complement strand
TGTTTTCATCAGCAATCATTTGTCTGATCTGATCAACAGTAGGTTTCAAGATAAATTTTCCTTTAGTCTTCATTCTCTCACAAACCCATGTAACTTCTTCATCAGTTAAATCAGCCCAACCAAGACTATACAGAACAGCTCTGCGTTCTCCACGTGCTTCTCCACGTGCTTCCACAGCATTAAGTTCTAATTGATGTAATTCAAGTATTTGTTCGGGTTGAAGATTTATTATATGTTCTATATTCATAATATCGTAGTTTTAATTTGACTAATTATTGATAATGTCTCTGAACTTATAAACAATATTATCATCACAAGTAATTACTTTCTTTTTATAATCAACTGATTTTATGCCTCTGAAAACAATTCTTGCATCATTCTGAGTTGTAGGTTTTCTCCAGAGTTTTACAACAGTTCCTGTTTCTAATTTGATTTCCTGCTTAATTGGTTTCATCATAATTTTTTTGCAATGACGGCATTCAACATAACCCATATAAGCACCATGAGCATTAAGTTGAAATTTCATATCTGCTCCAATCTTTGCTCCACATACGGGCTTATTATCTTTAACAATATGAACCTTAGTACTGGTTTTTTGATTGGCAAAGTAACCTGTAAATAAATTTACTTCTGTTATTGTTTTCATTTGGTTTTAATTAAAACTATAAAATATTATCCTCAAGTTGCTGAATATATGCATCAAGATCAGACTTAAAAATAATATACTGTTTATCAATAGCAACATACCCATTACTAAGGTTCTCCAAGTCTGTGACAATATCTCTGATAGTATCACTTACAGGATTACGCTTTATTAAGTCAATTACCTTATCCAGTTCAATCAGTTTGATACTGACTGGCACAAGTTTCTTATTAACCCATGTATTCTCAGCTTTATTGGTTACTGGTAATGCCAGTATATCTTCAAGTAAATCTTTCATAATATCTCTTATACGTTAATAATTATATAAAGGTTACACAAGTTGTTTTAATTAAAACGGATTGTTGAGATTTTCATTAATCCAATTCTGAACATAATTCTCTGGATGAACTTGTTTATCAACAGTGTTAATGCTCAGGGCAAATGTAATTAATATATCCTGAACGTCATGCTCCGTGTAGTTATTCTTGATACTACGAATTACAATAGTATTACTAATTAGACTAACTTTAGGTACAAATAATCCATCGTCACATAAAATATTTACAGTACTCGGATGATATTGTTCATATTCAACCAGAACACTGGTAATAATATTATCTTCGTTATAATCTGCTATATATTTTATAATAAAACCCTTTGAAGGACAGGGCAAGCCCAAAGTTTCGTCTGTGGTTGCAATGATCTTTTTGGCAAACTCTATATTGCCCCAATAAGGCATAGAACAAGGTGCTTTCTTGTATTTCCAAATACCCTGACCCTTATAATCACCTGTATTTTTGGTACAATCAACAAAGACATAATCACCGTCTTTAATTTCACTTTTATCATTGCTAAGAATATACAGTACTTTGGGTTTCCAATACTCAAACACACCGTCACTAATGTTTCTACCAAAAGATAAATCACCGACAGAATTATGATTTTCTTCGGGTACAATAAAACTTTTCCATTCTTTTATACATTGAATTAAACCCACACAGGTTTCTCTCTGTTGGTCAAGGATAATAACTGTTGATCTTTTAAACGTAGACATAGCTTTTGTTTTTAAGATTAATAATAAAAATATTTCAAATAAAAGAAAATGATCGGGGGACTTGAACCCCCTATGTAAGCATCACTTTCGGTTCTTACGTCATTGCTTTCGACCTCGACTATCTAAGCTGACTGGTATAACGGCAACCTTCAAACAACCATTTTCAATATCTTATACGTAACATAATCAATAAAGGTTACAAAGTTTAATAAATTTCATCATATATTTCATCTTGCATGCCATAACCATCAAATTCAGCCGTATATTTCATACAGCCAGTAATAGCAATACGCTTTTCTGTCTCTGCCATTAATTCTTTAATCCTATCACACGCCAGACCTTTTTTTGTGGGAATCTCACAAGTCCATCCAAGAATGCCTTGCATCTTAATAATGGTTTGCAGTTGTTTATCGGTTATTTCATTATCTCGCCAATTCATAATCATTCGATATTAATTAACAAAGGTTACAAAATTAAAAAATCCCTGTGCCTTCTTCACTTACTCAGGTTCATCGAAGGTACAGGGCAAAAATATCATTCACTGGAAACCACAGAACGACATTTTGTTTTGATATTTTATTCGTTAAACCACTGTATGGCTTTCCATGCACTTTCAAGAACTTTCAGACCTTTGCCATTCTTGCCAATTACAAAGTCACCTTCACGACTGTAAATAGGATAAGTACCACCTATTTCAAGCTGATCATTACATGACCAACCAGAGGGCATTTTGTCACCCTTAAACACACCAACACCCGAAGGCTTAAGGGGTTTAATTGCAAAGCTGTCAGGCACACTTGAAGGCATACAGAGTGCGACATTAATTGCTTGTCTGTCTGTTATGGTGTTGTCAGTGATAAACTTTTCTACTGTCATAATTGTCATTTTTTTCATTGGTTGGATTTATTAGTTATATTTAATAGTTCTTATACGTAAAAAATCCTATAAAGGTTACACTATACAGGATTTTTAATTTTCACTTACAAGTTGATTTTATTTATCTCCTTGTGTTCTGTCTTTTGCAGGTGCTTTCTTTAACGTTGTCAAAGGAAATTCAGCAGTACGTAAATAAAGACCTTCAAACCACAGACAATAAACGCTTGCGTCAGCCACACCCTTACTCCCCACAGTCATATCAGGACCGTCAGAGTTAAGCACAACTACATCGCCACCTTTTAATTCATCCATAATTAAATTATTTATATAATATTATTTATGCAAATGTAGTTATTATTATTTTAATTAGCAAGAGTTTTGTCAAAACCACAATAATTCTCTCCAACTCTTTGGATTGAATTTTAATCCTTTGCCATTCTTACCAATAACAAACCTGCCTTCATAACTGTAAATAGGATATGCCTGACCACATTCAAGCTGAATATTACATGACCACTCAGAGGGCATTTTCTCACCAATAAATCTACCAACACCAATTGGCGTAAGGGGTTTGAGTTCCCATTCGTCAGGTAGTGCAGGTACGCATAGAGCATTTTTAATTGCCTGTCTGTCACTGATCGTGTTGTCTTTGATGAAATCTTCTGCTTTCATGTCTATATATTTTATATTTGGTTACTGATACTTATACGTAAATTGATCATAAAAGGTTATAAAAGGAGAAACCCCCGACTATCCGTTTGTATCTATCTGTGTTAGACAGTTTCAGGAACAACAGGGGCTTCTCTGCTCAAATCGTCATGGTAGGACAAACTACCTTTGAACAACCATTTCCACCAAACATTAGGTTTGCTACCACAGTATCCAGTTCGTTAGGCTGGCTTCCCACGAAGTAGTGGGCATGTACTACTCTGTATTATTACTGCAACCCCATTTGATAGTTGGCATTTGTAATACTTATACGTAAACAAAAACAGAAAGGTTACAAAACATATCAATTATTATAAATGGAAAAACCCCCATCAACATATTCGCCTCTTGCAAGGTTTCGTTTAAAGGGGGTTTCTCTATCCAGTTCATCAAGGACGGATGAACGTCCACCAGATAACCAGAGCCACCAAGAGTTTCATATCCAGTAAGCAGGTTGTTAAGACCTTACATCTCCTTCGGCAGAAGTCAACTTACATTTCGTCCATTACTGCTCCACTCCTGCACCTTAAGTGTCTTACGATGGTTGGCATTTTGACAGTGGTCGGGAATCGAACCCTTAATCTTGAACATCATGCCAAATGCATTTAGTCATAATGTCACGCTTTCAGCCTTAAGCTACCCACCGATTTTATTATTATACGTAAAAAACTTTGTGAAGGTTACAATTTATATTGAATATTTTTAAGATATTCTGCTCCTGCAATTAATTTTTTTTCACTATCCTTTGCATTTGCTAACATCTTATTACAGCTACCACATAATAAACCTCTGATTTTAAGTGTTACATGGTCATGATCAATTTCCAATGGCTTTTCACTTGGTTGCTTACAAATAGCACAAACACCATTTTGTGTTTTAAACATAATTTCATACTGTTCTCTGGTAATACCATGTTTGCGTTTAATACACTCCCATCTTCTTAATTCAGGATGCTCTCTGCGATGCTTCTTGCAACGTTCAATTGCCTCTTGTGACATTGGTACTTTCATACTTGTTAGAGGATGCTCTAAACTATATTTATTAAACTGTTCAATTGATTCTTGTGACATTTTATCTTTCATCATTTTTAGATAATGCTCCCTGCGATGCTTTAAAGACTTTGCTTGTGCTTCTTCTGACATTGGTATACTCATATAATCAGGTTTTAATTAAGTAATTTGTCAGTCATTATTAACTTCTCTCCGAACGTTAGCTTTCTTTTTTCTCCACCAATACATTGTAGATCATAATCAAATATGTCCAAAAATGCATGGTAAACAGTCTCAATGAGTATTGGTATAAGAACGACTGGAAACATAACTAACCATACCCAACGCCTCTTAAGTAAGAAAAAACCTTTCATACCATCGGCTTTCTCAATATAACAGACTTTGTATAAGAGATAGATTAAAAAGAAATAAATTAATTGTCTCATATTATCAGGTTTTAATTAAAATGTTATTTTATTTAATACTCTTATCAACAGCCTTCCTTTCAAGTTTTATAATAACCATTTCACGACTTCCTCTGGCAACTCCTTTTACATGAGTTGCAATATCAACATACGCAATGAATCTATTAATTGTATGAGGTATTATTTGGGGGGTAGTTATAAATCCCACATCTTCATTGCGCAATTTATAATTATCATGTGTGGCTTCCCATACATCAACATAATATATAAATTGATCGAGATTGGAAAATACCGCAATCCCGTCTGCATCTGTAAAGCCTTCAATAATCTTATTAGTCTGTGCATCCCAATCGGCTATGGTGGGGTAGAGAATTATACTTGCACCTGAAATAACAACATCACTATAATATTCCCGAACTTCAATTTCCAGAAGAGTTGACATTTGTGTTGTAAATGATACTACATTTCCATAACCCGTACCTGCATTATTAGTAGCATATGCTCGTATATAATAAGTCGTTCCAGTAATTAATCCGGTTATTGAACTTGTAAATACGTCTAATAATTTCAATCCAGTTATTAAATTTATAACTACCCCTGCTGTGCCTATACCATCAGAAGTTTTACTATCTACTATTGTAGGATTCATTGTTGTACTCCAACATACACCTTGTGCTGTTATTGGTGCTCCACCATTACTTATTATTTCTCCACCACTTGTTGCAGTGCTTGATTTAATTTCTGTTACTACTCTTGTAGATAATGTGGGTGTAGTTGGACTTGTTTTAAAAAAATTATAAAATCCATAACCAGTTCCAGAAGAATTAGTTGCATAAGGTTCAATGAAATAATAGGTATTAGGGTCTAATCCAGTAATTGTGCCTTCAAGACTATTCATGTCCAAGTAATTCCAAATTGTAGGAGATTCATAATTATTCGGAGGATAAAGAATTCCTTTTCCCCAACGTATTCCCACCTTTAAAACAGGTGCGCCTCCATCAGATAAAACAGAACATTTCCATGAAATAGATGTTTGTAATTTATTAGTAATGGTTGTTTCTCCAAGTATAGGTGTAGTTGCAGGACTTGTTTTAAAAATTATTGTATTCCCATAACCAGTACCATCAGTTGTAGTAGCATATGCCCTAACATAATATGTAGTATTTAATTGTAAATTCTTAATTAAACTTATAAATGTACCTTCGCCAGAACCATCAATAGTTTTATTAATCGTTGCTAAAGGTAATTTAGTTGTGTCCCAACAAACACCACGCTCAGTAACCATTTTACCTCCATCAAAAATAACATTACCACCTGATGTAGCACTAATTTTTGTTATTTCTGAAATATCATTTGTAGTAACCACAGGTAATATTTTTTTATCTTCTGGTTTTTTACATGCAATAAGTACTACTAACATTGCCAACATTAAGAATAATACATTTTTTAATTTCATTATTATAATTTTAAATTAATACTAAATATAATATTTGTACGTAAACAAACCAAAAAGGTTACAATAATAAGGTTTTAATTAGAAATTCCAACCTAAACCAATAACGGACTCATGTTTTAATACATCCCAACTAAGAGAAACACTGAACCCTCTATCAAACATTACACCCCAACCTAAATCAAAACTTACAGGCTTAAACACTCGATGATCTATTTCTAGATATTCATCTAATAATTCACCGTAAGTACTGTAATTAATACCTATTGAAAGAAACTGAGAATACCACTCTTCACGGGGTAAATAATATAAGCTGCCTAGACTATACTTCCAGTGATTCTTAAGATAACCAGTGCCAAAATAATAATTACCCCGCATGACATTACCGTATAAACCAAATTTGGTATTAATGCGGTAATCCCATCGCAAACCCAAACCCAAATCAGTGGGTTCAAGAGTTGCATAAATACTGTTGTGGGCTGTAATGTCGGGTTTATATTGTGCTGTGACTGTGACAGGGACTATCATCGAAATAATCACAAGTACTGCTATTAATACATATTTTTTCATAATTATCGGTAATTATGAAGCAAAGATAATATAATTATTGTCAGATGCAAAGATAAATTATCAATTCTCAATCAATATCAAAGGCACGTGGATATTCTTTCTTGACTTTCTTCACAGCAGACTCATAAGAACGACTAAATATCCTGACTTTCATTGAAGCATTTAAATCAGTCTGAAATGTTATGTAATATGTTTTCATAAGGTCAGAATTAAAATTACTTTCTTAATTTATCTTCAAATGCCAGTAGAATTAAACCCATACCCAAGAATAACAATGCACACAGTGATACAACACTAAGAAAAGATATGCCCACTGGAAATTTTATATCCTTACCAACTACCACAACATAATATAACAGTCTTAAGGCAAAGAATATAAATATAAGTCCTGATACTAATTTTAAAAGTCTATTGTATATATTCATAATTAAACTATTTTACGATAATGACCACATTTACCACAACCATTCTCAAAGGTATTGTCTGGATTACTGATCTTATATATAACACACTTATCAATAAGATTATCCTGTGCGCAGGTAGCATTCTTTAACTCACCATATATAACAGCAATTAACCTGCTTGCACTGTCTGGTGATATCTCACCCAACATGACCTTATTCAATATCGGCAATACGGCTTTACTCATGGTGTAAGTTCTATTTCTAATGATTCTACTTTAAGAAAATAGTCAAGACATTTTGCAATATGTTTATTCGCAATTTTAACTTTGAAACTGACTGCAAGAATAGGTTTCTGTTCTATTACATATCCTCTTATAAATGACCTATCAAGAATTAATTCAGCATGAAAATCTTCTCCATCAAAAATGATTTGCATATCACCTTTATTTCCACAATCAATAACAGCATCCATAATAATACCATTAAATTTATCGTTCATTATACTAACTTTATTCATAGGTCTGATTTAAAGGTATTACTCTGATCTTTTTCATTATCTCAAAGTCTATAATATCCATTATGCCCTGATTTTCAGGATGTGGGTCATGAACAATGCCATTCTTCCAAACAACATAATGATTAATTCTCTCGATAGAACTATTAAACCTTGGACTTTTGCCTAAAGCCAGTACATATCCATTGGTGTCAGGAGAAGCTAATAGGTCTTCTGTGATACGTCTTACTGGATATTGACAGTTCTCCCAACCTAATTCAGCAAGTCTCTTATCCATCTTCTGACAGTACTCAGACCAAGATTCATCAATAGGCATTGAAGGCAACTCATTAATGTCACATTCAATTACAGAGGCAATACAAGCTCGCCAACAATCACCATTCTGTACATTGGGTATATGAAAATATTTTTGCTTAATGGGTTTCATTGATAAATATTATTTTGAACATTATCATTTGGACATTATACGTAAAATTCCTACAAATAGTTACAAAGGAAAGTATATTGTATCATTATTGCCGATTTTATTGTCAGGTGCATACACGTACATATAACCAATATTCTTATTAGGTATGGTAATCTCATAATAATTATGAGTGAGATCATCATTGACATACGTACATTCAACACCCATAAGATTGCCCTTCTGTATAGTGGAGGGACTGAGAGCATGAATGACAGTCAGGTCATCGGGCTTATTGCCAGATGTACTGATACTAATAGCTTTGTTAATCTTAGTGACTAACTCACCATATCTTATTCTTACTTTAAAACTATTCATGATATTTGGTATTAAATTATTTTAAGTGGTTTTAATCTGAATCTGTACATTAGTAAAATCTATTCTGTACATTATAAATTATAAATCCTGAATCTCACCAAGCACCCAACTCAATGCGAGCTTTTCACCCATGAGGATTTTGATCTTTTCATATATAATATCATAATTAAGGCACTTATAAGTTGCTTCATCAGTAGCAATGGTGTCCTCATACCCCACAATGCGAGTTTCAAGTTCGACAATCTTGGCTTTAATCCTATCAGGAGTAGGTATAGCACCACTGATCATTCTCAGCCAATACACATGAGCCTCAGTAAGACTTGCAAAGGTTATTATCCTGTTTTTTCCCGTCCACCAAGAATTATTGTCAGTCATCAGGGGTTCGGACAAATAGGTATTGTTATTATTATTCTTATTATTCATATATACATGGTATTAAGTGTGGTTTTAATTAAAAACATACAGTCTTAACTATTCTTTTCCTCTGTCAAACTCCAATAGAAATTCATCACAAGAAAAACTGGTAAGTTGTTCAGGAAATTCATTAATGTCTATCTCATATTCAGGAGAAGGAAACAAAACCATAAACTCCCTGAGCTTTCTCACTGCATCCCTGTAATAAGTAATGCTTCGGGGTGCAGTAGCAAAGTAATGCTCATAGCGTTGAGTACTTTTGACTTTTCTTGCAACATTTATCTCGTAATACATAGGTAATAGTTATTAAAGTAGGATTAATTTATCATCGTTACTCACTTAGTTACTTCTTATACGCTTAAACATATATAAAGGTTACAATCAACATTTTTCTTCGAAAGGATTATATTGTGTTGCATTGCCATCAATCAGCTCAAACCAATCTAAGGATTTCACTATTAACCACTGTGGTAAACTGACATTACTGCCATCAGTAAGTAATCCACCTGCACCATCGGAAGTATAAACCTTGCCAGAAGGTCTATGTACGTATTTTATTTCGCTATAATGTCTGGTAGGAGTTTTCATCGGTATTATATGCAGTTTTAATTAAAATCATTTTATTTTCTTCGCCTCTTAGTTAATGGGTCTTCTGGTACATTATCACCATTACCATCACCATCACCATCTGGATTATCTTTATCATCAGGATTTTCATCAGGATTTTTTAACAGTACATAATGAATATTAATAACACTACCGCCTTTAACCATACTGTCAAAGTCTTTAAATACGCAGTTGGTCAATACGGGTAAAAGTTCGGCTTCCCGACCTAATTTGATCAGGTAATCAATTGTACAACCCATATAAATTATCTTAGCTGTCATTGCGATAGTAGTTATTTAAATTTACATTTAGCAGACACGTTTGAATTATGATGTGCAGGGTGTTCAATAGACACGTTTGAATTATGAGGCGGATTGTTTTTAACAGACTTAAATGATTTATTATTAGCTGAATTTTGTCGTTGAGGCTTACTTATAGCACAACTGCCAGTGGTAAATGCTAATATTGCGAACATTGCTAATATTGCGAACATCGTTTTTAATTTTTTCATGATGATTAGGTTTTAAATAATAATAATATTTAATAATTTTATTTAATTAGTTCTTATACGTAAACTCACGTAGAAAGGTTACAAAGATAGGATTTAATTCTTATCACCTGACTTAATCATGTCCATTCATCTGACCTTATTATGTCCATAATAAATCTTTGAACCCATATTCAATATTGTCAGTACAAAGAATGAGCTTCTGTTCAAAGTTAACAGACTTTACAGTTCTGTTAATAATACCTGCGCAGGTATTATTTGAATTAAGACGTTTTAAACTGATAAACATTTTAGAATAAAAACCTGCTTCACTGTCATCCTTATCAGTATCACTGTCATAAAGTTTAAATTTTGTCATTGGTTATAGTTATTAGTTAATGTTAAAAGTTCTATTTAAAAGTTCTTATACAAAAATTAATCCCACCATAAGAACTACTATTGCTAAGAAACAAACAATTAAAAATAATAGAATACTATTGTCTTTTTCAACTGTTTTTAAGTTTATAATAATACCAGTAGTACGTTCTTTTGTCATGGTTAATATTTAATTGGTTATTGTAGTAGTTCTTATACGAATTAACACATTAATTGGTTACGATTAGTCCAGATAACTTTGGATGTCAGCAAACCTATACTTAGTAACCATGAATCTGCCATTCTTATAAACTGTGTAAGATTGTTTTTGGCAATTCCATATAGCCAAGAAGTCGGTGTTTTTACCTGTGAAAATCATGATGATAGTTATTAGTTAATGTTAATATTTAATTGTGGTTCAGTATTCAATAGTTCTTATACGCTAAAGCATACAATAAGGTTACAATTGGACATTTTATATGCTCGTACATATAGTTATTTTTTACCTGTGAATATCAGTCGGGGTTTATACGTACTATAACCATGCTTTATTGTACAATAATTATAATTTATACTGACTTTTAGTACGATCAGACCTTATAATAGTATCACTGATACATAGGACGTTAAACACTGTACAATATAATCCTTTTACCTGTAAAGGGATGAAAGTGGAGGTTTGTGGGGTAAAGTGGTGAAAATAGGTTGCCCACACGCTCAGCATTGCTATCTTTTCAAAACCCTGCCAAAAGCCCGATTATAAAATTTTATAAATGACCCTGACCTAAAGGCTTAGTTAAGATTCTCTTGGAGTCAATCATGTCAAACGAAGACCTTAGTTAAGGGATTCTCTTTGGCGTACATTGCGAGAATGCCAGATGGCAGACGTACATTACTGAGAATGTTTCCTACATACTATAATAACGTACATTAGTAAACGTACGATAAAGACGTACATTGCAAGATTGGATTTGACCTGACCTTATGGTTGGGGTTATTTAGAATGGTTCTAAAGTCAGGGTTTAAGGTAAGTTACCGTCTACTCGGTCTCAGTTGGAAAGCTGTTACGCAGGTTAAATTCAGATAATACTTATACGCAAACTCATGTAGAAAGGTTACACGTACAATGGTTTTAATTAAAACGACCCTCATAGAAGGTCCGCCCCTGTGTGCGGACCCCAAGTGGAAATACTAAACTCCCCGCTAACCACAACAGGGAGTTTAGAAACACATGTTTGATACATGTTGTACTCTCGAATCGAGTACGGGAAGAATAACTTGTTAAGGGGTCATTGTTAAGCTGATTTGAACCCAAACTTTTTTGGTATGTGAATATCTACTGATAAACCCCGTGTTACATCACCTACTCTATAAGTGACGACCCGATAGTCTGTCATTTGCAATACAGACTTTGAGGGGATATACTTAAGTGGGGTCATAATGATTGTTAATAATCCCATCAAAGTGTTTATATACCAAGGGTTCTCAACTATGATTTCAGAGTCCCTGTTGAGCATTTCTACCGCATAGAGTTTATGCTTGAAAACCTTTGGGGTTCTTTCAGAGCAGTTCTTCAACCTGAATGTATCATAAAAATGCCTGTCATCTGATGTATCAATGTAATGATACCACACACGTGCATACTCATGATGTTTGGGGTCACTTGATCTTTGCAGGTATTCAATCATGTCTGTGATCTTAACCAGATGTGATTTACCCATATTGTTAAAGTTACCCTTGGAGAGTATGCCAGTCTTATAATAACTCTTAACAGCGTCTGGTTCTCCGAAGCATGCGTGATAGTTCAAGCTCAAGTACTTCTCAAAGTCACTCATTTGCGGGTCAGCACGTATTTCTGCTTTGGTTCTAAGTGTACCAATTGAAAAGTCATAATCTCTAAAGTCCTGTGGTTGTTCGTTCTTATTTAAGAGGATCGGATATTCACAGTCTTCATTAAGAATTCTTATGAGTTTAGCTTTATTACCACTAGCTAAGCATTTTCTTAAGTCATTAGCAGCAGCGATGATATTGGTTTTAGGTGTTGTCCAAGTGGTTCTGGTATTTTTCATAGTTGTGTGGTTATAAGATGATATTTAATTATTAACGGTTTTAATTAAAACCTTATATTCAGTTACTTATTTCAAGTCGTCCTAATTCACCTATTTCATTAAGTGCTGGTATTACTCTTGCTGCCAGTTTATCAAAGAGATAAGTCCAGCGTTTAGTTTCTTCACCGATAAAGAATCCCCTATCATTAAGAACGACTTTAAGTTCTTTAAACTCTTTAGCTTCTTCGTCTGTATGTGCAGGTTTGTATTTAAATGTAGTATTCATTGATTATATTTATTTTAGTTATAGTTCTTATACGCAAATGTACATTGAAAGGTTACGAAATAATATCTTTAAATGGTTTTAATTAAAAATGTACATTGAATTATTATAAACAAAAAACCCCCGCATTACCACAACATGTGTGGAGTTACGCAGGGGTCTTTCTACTATGCTCGTTATTCTGGCAGTACTGATACCAAACAGGGATTAACGACCATCCCACATAGTAACCATTGCCGTTAAACATCTCTCTCCAACATCTTGGACAGATAGTCATTTGCATACCTGCGCTAAACTCGTCAGCAGTTGGGTAATCCTAGTGCTTCCTTCCCCCTCTCCCTTATCCTACGGACCACTTCAAGGGGGCATTCTTGCCCTTTTTGGATTTACCAACGTACTCGCACGAAGCCACAGGCTTACGGTTGGATTTTTCGAAGTATCGCAGGGATTCGAACCCCAGACCTCCACATCTTGAATGTGGCACTCTACCCACTGAGCTAAGATACTTTACAAAGAACGTTGTCGTGCATCCCGAACTTGTTGATGTCGTACATTGCTTATACGCACAAAGATAAATAAAGGTTACAATAAATACTGGTTATTTTGTACTACATTCATAATAATTATTTTATTGTACATTGACTTGCTGTACAATGGTTTTAATTAAAAGTGAATAATCATTTAGTACAATAAAAAAACCCCCGTGAATAAATACTCACAGAGGGTTTAGCCACGCCACCAATCATAGTTGCCTATAATATCTTCATAGTCCTTAAGTAATCAGCTATTTGTTGTTCTCTTGGGGTAAACATTGAGGCATTTTTATTGTACCATGTTCTATCAGCTTTAATCCAGAAGAAGTCCAACATCAGGAGATCATCAGATTCACTGTGTTTTTTACTATAACCAAGTGCAGAACAAATTTCACTGTGACTTTGTCCCCATTCTTCTTTAAAGTTGAGAATTTCAGCATCACTGATGCTTTCAGGTAAGTTATCTTCAACATTGCCAATCAGGTTATCTTCAAAAATTACCTGTGAATCAACAATGTCATTCTGACCGTAAACATCAACTATAAAACCTTCAGAGGTTTTAATTAAAAACACATTGCCATTCTCGCCTGCATGTATTTGAATTTCTTCTCTTTGAAGTTCTTTCTGATAACCAATATGTACAAGCTCAAAGTACGATGGTTTGGGTGTGGGTGTAGTTGTAGTACATTCTCTATCATCAAAATCACTTTTTTGTACTTCACCCTGTACATCAAATTCCTGTTCTTCACCATCAGGATGTAAATCAAAGACCAGATTTTCATCAAAGCCCAATACATCAACGGCATAGTCCTGAACTTCATCAATTAAACCGATGATGCCTTCTAGTTTTTCAACTACTAGTACATTATTATTGTCTTCAATGAGTATAAGAAGTACTTTCTTTTGCTCTTTGAGCATGGAGAAGTCAATTCCTTTAATAAGTTCTTCTGCATTTTTTGGTTTCATAGCTTCTTGGTACATTATATTGTGTTTATTAGTGATTACTTGTACAATGCTTATACGTACATTAGTACATTATAGTTACATATATGCGTACATTCTCTATATGTTTGTTTCCTGACAAAACCGTATTTCAAATCCAACTTTGTCATCAGCTAATTTGATGCCGTCAATAATATCCATGTGAAAGGGATAGAGGTCTTGTACATCACCAGTTTCAAGATCAATAGTTTCCATTACTACAATATCATTATCTTTAAAAACGCTTAAGAATGCCTTAAGCTGTCCAACAGTATGAATTGTTTCACAAACCCTTGGTATGTCCTGTACATCTGGTGTATTCTCTCGTTGAACTCTTTCAAGTTCAGTAACGAATGCCCTGTACTCATACAGTTTTGTTGTCAGGCGTTCAACTCTCTTAATGTCATTGGTACTGCCATTACTAAGAAACAATTTGAAGTCTGTTTCAAGAGTAGTAATTCTTCTTTTATAGTCTTTAATAAGTTCTTTCATGATAATATCAGTTATTAATTGTGGTTATTTGTACATTGCTTATACGTACATTGCGGTGAATAAGTTCTCTAATCACCGCAATGTTTGCGTACATTATAATTTCACTCCAAGTTCTATAAGGTTTTTATTTAAGATTACCTCACCTGCTTTCAGACTTCTTTTTGCTTTATTAACAGTTGACTGTACAATGATAAGAGGGACACCAGACAGGGGTTTTTTAAAGTTGAAGAAGCGATAACTCTTACCATCAGGGACACCAAAGACAATTGCTTTTGCCATCAGCTTAGCTAATTTCTTTAGGTTTTCATGTTCGTCAACTTTACCTGCAATATACATGTCCATTTCCATATCACTGTCTTTACCTTTAGATATGCTCTTAACCCAATCCTTAATGAGTTGTACATTGCTCTCTTGTCCTTTGATAACTTCATAGTCACATTGACCACCATTGCCACCGTCTATTGCAAACATTGTCTTCACACCGTTGACATAGATGTTGGCGTTAAAACCAAGTCCTTCCATGCCTCTGAATGACTTTAAATTCTTAATTGTTACCTGTGGTTCTTTCATGATTATAATGTTAGTGGTTAATACTAAATTGTTATTGTCGTACATTGCTTATACGATAGTTGCTGTGAATATGTTTTTAATTAAAGACTGGTAAATAAACCCAATCATATTCTAATGACAACAATATTTCAGACTCGGTAAATAAGTGAAAGCTCGGATATTCTCGGACAATATCACTCATTGCAATTGCTCTGGTTTTCTTAGCTTCTGACTTTGCTCTTTTAATTGCTTTAATGTGGTTCATGATTTTTGGTATTAATTGTGGTTATTAAATCTGTACATTCTCATAGTCATTATACGAAAAGAACCCCGCAAAGGTTACACTATGCAGGGTTCAAAAGTAATAGTAAAAAACCAATTAAACCATTACCAAAATATCATTATGAATTGGAGTGTTAACATTATCTATTTGTACATTGCTTGTTGGTACATTGCTTGTTGGTACATTCATGTCACAACGTTTGTCAGTTACAGGGTCAACTACAAAGCAACTATTAACTACTTGTTTTTCAGCTATGCGGTTTGCTATGCGTTTCCACTTCAAACCTACAATGATACCTTTCGCATCATCAATACGATAATCTGTTAAGTCACCGTTTATAACTTTGTGATTCATAAAGCACTTAGGTAGTTCAACCTCATGTTTCACTTTAAATACAACTGCCACATTGAAACCTGCCTTAAGTAATGCTTTACATTGGTCTGTATTTCTGCCAGTATATGAGTAGGTTAAATGATAATTTTCAGGCTTATTTTCAAACTTATTATAATTTTTGGTATAATCATAAAAGCTCACTTCTGGAAATATTTCAAATATGTTAAGATTATTGAGAAATACGTTATTCCAATCAATATCAGATGTTGCATTAAGTCTGACTGAAAAGAAATAATTGTCTCTAATTGCTTTCTTTTGATACATCCGTATTTCAGCGATCATCCATGAAAGGAAAAATTCAGGTTGCTCATAAAACAACCGGGTTTTTTTCACCCTGCAATCATGTATCTTTGTCAAACCGCTAAATTCCTCAATACCTGCACGACCACTGGTATTTAAGCAACCCAAACGGCACTCTGGAGTACTATGACTGCAAACATTATAACCGCTTAGATTACTTGGTGACAAGTAAATTGCGTATGTATATTGATGACTGTATTGTTGACTGTGCATTATTTTTGCACTGGTACTAACACCACCAATATAGGTTAAGCCTGTTAATTTGCGTGCGTTGGGGATTGTTGTAAATTCTAACATGATATATATAGTTTAATTGGTTAGTTCTTATACGAAAAAAACCCTGCAAAGGTTACAAACTTCACAGGGTTTTTAATTTGTAGATTATTATTAAACGTCTGTTTCCCACGATAAACCATGACTTATACACCATGATTGAATCATTGGTATACTTTCTTTTAATATATCCAATTTGGCAATGGGTTTTTCGTCAAAGTTTGTGCCCCAAGTTACTTTCTTAAGTAAGTACGGTGCTTTCTCTTTTTTCAGTGCTGACTGTGACAATTCAGTATCAAATACTATTGTTACAAAATCGCCTTCATCCTTAATATAAACATCCTTTTTCTTATTCATTTTGTTATATGTATTGGTTTACAGTTCTTATACGTATTATTAATTAAAAATGTTACGATAGATGCTTATTTAGAACCGTTCTAAACTCAGACTTATAGGCAGGGTTGGATTACTTCACCCAAGTTTCACCCTGATTCTCTTATAGTACTTATACGAATAAAACCCTGCAAAGGTTACACTTCACAGGGTTTTAATTAAAATTGTTATCTTATTTGTCTAATATATTATTAAGTTATATTTATATATTCCTATCGGGGCGGTGCTCTTTCCATGCTCTTGGGAGTTTACGGGGTTAGTACTATTTATATTACTCTTGTGGCAAATCAACATTAGCAATGAAGTTACTGAGTGCTGAGTCTTCAACCAACATAACAAGTTTTGTATGGTTAAATTGCTTTCTGTTGTCATTAAATGGGTCGGCAATAATTGGATTACTGTCATCATCACAACACTGGTCTAAGAATGAGCTATCCATTGCAAACATACCACCATTTTCGTGCTTATAAACGCTAAGGTTTACTTCATTTTTGGTATCAGGGTCAACTACCGTGATTTCCTTTACAAATTTTGCTTTGTTCATAGTTTCTATGTATTTAATTGGTTTATAGTTCTTATACGAAAATATACCTTATAAGGTTACAATTCATAAGATATATTTTTAATTAAAACCAAACCCCCCCATGAATAACCAGTTCACGGGGGGGGCAAATTAACCAAACATACATACAATGAAACAAAAATGTCTTTATTTATGTACAATCATTTGCTGTACATCTTATTTTTTTATTTACTGAATAATAACGGATGATAGTTTTCTGATATCTTATTTGCTGTCAGGAATTCTGGGCAATCTTCTTTGATCTTTTTCATTGTTGCTTCCCTGTCCATGCCCTGTAAGATTCTTACTGAATAACCATAAACCGGTCCGATGTATGAACGGGCAATTACAGTCTTCTTATAAAGTACTTCACAATGCCCTGATTCATCTGTATGATATTTAATTTCTTTTGCCATAATTACGCTTTCTTTTGTGCTTTAATTACTCGTGCATCACTAACAGGTTTCCAGTTCTGAATTTGACCTGTCTTCATGTCAATTTCCATAACAACATAGTCACCACAATCACCAGATTCTGTAATTCCAATATCTTCTGGTACATATCCATCACTTCCAGTTACCTTACCTTTGCTGTCTGTGAATTCTGTAAAACAAAGGTCTGAGCATTTTGCAATAATTTTTAATATTCCCATTGGTTATATTTATTAATTGTGATTATTAATAGTTCTTTTACGTACATTGGTGTGAATTGGTTACAAACCAGTGAGATTCTTTTTCGTTTGAATGTTAATTAAGAACGACCAGTGAAGTAAGTCTATTTCTTCATCATTCTGTGCCTGACAATAGTCACCTATGGTGTACAATGATGTTTCAGGACAATGAAGTATTTGTTCAACTGTACTATGTTGATCAATATGATTTCCTGTTTCGGTAGGTACTACTGCGATTCTTAAATTTTTCATTGGTTCTATGTATTGGTTATATTTAATAGTAGTTCTTATACGTACATTGCCAGAATAAAGTTACACAACTTCTGTAAGTTGTTGAATTACCATTTCAAGCACATATTGTGCCTTGTACGGCATTTCAGATTTAATGAAATTTGTTTTTGAATTGCATTTAGCAATTGTATCAGCAACAATTTCAGTTGCAATTTCATCCAGTTCAGGATATTTCTTTATAACGTTTTTGTTTGCCATGATTATTATTTTAAAGATTCAACATACATTGCCCAACTTTCTGTACTGTCTTCAATTTTTTTATTCCAGAGAAAGACTTTATAGTCACCAAGTTTATTGTGCCAGACTTCTATAAAACCTGTACCTGCACGAGTGAAAAAGTCCCGACCGTCTGTGAGAATATCGGTCTTGTGTTTTATCATGAACTTTATAATTTTCTTATCCTGATCATCAGATATTGGCATTGAAGTATCATACTTTATAGTAAGTTCATTGTAAGGTATTATATTTGGCAAATGTCCCTGCTTGGTTCTATCTTTGACTGTGAACTTGCCAAAAGGTTTGAGCTTATAGTTTTGCTTCTTCACTAAAGTCATTTCAAGTTCATTTGAATTCTTTGCCTCAATTGCCTTATATTCTTTTGTGTCTAATACTTTTGTCATTGGTACATTGGTGTTAATTGGTTTATAGTTCTTATACGAAAAAAACCGTGCAAAGGTTACACTTCACACGGTTCTGTACATTCGTTTTTAATTAAAATTAGTTATAATTTACAGTAACATTAAAGGGAGTTACTTGATTATAAACTCCCACTGCTTGTAATCCTGCTACATGAAGGGTTGCACCTACATTAAAGGTTTGACTTCCTGTACCACTAAGAAGACCTGTCGCACTCGGAGTTGTCCAAGTATCAACACTCATTGTATTGCCTCCAGATTCAACAACAGTTGTTGCTGTGGCTGGTAATGTAATTGCATAAGTAGCATTTGCATAACCTGTAACAGTAAAAGAGGCTGCCGTTATGACACCGGGCTGTGAGGTTAAAAATCCAACACCTCCAGTTGCCGAACGTGCATTAGCAGGAGTAAGAACAATTGTTCCAAGTGCAGCAGTTACAAAAGCATTTCCAAAATTCATATCAATTGTTTTTGCAATTGTAATTGGCGCAATGATTGTAGCTTGAACATTCGCTGTTGCTGTTACCTGTGCAAGCGTGCTTGCTGCAAATAAAAGCATTGTAAATAAAAAGGTAAAAGATTTTTTCATACTTTATCGTGTTTTAAATTAATACTAATATGTACTTATACGAAAAAACCCCTGCAAAGGTTACAGGGATTTAATCTTTTATTTTATTTTACATTTCTGACATAATCACAATCAGGATTTTTGCACCTTTTGACTTCATCCAAGTTGTGACCTATCCCCGGTTCCATGCAAGTATGCAAAATATACTCATGACATTCTGGACAAACTTCAAATTCTTCACCTTTTTCATTTGTGAAATATTCTTTATTGAGAATTTCAACATCATGCGCTTCAACTGATTCAGCCGTAACTTCACCAGTTTTGGTATTAAGTTCTGCGGGAGTTGTAATGTCATTGTCATCATCCCAGATTGAAGTAAAAGTTCCTTTAATTATCATTGTCTTATATGTATTGGTTTATAGTTCTTATACGTAGTTTTAATTAAAAAGGTTACAAATCTATGCTTTCAAATTCAAATTTACCTATTTCCCATATACTTACCCAAACATCAAAATTTACCTTAACTGACTTTGGCATATCCCTGTCATGTATATCTGTTTTACCCCTGTACAGGTAGCCAACAATTTCAGAACCTGTTATTTCACCATTGGTTTTAATGTCTCTATGTACATTCCCTTGTGGTTTTCCTTTATAAGATAGCTCCATGCCGTCTGCTTCTGCACAAAGTTGTTTTACAACTTCATGTATGGTTTGTTTTGTTTCATCATAAGTAACAAGGTGTTTTTTAATTGCAGAATCATTCCAGAATTTATTGGTATTATCTCTGTAATCAACACTAATCATTATTTTTTTCATTGTTTCATATTTAATTGGTTAGTACTTATACGCATTCTTAATTAAAAAGGTTACAAATCATCATCTTCTAAGTCAATATCTGAAAGGTCAATACCAAGTCTTTTACTGATATTGGCTATACTATCTTTAGACCTGCTGAATGCACGATTCCATGATTGTACATTATTAATCATTGCAACTAAAAACCCCTCAGACTTTTCAAATATTTGATAACTGTAATCGCTTATTGGCTTAAAACCATCACAATCAATTGTCTGATCATTGTGAAATAATACTACATGACTACTTGCCTTAATGACAATATGCTCATTAGTATGGTATTGACTATTGTTATTGTGATTGTTATAATCATTGTCGAGAAAATAGAATGCTGTTTGCTCGGTGGTTTTACCGTGCTTCTTAAGCCACCTGTACATTGCCAGTGTTGATATGCCACATCCGCCCCTATTAATGTATTCTATATGACTTAAGAAATACAGTACTTCATCAAATGTCTTTAAACCCCGGGGTCTGATACAACTAAAAAGTTTCATTGTTTCCTGATTTAATTGGTTAGTTCTTATACGTGGTTTTAATTAAAAAGGTTACAATATGTACAATGAAAAGAGGGTGCTAATTGCACCCTCTTTATAATCATTCTGTACATTCACTAAGCGGCATTTTTCAGCATGTATTCGAATATCTTTGTATCGGTTTCCATGCGTTTTTCAGGTGAAGCAATGTTTACACTGTCATCACTAAGATACTGGTTGATTCCGTTGTATACGAGCCAGTCATTAACTTTGCCGTTATAACCAAGATTTCTCTCAGTAAGGTCAAGATTGATTATTCTTTGAGTGCCATTAGCTTCCGCCAATATCCTGTTTGCAATGTTGTCAACAGTGTTGAAGTTCTTATTGTCAACCATGCCAATTTTGTTCTGTCTCAAAACATCAGCAACCCTTGTCTTAACATCTGCAACTTTGCGACTTGCAAGCAGTTCAAACTTACTTGTTATTTCTGCTGTTATCAGTTTTGCCTCATTTGCAAACATACTTAAGAGCGTATCTAATTGTTTCAGTGAACGCAGGATTGAAGCGGTATGTTTACCAATGATAACCAGATTGTATTTGCTCATTTCCTGTACTGGTACAGTCAAACCATTTGAACAAACAACTCTGAAATAACCAAAGATGATACGATACTTTGTTAAGCCATTGTAAGAGTGCTGAACTCTTAACACAGGACAAATTTCATCATTTGTACCTTTGATCTTATACCTGTAACGTTCATCAGTAATTACATAATTAGCATAAAAACGTGCATTGCTTGTGTGTGAATACTGCACTTCAAAAATGATACCATGCTCATTCAATATCTTTTCAATGTTTGGAAAGATAACGGAGTTAGGTACAAGTTCATAACGATTCGAACAGTAGTTCAAATCAATTTCGAATGCTTCTTCCTTTGTAGTTGTTACTTCTTTTGTAGTTGAAGTATCAGAAGGAATATTAGCAATCAACAAAACAATTTCTTCCTCTGTTAATGAAACAGTTTCAGTTACAGAAACAGTTTCAGTAAGCGTACCAACAACGACTTTCTTATATTCGCTGTTTGTTCTTCTGAGATTGTCTCTTAATTCAACAGGAAAGAGTAAATCTTCAATGTCGCATATTACCTGTCCTTTTTTTACTTTTGCCATATTATTAATTTTAATTGGTTTACAGTTCTTATACGTATCTTTAATTAAAAAGGTTACAATTGTTTTAATTAAAACCGTTATTTAGAACCGTTCTAAACTCAGACTATAAGGCAGGGTTGGATTACTTCACCCAAGTTTCACCCTGACAATACTTATACGTGTTTTTAATTAAAAAGGTTACACAATTACTGTATAATCTTTTTAATTAAAACTTAGTTATCGCAATCTTCCTGATAATCTAACAGCTCATTACCATTTTCATCCATCTGAAAGAAGTCGGGTGAACTTCCTATTTTGAATACTGCGTCTGCTGCATCCTGTCCTTCAAATTCTCTGTTGACTTCCTGAAAGTCAGTTTTGCCTGTGAAGTCACCATCAGCACAGTTTGCATCCAGTTCTTCAAGACTCATACCTTCTGGAAGAGGGTAATCTGATAATACTGTTAAGAGTACCATCGTTCTGTAAATTTTCTTTTTCTTTGTCATTGATTACATGGTTTAATTAAAATTATGCTTTAAAAAATTTGGTCTTTGTGAATTCCTCCCAAAGTATGTCAGGTTCAATTTCCTGATTCAAATCACCTTTACACTTCAATATAACATACTTGGCAAAGTTTATGTGATTGTTTGAACTGCTTGAGCTGATACCTGCCATTTCCTGTGCATCACTTAAATGTGATATAACGATCATTTCTGCTTTTTCTTTATTCATTTCGTTTATGTGTTGGTTTATAGTTCTTATACGAAAAGCACTGTAAGAAAGTTACAGTGCTTTTAATTAAAATCAAATATCTTTAGTCCAAGAGTTTAAAACTCCAACACATATTTTCTGCCATGCCAGTTTCAATTTTTGCATACCTGTTGTATCCGCCTGTGTAGTCTTTGTAATCCTTTGCGGTGCGGTACATAAGTTTATTCATGCAACTGTAAGAATTAATAGCAAGACTGTAATACATGCCCCGAACATCAGATATACTGAAATACCATGCCTGAGTGCCAAGTGTGAAAAAACCACTTACATAAAAATGCCCTTTGCCGATCTGAATATCAGTTGCACCAATTGATTCAAGCTCTTTGGTAAACTCTTTGGTGAACGTTTTGAAGAATGTTAAGAATTCCTCTGTGGTTGAGCATGAACTCTCAAAACCCCGTTTCAATAATTTAAGTGACTGTTTCATTATATTTGGTATTGGTTTATAGTTCTTATACGAAAAAAAGCACCATAAGGTTACAGTGCTTTTAATTAAAACCACGGGTTTAAATGTCTGACCAAGTTATGCAAACGCTTCTTTCAAGTTCAAGATTTTCAAAATATCCGTTCTCCAAAAGTTCATCTTCATCGCCATTAAAACCTATTTCTTTGGCGCACATAATGAACATTTTTTCTGCGGGTTTGACTACATCATCTGCAAGTTGTTCTTCAAACACACCATAAGATTCCATGTCGTCAACAACGCCATTTTTAACTTTTACTACATTAATTACTCTCATATTATATATTTAATTGGTTACTGTACTTATACGAAAAAGCATGTAAAAAGGTTACATGCTTTTAATTAAAAAGGTTACAGTTATTTTACTTCAATATCACTGTCATCAATTGCACTGGCAAATATTTGTGGGTTTGCATCAGGTATTTGACTTTGTAATATTATGTTGATTGAATCAACAATCTCCTGTGTAGCTTCCAGATTGTTTTCTTCATTAAAACAATCAAATTGAATTGAAAGGTTTTTTACTGTTAATGTTTTCATATCTCTGTGGTTATTAGTTATTGGTTAGTTCTTACTAAAATGTGACTCTCTTACTCTCCTTAATCCACTGGTACTAATTGCACCTAAGAAGATATTATTAACGTCCCGCATATTCAGGTTAATAGTTTTTTCTGCTTTCTCTTTTTCATAATTTACACAAGCGTTTTGAAGCAATTTAATGCCTTCTAAGCAACGTGCTTTGGTTATGGCTCTGTACTTCTTATTCCTTTTGATATGCTCGTACAGTCTTTCTGCACATACGGTGTAAGGCAAATTGCTATTCCAATCGTCTTCCTGTGCAAAACCTACACCAATACAGCCAAACTTTGGAAAAGCTACCAGTGATTGGTCTTTAAATAACTTAACTCTCATAATCCAATAGTCCTCTGAAATATCAGGAGTAACCATAAGAATTCCGTTACCTACTTTGAACGTATCTTTTGACGGTTGAAAACCTTTTTTGTATTCTACTACTAATACTATTTTTTTCATTGTATTGTTATTTTGGTATAGTTCTTATACGTGGTTTTAATCTGAAATGTTACAGTTATTCAACTCCAACTTCATTAATAATTTTGTCACAAAGTTCTTTTAGTTGTTCATCTGTCATCTTGTCCCACCTTTGTACTTCGTGCATTATTGCATAACGACTATGAATACCACAAAATTCACCTACAAATACTTCAACGCCTTTGAGCCATTGTCTGACTTCTTTAATAGTCCAACCTAAATCACGCTCTTTCTGTTCTTTTTCACTTCTGGCACAAGCTATGTATTGAATCATATTTCCCATGAACTTAACCAGATAAGGTTCAATAAATTCTGAGGGTATTTCTGGTAAACCGTATTTTGTTGTTGCCATTGATTGGATTTATTTGTGTGTGGTTAATAGTAGTTCTTATACGTGGTTTTAATTAAAAAGGTTACGCTTTGGCGTATTAATATTTTTTTGTTTCCTGCGTTCAAATGCACTACTCCTAAGAAACTTCATATAATTATATTTCTCTTTCATTTGAAGAATTAAGTACTCAGTAGTTGTTAATTTCTTTTTTAATGGTTTCATTGGTTTTATGAGTTATTTGTAGTTCTTATACGTGGTTTTAATTAAAAAGGTTTCAATATTTAAACTGATTCTTACTTAAATTATTTCTGTATTTTTTAATACCTTCTTTTCCACTTAGAACAATCAAAGGTATTGAACTCTCAATTCTTAATATGTCACTCATAATAATATTAACTGATGCACCAAAAGTTTGATGATTGGCATTTCTCCATTCACCATTTCTAATTATCCAAACTTTTTCATAAGGATAACAACTGATAATCCAAGGATTTTCTGTGATTACTGATTTGACAAATGGTCTGTAACAAACAGTATCAGCAAGAGTCATTGCACGTTCAGGATAAAGAATTAATTTATCATCCTTTGACAATCTTACTAACTCATAATATTTTTCAATATCTGCTTCATTTCCCTGTACATAAACGAAACAATTGTCTTCAAGAAATTCATTTATATATAATTCATTCATAATCGTGGTTATTGTTGTAGTTCTTATACGTGGTCTTAATTAAAAATGTTACAGTGTTTACTTTAATATTGTATAAGCTGCATTGACTTTTTGAAAGATAACCTTACAAAATTCTTCATTTCCCAGATTATGGTCGGGATGCCATTTGATTGCAAGTTTTCTATATGCCTGTTTAATTTCATTTTTGCTTGCTGTTTCTCTTATGCCAAGTATTGTATAAGGACTTTCTTCATTAAGAATTTTCTGTGCCTCTTCCTTTGACATACGTTGATAAAAAGTACGTTTCCAGTCAAATCTATTTCCATATCCTTCTTCAACAACATCATAGGTTTTATAACCCTCTGTAAATCCTTTTCCCATGTCAATAATTATTTAACAATAACCTCATAAGGACGTTCGTAACAAGGTACTCCAATTGCTTGTAAATGTTTGCATTTACGATAACGCTTGTAACCCATGCACGAGCAACCCCAATGCTTTTTTGTTTTATTTTGAGCAATTACATACACTCTGTTGCTTGATTCGCTGTGTACCTCAAACCTGAATTGCCATTGATCATTATCTGGTAAGGTTAATGAATCACAGGGTATGTATAATGTTGGTAATGTACTCATTTGATTTATGTATTGGTTTATAGTTCTTATACGTGGTTTTAATTAAAAAGGTTACAAAATGAAAAGAGGCGGTAGTCTGGTTAACTACAACGCCCCTTTTGTTGAAATGAGTAAAAACTAAAAAGAAAATATGAATTATAATTCTTATACGTGGTTTGCAGTTGAAAGGTTACAAGTCTTCCAGCTTTTCTTTGCGTGGGAATCTCAGTTCATTTAGAACTTGCATTCTCTCATTTGAAGTTAAGAATGAAAAAGGTGTACCTGACTTTTTATCTCTGTCAGTATAGAGAATCTGTGAGTTAATATCCGCAAAACACTTAAAACCATTTATGTGAATTTCTTGTAACATGATAATAGTTTTTAATTGTGGTTAATAATAATTATTATTTAACTGTAAATGTCCAATCAGTTACACCAAAATTTACTTTTGATGTGGTTCTGATACCCATTGCATCTAATTCTCTTGCAATGTCGGGCATTGCGTTGTGCAATTCTACATCCCAATTTGAACTACCACAAGTAGCCTCTGTGTCAGTTGTTAAACCTTTCCTTACCATGTATTCAGCAATTCTTTCTGCCTGTGCCTTAACGTAGTTCAGACGTTTTTCTTTTAATGCGGTTAAATCTGCCATGTCTTTATTTGTATTGGTTTATAGTTCTTATACGAACAATGCCCCGATAATGTTACACTATCAGGGCATTGTTTTTAATCTGAACCTCTTAACAGAACTGCACTTCATTAAAGATTGCTAATTGTACAATAGCATCACAGTCATCAGCATCGTAATCATCCAATAAATCTTTGGGTGAACGGTTTATATTTTCACAATGCATCTTAATACCTTTCAGTACATTCTCTAAAGTCAATTCCCATTTGTCATTGCTTTCAATGTCAAACAATATTAATGTGCCACCATAGCTAATAGCATCACTGGCACATTCAAATTTGTCCTGATCTTCTGGCAATACTCCAAAACAATCACAAGTTATGGCATTACGTTTAATCACTGCTTTTCTGCACCAGTAATTGATTCCACCCTCTAATGCTCCAACAATTAAGTCAGAAATTTCTTCCTTACTGAATACATGCTCAGTTGTAATACTTAATTTTATTTCTTTCATCGTACATTGGTATTAATTGTGGTTTAAATTTCTACAATCTGACCGTCTTGACAATCTTCTGCTTCAATTGAAGCAGCATCAACAGTATCAAAGAATTTTGTTTTACCTTCTTCATCAGTAACAATAAACGGGTCACTGAATTTTTCTATTACTATGTACAATTTTTTCTTCATTTTATTTAATTTAATTGGTTTATAGTTCTTATACGTACATTGCACGAATAAAGTTACAGTATTTTTAATTAAAATCTATTATTCAGTGCGAGTATAAGATAAAATATCTCCTTCATCATTGCCATTATAGGTAATATCATCACGAGTAGTATCATATATCCAAAACCCATGAAAACCTCTGGACATTCCGTCTGCTATTTCACAAGCTCGTTCCTTATCTTTGGCAGCAATAAGCATAATTCCGCCACCGTAATCAACATCAAAACTAAATTCAAATACTTTCATTGCTTTATGATTTAATTGTGGTTATGTACATTATACGAACAATATCCCTGTAAGGTTACAAGGACATTGCGTATTGTTTTATTTAGACGTGCTTACCAGACTTCACCAAGTCAATAACCTCTTTTAATGACATACTCAGTGGTTCAAAGTGCATATCACGTTCAATATGTAATCCCATTGGTAAACGTAATGACATTAACTCCTGCATTGAAACTGTGCCACACTCGGCACACATAATGTCACCAAGATTAACAAACCCCCAGAAAATATCATCCGTTTCTTTCTCGTACAAATACCATGTACCTGCACCAGTGGGATTAAATAACTTCAAGACAATACGGATATCCTTCATTGATTTGTTACCTGTTTTGCCCTGTTTGGCAAATGCTTTCAGTACTTCTTTCGTTAAGATTTTCATTGCTGTGTGTTTAATTGGTTTACAGTTCTTATACGTACATTGACCTATAAAGGTTACAAGGTTTTAATTAAAAACAAACAGGGGACAATTTGTCCCCCGTTCATATTTGTGTGTGTGTCTGTGATTATTTAATCATCTTAATCCGTGATTATTTAATCATCTTATTCAGTTCTGCCTTAACTCGTTTGGCAGTTTCGCCTCTCCATGTACTGGCATTGCTCAGAAAGTATGCTACAATACTTTTAGCTGAATCGCAGCCGTAATTATCTGATATGCTATTCAGCCCGTACATTGCTTGCAGGTATGGACGTGCAGCATAGTTAGTTTTTACACCCCAATCTTTGCGTATTTCATTTGCAATGGTTTCAATTGATCTTACTGGCTGAATTGGTGAAGTCTGTTTCATTTTTATCGTGGTTTAATTGGTTTATAATACTTATACGTTTTTAATCTGAAATAGTTACATTAAAGACTGATTATCTTTATAGTAATTATGATTGTCATACAATGGTAATGCACCGGGTTTAATTGGTTGCTTATATGGTTCAGGCATTACTTGTACATTGCTCAGGTTAACTGATTTGCCTAAATGATAACTAATGTACTTAGGATTGTATTTAAGACACTTTCTTATTGACTTACTGTTATCCCTGCCAACAAAGATAATGTTATTTCTATGATAACCATACCATGAACAAACACAAATTGAATAACCATTATATTCACCAACTAACATTTCTAAATTACCATACAAGTTGTTTCGTCTGACTGCTAATATAATTAATGGACGTTTACTATTATTAACATAAGTAAATAACTTACCTATTAATATTTTCTTAATGGTATTACAAACCCTGACTTTATTATACTTACCAAAATTGTTTTGTATGTTGTACATTGGTTTATGGTATTAGTAAACATTATTATTGTACATTGAACACTGAAAAAGTAAGGAGTATATTTCAACCCCTGACTTTAACTATTATTCTTACATATTCTCATACTGATACTTTAGTTCTGCCTGACTGCTTAACATTGCTCTAATTCTGTTTACCATGCCTTTAACACTGCCTAAAGGCAACTCCAGAAGTTCTGCTATTTCATTGTACGGTTTGTCTGCAATGAAATACAAATCAGCAACTTTCTGATATTTTGGTTTGAGTCCTGCAATTGCTTTTTGAACATTTGTCAGTAGTTCAGCATTGTCCATTATACTGTCAGTGGTTTGGCTGTCTGCAAATTGAAATACTTCTTTCCCTGTTTCAACATCATTGAATTCCGATACGTTAATATGCAGGTCTTGTTGATCTTTGCGATAAAAGTCAATAACAATGTTTCTGGCAATTGTATATAACCATGTTTTTAGTTGAGACTTTTCACTATCGTATTGATACATTTTTTCCATTGCTTTGATAAAAACATCATTGCATAATTCTTCACTATTTTCCGTATTATGCAATTTATTAAATATGAAGTTGTAAATTTCACCCCGATATTGTTTATAAAGACTTTCAATTGTTGGCTGTCCTTTGTTAATTGCCCACGACTTTTTAAGGCACTCTGAAAACATTTCGTCTGTCTTAACTGACTGATTTTTAAACAATTTCCATGCCATTTTGAATAATTGCGACTTGTTTACTTTTGTTCTCATTTCTATATCGTATTAGTTTATAACTGCAATTCAACACCACAAAGATAATTGAAGTTTTTAATTAAAAGTACTTTAGTTACATTATTTTCACTTTGAACCCCAATTTATAATCGTTCTAAACAACATACCTTTATATATATGGAGAATTACTTACCTTAATTAGAACCAATATAAATTAGCATATCAATTGCATTATTAATTAAAAACATTTGCACAGTAATTTTAAACCTATTATATTTGTCCTGTTATCAGTTGAAATATTAACCACACACTAATACCAGAAACACAATGAGCGAGTTTAAAAGATTTATTGACAAGTTTAACGGTTTGAACGGTGCAAAATTTATTAACATTAATGAATACCTGTCTGAAACTTCAGGTGAAATTGCAAACCATACTGTTAATGTGAATATCAGTATTGAGGAAGCTAAGAAAAAAGACTTTGAAAGTCTCAAATCTGTAACTGATAAAGACCTTACTGATATATGCAAGTTTTCAGGCATTGCAATTGACGTGCTGAAAATTAGCTTAACTGAAATGCTTGGCAGTGCTGAAAAAAACCTCAGTGCAAAACTCGAAGATCGTACGGCACAATCACAGGCGCAAACACTGGCATACATACCAATTGCCAAAGGTGTGAAACTTCATCCTGAAACACTTGCAATTCATATCTTTGGTATGACCATAAAGAAAGATATTAAAAAATTCGGTACTTATAAAGTTGTCAAAAGTTCATCTAAGACTTTAGGTAAGAAAGCAATTACCAAACACCTTGATTTACGTGCTGGCAAATTTCGTACGTATATACTCGCCAACGCCCTCAACTTGAAAGTATCAGGTACAACTATTCAGATAGGATAACCTGTCTTAAACACTGGCTTAAACAGGGTGCTAATTGCACCCTGTTTTGTTAGTAGTTATATGGTATTAATTAAAAACGTAGTTATGTACCTGCTGTTATAGTTGAACACCTATACTTATAGTTGACGTGCCCCATGCTCCCCCCACCGTATCCCCCCCCCTCACCCCCCTGTCCTGACCCCCCCTTGCAGGGGCTGGGGTGCTACATGACTAACTCCGAAATACCTGTAAAAAATATCTGCAAAAAAATTTAAAACCTCTATTAAAACTTTAGATAAATATGTAAATCTCCAGAAACATAGATAGTCAGTGTAAATATTTAAAGTCAAAAAAATCTGGAAAAAATTTATGTGGGGTCCGCACACAGGAGCGGACCCCTTCCCCAGCATGATATAGATTTTTTATATTGACCTGAGAGTATTTATAGTCACTATGAGCATAAAAGGTATTATCGACAGTGAGATAAAGGACTTAAACCTTAACCTCATTATAGAAGGTCTTAATGAGATTATAAATGATAAACCCTCCTCACGGGGTTCAGACGACAAAATACCTGCTGGTCTTAATTCGAATTTCTACCTGTGGTTTGGTGCTTCTAAGGTTGTGAACAAATACGGCAAGCCATTGGTTATGCATCATGGTGGGTCGTTCAGTCCAACAAAACAGCAACAAGGACAGGGACAGGGACAACGGGGACAACAGGGTAATGATGATGGTAATAATGCCTTTCGTGGCACAGCTTGGTTTACCGCATATAAGTCCGATGCACAGCGTTATGCAAAAAATAGTGGAGGAAACCTTACCAGTGTTTACATTCGAATACTTAAACCACTCTATGCTGGCTGGCAAAAGGATGGGTCATTTATAGAAACCAATGCTGCTATTCGCCACGCAATAAAAAGTCAAGGCAAATACGATGGTGTTATTGACGTAGAAAATGGCGGCATTCTTGATGCAGTAGTTTGGGAGTCAAATCAAATAAAATCAGTTGATAACAATGGTGAATATAATCTCAGCGAACCTGATGTGCTTAAAGAAATAATAAATAATGACGATAATAATGGCAATTTTAATATCATTGATACCAGTGCAAATGTTCAGGGTGTTAGTGCAGGTAATTTCACCACGGCACTAAGTGAAAATGACAATGATAATGATAATAATGTGCAGGGTTTAGACGAGAATGTCTATAAGGTCTATCATGGCACTAATCACGTATTCAGTAAGTTTAATTTTGCCAATGCCACTCAGGGCATTATATGGTTTACTGATAGTCTCGAAAGTATTCAAAAGGGCGAACATGGTGGGGTAGGCAATCAGATCGTCATGACGAGATACATAACCATCAACAAGCCTGCTGGCTGGACAGAATATGAACGTTATGGCTTAGGTCAACTTCGACAACTAGGTTATGATGGCGTTATATTACCACAAGGCGAAAAGACCGATTACTTTGTCTTCTCACCAAAGAGCATCAGTGCCAAAGATAATAGTAGTTCAAAAGATAATAATTCAAATAGTTCTAACAGTCCTAATGCCAAAGATAATAATTTACAAGGTCTCTCAGAGGACGGTGATGTAGTTGTTGACATAGTTAATGACGAACTTAATGCCGACAATTGTGTCTTAGAAGAAAATGAGTATATCGAAGAAGGATATAGAGAAGCTGATGAACTTAATTTATTAGCAATTGATATTATAAATTATTTTGGGCATGCTAATTGGTCTATATTAAAAAGGATAAATGAAGAAGGTAAAATTACTGAAAGAAATTTTAACTTCCCATATCATGATGCAGAATTACAAGAAATAATTTTATCAAGCAACTATACAAAATACTCTAATAATATAAAAAAATTTTCAACTACAGGCGGAGTAAGTATATATTTTATGACTATTGCAAGTTCAGATAGTGGTTTATATTTTAATAATACAAAAACGAGTGATAATACTTCAGAAAAAGATAATAAAATTTATATTAATTTAAATGATGAAAATTACATTAACAGAGTAAAATCATACGCTATTGATGCAGATGAACATACTTCTGCTGAATACGAAAAAATATTAGTTTATTTATTAAATTATTCATTAAAAAGAACAATTATACATGAACTGCAACATGCATATGATGATTTTATTTCAAATGGAAAATATGCAACAGATAAACGTTCAAAAAATTATTATGCAAATGCAAATAATAAACATAATTCATTTGACCCCAAATCAAAAATATCTGATGAACAATATAAAATATATTATAATCTTCCACATGAATATTGGGCACGATTTTCTGAAGCACTTGCAAATATGGATGTCAGACCTGATTTGGATGATTTTAATGCGACTCTTAATGATTTTAAACGTGGTTTTGATGGATATGAAACATTATTACCTAATGCTAAGAAAAGAATTTTAAATTCATTGTATAAATATTATGATTTAAAAAAAGATAATCTTAATGTTAATAAAGTAATAAACGAAGAACTTAATTTACTTTCTGAAGGTCTAAGTGAGATTCTCTACCACTTCACCTATGTAACAAGTCTACTTAGCATGCTCAAAGCCAATAAGTTCGCCACAAGTTCTAACTTAGGCAGTAATGCAGATCAGTGGAAGGATAAGGGTAGATTTTTCTTTTTTAGCACTCAACGTACAAAAGGCATGAGTGGTTATGGTAGTCATCATGGCAATGTGGCGATAGTTTTGGATGGTCGTAAGCTCAATTATAGCTTTAAGGGTCAAGCCAGTGATTATTGGAGTTGGAGTACTAAGATGAGTGACTATAAGTCCTTGAGGGATTACACTCAAGCTCTTCGCTCAGAAGAGAATGAGGACAGGATAGTAACAAATAAACCTTATATTGACAATGCCAATAAGTACATTATTGAAATTCATGTTGAAATTAATGAAAATCAGGACAAAGAGCAGGTTATTGAAGTACAAAAACTTTGTAAAGGTTTGAACATACCATTATTCTTTTATAATGATGACCAGCAGTTTAAATTGCAGAATAAAGCCAAAGCCGTACCTCTTGAGAGCATCGAACTACAACCCAAAGTAAAGTCTGGTTATGATGAAAAGGAAGATGAGCGTGATTTATATAATGCCAAATGGTTCTTCAAGAAGATTGCTCCGAGTATCATAGCTGGAAATGCTGACAATACTGAACGTCTGCAAATTGAGAAATTGCTAAAAGACTTGTTGGAACAAGGTGATCAAATTGATCAATTCGATAATGTAATGCAGGACATTAATGAAAAGGCTAAGCGTTTAAGTACTTCTTCTTGGGGTCGATTTTATGCTGATGATGAACTTTTGTCTATGCAAGCTGAGATACATAATCACAGGGGTGACCCGAATTCTTACTTGAGACAATTGCTTCAGATGCTTATTGCTGACATGCGTAAGTGGCAGGTAAAAAATTTAAAGGAATACTTCAACAAGAAGTTCAGAGCTGGGATAAAAGAAAATATGAGAGAGGATACTGACAGTTCTATTCTTAACGAGACCCAAGGTGGGTTTACCAGAGTTTTTCATGGCACGTCTGTAAAGGATGCCGAGAATATCATTAAGTACGGTGTTAATATCAGTAAATCCACTGGTGGTTATTTTGGCTGGGGATTTTATACCGCAACAGAATTCCAATTAGCAAAGAGTAACTACGCTGACTTCGCTGAAGAACAAGGTAGTACTGATAAAGGTGTTGTTTTAGAATTTCGTGTAAGTCCCCAAGCAAACATTCTTGATCTTCGTAAAGACGAAGATTTTAAAATCTGGCAACCATATAGTAAAGCCATTAATCAACCAAATTTATATCAGGTTCTTGTTAAGCATGGTATTGATGGTTTATATGATAATAGTTTTGAAGGGGTTGTTATATATAATGCCAAGGTTTTGACCTTAGTTAAAACCCATAGTTTATAATTACATGTAGAAGTCAGGTTTAATCTTATTTTTTAACCTTTTCTATCGGGTGAATATACATAGTATCTTCTTTCATATATACATTGTGTCTATTTTCTACGTAGAAATAAGTTGAAAGACTTAATATAACAACGGCAATAGTTATTATCAATCTTTTCCTGTTATTATCGTGTATAAACATACCTAAGAACGCATAGATTATGCATGATACTCCAAAGATCGAGAATAAAGCTAATAATATTGTGAATAAATTAAGCATTTTACGAATTTCTGTACAAAGTTAAAAAAAATATATGAATAACCTAAATAAAACATTATATTATTTTATTTTAATAAATTTTGCCAATAAGCTAATGGACTGCCATGATAGAAGGGTACTTCACAACTGCTGCCATTATTATTGCCTTTAATGGTTTTAACTATTTCGCCATTTTGATATACCTCAACTTTGATTATTTCATCTGCAGTGATTTGCTTCACACAAACCTCTGAGTATCCTTGTTCTCTTTCTTGTAAGTCCGACCAATCAAGGGGTGAAATTATTGATAGGTTGTCTGCTCGTAGATAATTAAGTACAGTATTTATGCCTTCTGGTGTCATATTATCAAGTTCGTATTGACAGGCGTCAAGAAAGTGCTGTGTAGTAGGGTCTAATGTTTCATTAGGTTCTTGTAAATAATTCTCTAAGCCCGTTATAATATCTGTTTTAAAGCCACTTATCCATACATCACCGCCAAAATGCTGTGTATCTTCTGATAAGCATATATAGAATAGCACACCCGACTTTATTGGAAATCTATAAGCATGTGCTGCACTGGTTTGTCCATTTGCATAAGCACAGGCGTAAGACCTGTCTATGCTAAGATAAACTAACTTCGTATTCAGTCCCGATGTCGCAAGGACATCGGGACTAAGACTGATGTTCTGGAGTTCTTCTCTGACTAGATTGTTATTATTAGAGCTAATTGGGTTATCATTATCAGGATTCTTTCGTGCTGATTGCCAAAGTTCAAGGAGTTCGGCTTTACTATGTGGAATTACAGCATGCATACGTCTTTCAATTGCTTTTGCTGTATTTCTATTATAAACACCCAATTGTTTCAGTTTTAATGCTTGTGCAGGGAATAAATATATTTCATTTCCGAAACCCCTGCTTATTTGTTTTAAGTATCTTGGGTCAACATCACTAGCATCAAATAGCACCGCATAAGGTCTGGTTATTTTGCCTTTTTCATGTTGGTTATAATGAGCATCCCAATAATTCATATCGGAAGTCAGCATTATTGCTCCTTTATTAACACCACCACCACCGCTACCCATTGAACTCATATCTCGTGGTGCGGTGGTATTAGATATCCTGAAGTCAGGATTATTTGTCCAATGCCAGTAATAACCATGATAAATATTTATTGAAAAAAACGTATCAAAATCCTCAAAGTCCTTAAATTTTCTCGCTTGAATTACGAGTGCAGAAAGGGGAAATTTATTATAATTCTTTCGTGTTTCAAAGTTATTAAGTTCTTCGGTGATTATTTGTTTAATTGTCTTCATAGTGTTAAATAGTGCTCATAGTGTTATTTAATTAACGCTGCGTAGGGCGAGCGGACCTGCGGTGCGAGTTATTTTATTGATCACTGGTATTATTGCTATAATTACCGCCATTATTTTCATCGCCATATTCATTACCATATTCTTCTGGTGGTTCTACTTCATTGAGTATTGCATCTAGATCGAACACCACGTAGTTTCTTGCATTTCTTTCCCAGCGATCTTCCATTGTATTGCCGATATAACCCAGCTTATTGAGAAACATGCTGGCATTCTTTTCTGACTTTAGTTCATATGAGAGCCAATCGTAAAGATTTTTATTAGTTGGTGGGTAGTCAGTATGTACGTAGTTTTCTTCAAATTCCTGTAAATTTTTATTACTAATTTTTAATCTTTGTAATGCAATAAGCATTCTTTGTGTCTCGCCTTCTTCAACACTGTTATCTAAATCGAAGTACTCTCCAGAACGAAGTCTGTATTGCCTTATCTGACCCTTTGGAAGAAAGTAACGCATACTTACTGCTTTATTATCGCTGAAGTATATACCCCAACCACCAAGACTGCTGTTATCTCCAGTACCGACCATGCTAATATCGAACTGATCAAATTTCTTTGTACTGCCATGCCAGAGAGTAATATCGTTTAGGTTCATATATTCTTCTTTAATTGGGTTATTGTTATGATTTTCTTTAATAAGTTCTTTAAGATTTATTTCTAACTCATTTAAAACATCTTCGGTTATATTGCCAATGTTTTTTAATGTTATTTTTTCTGGATTTAATTGTTGAACGAAGTCTGGTATGGTTATTTTTGGTTGTACGTATTTATTAAAAATATTTTGAAAAATTATAAGATTATAATTCTCAGAATTTATTATATCGGGGGTAATTGTACCTTCATTAATTAAACGTATTGTTTCATCATTTGACCAGATGCCATGATTAGGCATTATCATAACAGGTATTTTAATTACTATAAGATCATTAAAAGGTATTGGTTTATATGCATATGCGTTTTGACCATTATAAACCATTTCATAAGAATTATTTGCTGCTCCATTGCTGCTTGTATCAAAGTCAAGTGCTACTACGAATTTACCATTTTTTGCATAGTCATCAAAGTTATTAGAGAACCAAATAGCATTTCCAACTTCTTTATTATCAAAAGGTAGCAATCCATTTTGCAAAACTGATGCTATAAGTTCTTCTAAGTTTTCTGTTTGGTGAGAACCTATTCTATGATAAAGTCTAACTATACCTCTGTCGTCATAATAATCTTCAAAAAGACTTTTAATTTCTTCATTTATAATTTTTTTGACACTCATTATGACTGTTTATCATAAATACTACTTCAGGTATTAAAAACTATATGTATGTGTAAGATTGAATTTTCATTATTTGCCACTTTTTTTAGGTACATAATTATTAATTTCTTTTGGCAGTTCTTCATG
>Ga0209538_1000193_pt1 | contig 37495 bp, 32 predicted proteins | sample BarGraNGADG00211_2_FD_184492 | JGI IMG/M metagenome (GOLD analysis project Ga0209538, IMG submission 184492) | Arctic peat soil microbial communities from Barrow, Alaska - Barrow Graham LP Ref core NGADG0004-211 (SPAdes) (version 2) | ecosystem: Environmental > Terrestrial > Soil > Wetlands >... | reverse complement strand
GGCGGGAAGGCGCGGGTCGTGGCGGCCACGTCTGCGTTCGGGATGGGGATCGACAAGAGCGATGTGCGTTTCGTCGTCCACTACAACTACCCGGGGTCGGTTGAGCAGTACTACCAGGAGGTCGGCCGCGCCGGGCGCGATGACCTCGAGTCGCGTTGCGTGCTTCTTTATTCTTCCGCGGACAGGAGCCTTCGCGAGTTTTTCATAGATGTGGGCTACCCCGATGCCGGCACGGTCAGGAGTATCTATGAGGCCATCTGGAGCATCCCGGATGGAACAGTCCTCATGACACACAAGGAGATCGGCGGACTGTGCGATGAGTACGTGGGAGAGGCCCAGGCAAGGGCGGCTATCCGCCTCCTCGATGGCGCGGGCGTGTTGCGCGCTTACAGCGGCGAGCCGATGGTAGGAATCACCGTGACGCGGCCGTTCGCAAGCTTCAGCCGGGAAGTGCGTGGGTCTCTTCAGCAGCGCGTGCTCGATGGGCTCGGATCCTCAGTCGATCTGGAGTGCCCGGGCCGGGTGGAGATCGGCATCAACCGGCTGGCCTCCGACTCCGGCGTCTCGACCGAGCAAGTGAAGAGGGCGCTGACAGCGCTCAGAGACGCGGGGCTTCTGGGGTACGAGCCACCGTTCCGTGGGCGTGGCTTGCAGAAACTCGTTGACCCGGCGCCGCCATTCACCGACCTGCCGATCGATTGGGCACGGCACAGGGCGCTCCGCCGGATGGAAGAAGACAAGCTGGCGGCGATGGAGAAGTACATCCTCCGACGCGGCTGCCGGCGCGGATATATCCTTCGTTACTTCGGGGAGACGCAGTCGTTCGAATGTGGTACCTGCGACTGTTGCAGGAAGAGCGTCTCGCTGGTCCAATCGGCGTCGGGCGTCATGGAACGGAACAGGAGTACAGCCCTCTCGGTGCTGGCGTGCCTGCGCTTCATGCAGTTCCCCATTGGCAAGGGCCGGGTCGCCGAGGTGGTCACCGGCTCAAGGCGCAAAGAGATCCTGGAGTGGGGGCTCGACCGAAACCCTGCCTACGGGACGGTTGGCATGAAACAGGACTACGTCAAAGGCGTGATCGAAACCCTCATCGACGAGGGCTACATCGAGCAGGAGGTCAAGTCGGGCTTCCCGATATTGAGGCTTACCGAACGCGGGAAGAAGGAGGCTGTCGGTGCCAGCCTTGAGGACCTGCGGAACGGGACAGCGGGCAAGAGCGGGAAGGCATCGAGTAGTTTCGAGATTAGTGCTGGGCGCGGGCCTGGCGGGGGCGATGGCGCGACCGGCGGACGTGTGGCTGGCAGGCAGCGCGTCGCGGCGACGACAGATGAAATAAAGCTCGCGGTGCTGCGGTGTATCGATTCGATGCCGTTCGCGATTGGAGTAGTCAAGATAGCCGCGGTGCTCACCGGCACGAAAGCGGCATGGACGCGCAGCAACGACATCACCGAGCTGGACGTGTACGACAGCGTGAATGCGACCCAGGAGCGCGTCCGCGACGTCATCAAGTCGATGCTTGCGGACAGACTGATCGGCCAGGAAGGTTCCTCCGAACGCCCCATCATTGGCCTGACCAGGGAAGGCCGGGAAGAGTTGAATCGCCAGAGGTAGCCGTGGGCTTCACGTTAGCAACGGCGGACCGGGCGGCCTGGACGGGATGACCTCAAGGAGCGCGCAGGACCTCGACCGCCGCCATGTTGCAATCATCGTTGGTGGGATTGGTAACCGAAAGCGTCGCCGGACCGGGTGTCGCCACGGCGCCGGGCAATCCCTGTACCCAGTACGTGTCACCGTTAGGGGTGCTCACGTCCTCATGGAGCATTACCTGACCGGCGGGCATCGTACGCGGTTTCGGGTCGGACCAGTCCGAGCCGACGGCTGCGACGAGCGAGTCGCGGCGCGTGGTGGTAATCGTGATGGTTGCCGGACCCGGGCGGCCTGACTTCGGTCCCACGCCGTAGAAGGCCGTGGCCCCGACGGGGTTCTTCGGGTCCGCCCCCGTGATGGCCTGGACCAGGACCATGCCGTTCGCGATGTCCGGCCCGGATGCTCCTTCGTAGTTGTCACAGTACGTCAGCGCGCCGTTGTCGTTGTTGCGCGTGACGGTCACGGTGAACGGCTTTACGGGGACAGGTGAAAATGCGGTCCAGATCTCGGCGATGGAAGGCTCACCGGTGATCGACAGATGTGCTTCAGCTCGCCGGGTCCAGGTGAGGTTGCCTCCATCGACGCTCTGGATCTTGCCGTCGAGCGGCGGCCCTCCTCGCGCCGGGCCTTGTCCGCTGTCGCTCGCGATAAAGGCTACGAAGAGTGTGTTGGCCGAAGCGGCGGTCACGCCCGGGACCTGCATCGGCTCCAGGTGGGTTTGATCGTCGACCCACCAGCTGTTCGCTACTGAAAAGCCCGGCTGCTTCTTAGGACTCGTGCTCTTTGGGGTAGAAGACGTGGTCGACTTTCCAGCGCAGGAAACAGCGAGGAAAGATAAGAGAACGATGCAGAATATTGCCGCCGCCGGCCGAACCGAGGCACGAGTTTTCCTGACCCATCCGGTTCATGTATTGACCATGTTGACCACGGCCCGATTCTAACACAATCAACAGGCGGAACTTCAGCGCCGAAGCCCACCGCGGAGAAACGTCGCTACATCGGCTTTCGTTGTGGTTCCTTCAGCAACAGAACGCACCATGGTTTCAAGCCCATCTTCATCGACCAGGATATCGATGTCGTTCATCGCCAGAAACACTAATGCCGCAACCGCTCCCGTCCGCTTGTTTCCATCGACAAACGGGTGGTCTCGAACGATGTAATAGAGGTAAGCCGCGGCCATCTCGAAGATGTTCTCATGCAGGTATCGATCAGCGATGCCAGCCCGTGGCATGGCCGTGGCTGACTGCAGGATAGCGACATCTCTGACGCCGGCGCTTCCGCCGTAGCGCTCCAGTTGGTCTCTATGTATTAACAGTATCTCGCCGAGTTCCAGAAAAGCGGGGTCCACTAATCCGCCAGCTTCTTCAGCGCCCGGCCGTACTTTCGGTTCGTCTCCGCGACAGCGTCCTCGAACTTCTTGCGACGTTTCGCATCCCTGACAGGCGAAATGATCAGGACCTCACCGTCGGTAGAGATCTCGAGCGGCGTGTCTGCATCTATGTTGAGGAGATCCAACACTCCCCGCTCCATCACGAGCGCGAGACTGTTACCGTGCCTGGTCAGCTTCTTGATCATTTTCTGCCTCCAGAATCGCGTAGTATTAATGTATATACATTGTAGTACCACAGACTGGCTGGGTCAAAAGGCAGGGGACTCTGGTCTGATTCTTCGCAGCTTTTTCAGGGCGTCATTACTCGCACGGAATAGTAGAGCAGCGTTGTCAAACTGCCGCGTCGTGCTCGCCAATATGGTAATCTAATAGAGGCCCAGGATTGCCTGGGCACTGTTTATTCAGGGAGAGATTATGGAAGAACCAGTACTGACGGCCGACGGCATGAAGGCGCTCGAAGAGAAGCTGCAGTATCTCGAGACCACCAGGCGGCGCGAGGTCTCCGACCAGATGAAGAAGGCCATCGACCACGGGGATATCTCGGAGAACGCTGAGTACGACGAAGCCAGGAACGCTTATCTGCAGCTGGAAAAGAAGATCAATGAGGTCGCCGGACTGATTGCCAGGGCCAGGGTCGTCAAGGACAGCGACATTAGTACGGAGAGTGTAGGCGTGGGGTCCCTGGTGCAGATTGAGGACGTCGAAAACGGAAGCAGCAAGCAGGAATTCAGGCTTGTCGGCCCGACCGAGTCCGACCCCGACATCGGCAAGATATCTCACCTGTGCCCGATCGGGATGTCTCTGATGAATGCAAAGCTGGGCGACGTCGTGGATGTGAAGACTCCTAGTGGGACCAAGCAGTATAAGGTCACCGCTATTAATAAGTAACTGAAGAAGGGCCCCGGTCGTCCGGGGCCCTTCCAATCTCAACCTCTACAGGGGGTCAATACCCCACCGCACAACTCCCACCTGTCCAGCCCTGGAAGTTGAAGTACATGGGTCTCTCGGCGATGATCGTCTGACCGTTTGTGCACTCCACTATTGCGCTGAAGTCGTGGGCGTTGTCATCTCCTGTGCCCAGCACATCCGCGGGATGCACCGTGGCACGAGCGTTGGCCGGAATCATCATGTCCTGCCTGGTGGACTTACCATCTCCCGTCATGTAGGTGATCTTGATCGCCGCGTCTCTCGTCCCCGGGTTCAGCATCGTTATGTAAGCGTCGAAGCCCGGACGGCAGGTCCCCTCTGCGAACCTGAAGGTAGTCGCGGCGTAGTTGGCTCCCACTGCGTCATGACCGCCGTCCCACATTCCCTTGTAGTTGAAGTACATCGGCCGCTCGACCACCAGAGGGGTGTCGTTCAGCGATTCCACCTTCGCGCTGAAGTCGTGAGCCGCGTCGTCTGCCTCTCCAAGCTTGTCTTTCACCGCGACCGTGGCGCGGGAGTTGGCGGGAACCGTGATCGTCTGGCTGTCGGTAGTGGAGTCGCCTTTCATGTACGTGATCTTTGTCGGCGAGTCCGTGCTGGTGGTGTTCTGGATGCAGAAGTAGGGCTCGAAGCCGGGGCGGCTCGACCCTTCCGCGAAGTAGAAAGTGGAATTCGGGGCCGTCGCTCCCACCGCGTCGGACCCGCCCGTCCACATTCCCTTGTAGTTGAAGTACATCGGCCGCTCGACGAGGATCGGCAGCCCGTTGAAGCACTCCACCTTTGCGCTGAAGTCGTGCGCTGCGTCGTCTCCCACCCCGATAGTGTCTTTTGCTTGCTGGGTGTAGCGAGAGTGCTTTGGGATGAGGAGCAACTGGGTAGCCGTCGAGCCGTCGCCCTTCGCGAAGGTGATCCTTACGAAGGCATCGTCATTATTGGGGTTCTGGATGCAGAAATAGGATTCGAAGTTCGGGCGGCACGTTCCCTCCGCGAAATAGAACTTCTGAGAGAGGCTCGACGCCCCCATCGCGTCGTGGCCTCCGGTCCATGCCCCGTTGTAGTTGAAGTACATCGGACGCTCGACGATGATATCCTGCCCGTTGGTGCAGACCAGCTTGGTCGAGAAGTCGTGGGAGGCGTCGTTGCCGACTCCCAGCACGTCCGCGGGGTGCAGGGTGCTCCTCGAGCGGGCCGGAACGGTGATGATCTGTGAGCTGGACTTGCCATCGCCCTTCATATAGGTGATCGACACGCGGGCGTTCTTGCTTCCGGGGTTCTGGATTGAGATATAGGTCTCGAAGTCGGTGCGCGTGGTCCCCTCGGCGAGGTACCAGGTCGTGGACAGTTTTTTGATCCTGGCCTGATTTGTGTAGTAGCTTCGCGGAACGTTAGCCAGTCCGTCACCGTCCAGGTCGGGCATGTGGGCCACCGTGTTGGTCAGCGCCTGCCAGCACTTGAGTTCAGCGGTAGGCCCGGTGTGGAGGATGAATTCCTTCATAGGGTCGGGGTAGGTCGGGGGCTTGTGCTGAGCTCCGGTCTCGTCCCTGGGAAAGAGGCCGAAGAGCCCCATGAAGGCCCCAGTGTAGTAGTTTGCGGCCAGCTTGTAGAGCGTCATCGGCTTGAGAGGCTCGAAGCGCCCGGCGCCGTTGTCGACAAGGACGCTCACGACCTTGTGCCCGCTCGGAGCGTTGGGGTCGTAGGTATACTTCATCCCGGACGTCTGGAGGAAGAAGTCGTTGCGACCCAGATCGACCAACTGTTCCATCACGCCCCTGATCTCAGCCCCCAGCAAGTAGAAGCTGCACAGCGGGTAGCCCGGTGTCGTGTGGTCATACGGAGAGCCGCCCAGCGGCAGGGCACCATACAAGTCGTAGAAAGAGAAGACCCCCTTGGCTCCCTTAGGCAACCCCAGCCAGATCACCCCGTTGGCCTCGATGGCGATCTGTGAGGGATGGGCAGGGTCGACCTGGTTCGCCGTGGTCCGGTACGTGTCCGCTATCAGGTCCCCGAGGTTGGTCTCGCGGAGGTCCGGCTCGTTCAGCAGCGCGAAGCCGCCGTCTTTGTTGAGGTCCGTCTCCGCGAAGGGAGCCAGGCAATTGAACCCCAGATGACTGTTGATGGCGCCCAGGAAGCTATTGATGAGTGTGTCTATCGCGGGCACGGTACCCACCGTCTGGTCCATGTGGATGGCGCGGGCGTTGCGCACCGACACCTTGCTGGCAGAGGCGGGGGCCGAGGGGTTGAACTGCAGCTCCAGGTCGCCGAGGTATTCGGTCTGGGCCTTGGACTGCACGATGATGGTGTTGTTGGAACCCGCAATGATGGGCGGGTAGTTCAAGTCGTGGCTGTGTCCACCGACGATCACATCGATGCCGGACACGAAGGTCGCCAACTGCTGCTCCTCGAATGTGCCCATGTGGCTGATGCACACCACGACGTCGCAATGCTCCGTGTTGCGAAGGGTGTTGACCGTGTTCCCGGCCACGGTCACGCGGTTAATGAAGCTGGCCGTGTTATCGCCCGGCACGTTCCCGAATTTGAGCGGCGCCGCACCCGGGGCCACCTGCTCCGCCTCAACCCCCAGCATACCGAACATGCCGACCTTCAGGCCGTTGGAGAGCGTCTTCGTGGCGTAGGGCTGGAGGAAGAGGTCTGACCTGTGCATGTCAGTCGCGGAGAAGAAGCCGGTGTAGAGCGCGTAGTCGGCGCTCGAGGGGTTCGGCGGGGTACCCGTAAAGATTATGTTCGAGCTGAGAACGGGCAGGTTCACTCCGTTTCCCTTGGCAGCCGCGAGCTCCCCGGCGAGGTACTGCGGACCCAGCTCGACGTCATGGTTGCCCATGGCTACGGCGTCGTAGCCCATCTGCTGGAACAAGGTCAGCTCGGGCGCCGCAGACTGCTCCAGCCAGGAAAAGAGCGTGCCCTGGGACCAGTCGCCGGCGCTCATGGTGAGGACCGGCTCGCCCGCAGCGGCCTTGGCTGTCTTGATGTCAGCGATGGTCCTGGCCAGCCGGGAGAAACCGCCCGTGGTGGGGTTTCCGGGATAATCGATGGCCAGGCCGTGGGGGATAATCTGTGAGTGCTCGTCATTCGTGTGCAGGATGGTAAATTTCTTGACGTTACTGGCTGACGCCTGCGGCTTGCCGGACACGCAACGCGATCACGGCGCAGACCATCGCCAGAGTTCCCATCACAACCAGGGCTCTTGTCCAATGTTTCTTCAACAATCCCTTCACCCCCTGAGAGTCGGACATCCTTATATAGATGGTGGGCATTGTGATGACCACGCATGTTACGAGATGGAACAGTCGGGGTCAGGAAAGTTGAGATTGGATAGAAGTGATTTGAAGACCAATGTTTCCCCCAAAATCGATATCCGCTGCAGCCGTTGCCAGCATCAGTATACTATCACGATTCGGCCCGTCTATTGGCCACAGAAGGGTATATTTCCGCCGACGCCACAGATAAATGGGGATCAAAGCGCCCGGCCGGCGGCGTCTCCTTCGTGGACCGCCTCGAGCAGCCGCCGGGGGGACTCGGCATCGCCGACTACATGACAGCAGGGGATGCCGGATTCTTCAGCGGCCTTGAGTAAGGCGTTCTCCGGCAGCGCGCCCAGCGCGGTCACCACCATCCCGACGGTGTCGAGTCGCTGCTCCTGGCCGTCTTTCGCGAAGACCACCGCGTCCGTCTCAATGCGGAGGACTGTTGCGCCCAGAAACAGCTTTCCGCCCCCCTTCCTGAAGCGCCGGTTGAGCCAGTACTCGTGGGCCTTGAGATTGCCGACGGGGGCGATATCTTCCTTCTCGAGGACAGTGACCTCGACGCCTCGAGCGATCAGGAAATCCGCGGTCTCCATGCCGACGTATCCGGCGCCAAGGACTACGGCATTGCCCTTGAGCGGCACTCTGCCGAGCAGGACGTCGCGTGCGTCGAAGACGTTGTCTCCATCGATCCCCGCGAGGGGCGGCACAGCGGGAAGAGCACCCGACGCGAGCACGAGAACATCCGGCTTGCCTTCGTCCAGCGTCGGCTTGGTGACCTCGCGACCCAGGTGCAGTTCCACTCCCGAGTTCTCGAGCTGGCGGACTGCCCACGCCGTCCAGTCCGCGAGCGCCTGCTTGTGCGGCGGCTTGCTGGCGGATCGCAACTGGCCACCGGGCTCGGTTTCTTTCTCGAAAACCGCAACTTCGTGCCCCTTTTCGCGGGCGGCCATTGCGGCCGACAGCCCCGCGGGACCCGCTCCAACAACCCACACGCTTCGTGGTTCTTTCGCTGCAGGTGGACTGCCTTCGTATTCCCGACCGCACTGCGGATTGATCGTGCAGGTGACCGGCTTCAGCTCGAAGCTCAGGCGCTCGATGCAGCCCTGGTTGCAGCCAAGGCACCAGCGGATGTCGTCGAAGTCGCCGCGCTCGGCCTTGGCCAGGAAATCCGGGTCGGTCAGGTGCTGGCGGCCGAAGCTGATGAGGTCGGCGTCTCCGCGGCCGATGGCTTCGTCGGCGAGCCTGGGGTCGGTTATCCGGCCGACGCCGATGACCGGCACGCCCGCGACCTGCTTGAGCGCCCGCGCTCGTGGGAGGTTGAAGCCGGCTTCCGTGTCCATCGACGGGATGGCAAGGTTGCCGGGTGTCGAGTAGACGCCGACCGATGCGTGGATGGCGTCGGCGCCAGCGTCCGCCAGCAGCGGCGCGAGCCACTCCATGAACGTCAGGTCGTAGCCGCCCCGCACGAGCTCGTCCGACGAGACCCTTATCCATACGGGAAAGTCGGGCCCGACCTCGCGGCGAACTGCCTCGAGGACCTGGATGGCGAACAGGGCGCGCCCCTCGTCCGACCCGCCGTACTCGTCCTCGCGCTGGTTCGAGAGCGGAGAGAGGAACTGCCCGACCAGGTAGCCGTGTGCCCCGTGGATCTCGACCGCGTCGAGTCCGGCCTCACGCGCGCGCCTGGCCGCGCTCGCGTAAGTCGCAATGACCTCGCCAATCCGCCGCTGGCTCATCTCCTCGCAGGGCTGCATCAGGGTCGGGCTGGGGATGGCCGACGGCGCTTCAGGAGTTGCCCCGGCAAACGCCTCCAGCGTCTCGCGGCCCGCGTGATGAAGCTGAAGCGCCAGCCTGGCTCCTCCTTCGTGGACCGCGCCCGCGAGCCGCCTCAGCCCCGGGATCTGCTCGTCGTTCCAGGCGCCGATCTCGGTAGGGAATCCTTTGCCCCGCGGGTCGACCGCGCAGACTTCAGTGATGATCAGCCCCACGCCGCCCCGGGCTCGCCGCTCGTGGTAGGCGATCAGGCGGTCGGTGACCGTGCCGTCGAGCGCGCCATAGCCGGTCCCCATCGCGGGCATGACCGCGCGGTTCTTCAGCTCGAGGCTGTTAATCGTCACCGGTGAGAAAAGGTTATCCAGGACCATGGGTCTCTCCTTGTCTCGGCTACTTGCCCATCTGGTCCTTGAGCTCGCGCTTGAGGACCTTGCCCACGCCGCTCGTGGGAAGCTCATCCATGAACTCCACCAGCTTAGGCATCTTGTAGGGCGCCACGTTCTCGCGCATGAACGCGAGGATCTTGTCCCTCTCGGCGTCGTTTGCCTCGATGCCGGGCTTGAGCACTATCGCTGCGGCGACCCGCTCCGACCCCGGCCTGTCGGGGTCCGCGATCCCGATGGTCGCGGCCATGTCGATGTCGGGATGCTTGGCCAGCACGTCGTCGAGCTCCCTCGTAAAGACCTTGAAGCCGGAGATGTTGACCATGTCCTTGACGCGGTCAACGAGGTAGAAGTAGCCGTCCTCGTCCATCTTTGCAACGTCGCCCGTGAACATCCAACCGTCCCGGACTGCGTTGGCCGTTTCCTCTGGTTGATTGAAGTAGCCATCCATGAGCTGCGGCCCCCGTACTGCGATCTCTCCCGGCTCTCCCAGCGGAGCCAGCTGCCCCGTATCGGGGTCGACAAGCTTGAACTCTGTGTCAGGCAGGGGCATCCCGATGGACGAGGGCTTCTTCTTTCCATACCGCGGGTTGCAGCACGTGACGGGTGAAGTCTCTGTCATCCCGTACAGCTCGATGAAGTTGGGCCCGATGATGCTCTCGAGCTCGGCGATGTTCTCGGGGGGGAACGGGGCGGCGGCGCTGAGGCAGAACTTGAGGTTGCTCAGGTCGAGCCCCTTGAACTCCGGCTGCTTCATCAGCTCGAAGAACACCGTTGGGACATTGATTATCATGTCCGGCTTGTATTTCTCGATGGCTTCGATGAGGAAATGCGTGTCGCGGGGATTCGGGACGCATATCTGTGTTGCGCCGATAGTCAGGGTGAATCCCCCCAGGGCGAGGCCGGCAATGTGGAAGAGCGGGAAAGCGGAGAGCACCATGATATTCGGCTTGAAGTCGAGGTAGGTGATGGTCTGAAGGCGGTTGGACATGTAGCTTCGCTGGGTCAGCAGCGCGCCCTTCGCCAGCCCCGTCGTCCCGCCTGTATACATAATGAATATCAGGTCGTCGATGCCGCGTTTGACCTGGACCCGGTCCTTCGGCATCCCCTTCAAGGCGTCGGCGAAGCGGACGACGTTCTTCCCGGGCAGCGGGGTCACCTCGCCCGTGGGGATCTTCTTGAGCAGCTTGCCGAGGACTTTCTTGAAGCCCAGGAACTCGCCTATCTCGGTCACTATCGCGGTCGAGAAGTCAGTCTTGTCGGCCACCTCGGCTATCTTATCGAACAGAATATCCGTGCTGATGACTGCCTTGAGCTTCGCGTCGTTTATCTGGTGCTCCATCTCGGGCGGGGTCAACAGGGGGCTCAGCCCCGTCGAGATGCAACCGGCCTTCTGCACCGCGATGATGCTGATGTAGTTCGCCGGGATGTTCGGCATGTGAAGGCCCACCACGTCGTCGGGCTTGAGCCCGCTCTTTATAAGGTAGGCGGCGAGCTGGTTGGAGAGATCGTCAAGCTCGCGGTACGTGAACTCTCTGCCCACGTAGATGATCGCGACCTTGTCGGCGTATTTTTCCACGGTCTCCTGGAATTTTTCCGCGAAAGTCTTCTCCTCGTACTCGAGCGTCGCGGGCACGTTCTCGTCGTAATTCTTGAGCCATGGCTTTTCAGAATAGATGTCCCCCATGTTGCCTCTCCTTTCCAGACCTCGCACTGCGCGGCCCACGAAACGACCAGTCAGCCCGGCGTTTCATGGAATCCAGGTACCGACACTGACATATTAACATCGTTTCCCGGCCGGATGACTACAGGTACTTACGGATCAGCCATTCCAGGACGTCACCAGTGGTGTCGGAAATGACCCCCGGATAAGGTGCCAGGGGTACGGGTGGCCCGGCTGGGACGATCGCCCTGAGCCGCACCTTGCGCGAGAACCGCCGCGACAGGTCCATGAGGTCGCTCTTTGACAGAGCCCTCGAGAACACGGAAGACCTGAACCATGTGAGCCAGGCGACCATGTCAACGGGGACGAGCTTCCCGCCGATGTCGAGGTCCAGCTTCGAGAACGGCGCTGCGGTGCCCGCCAGCACCCGTACAGGGGCGGAGCACTCCTTCAGGATCTTGCGCCCGCGCTTCACCGCGCGCCTGGTGACCACCCTGGCCCATGCGGCAAGAACATATGAAGGCAGAAGAGCCATGCCGGCCCTTGCCGAACAGATGATCACCGCCCTGTAGAACCGGTTCCCCACGGGCATGCCTCCGCCTGGTAGCTCCCTCCCCCTTGAGGGGGGAGGGTTGTCTGGTGCTCCCTCCCCCTTGAGGGGGGAGGGTTGTCTGGTGCTCCCTCCCCCTTGAGGGGGGAGGGTTGGGGTGGGGGTGGGATGGCCCCTATTTGACCTTGAAGGGCAGGGATGGGCTGGTGGCCGTATCGGTGACCACGGTCACGGTGTAGAGGCCCGGCTTCATGTCCGAGGGGACTGTGGCCACTATCTTTGTATCTGACCAGACCTTGACGCCGACGGCGTTGCCGCTGAACTGGACCACGCTCATCCCCTTCTTCCTGCCGAAGCCGCTGCCGAAGATGATGACCTCACTCATCGGCTTGCCTTCAGCGGGGGATATCGAGTTGATCATGGGCTTGCCCGAGCCACCACATCCTGCGGCCAGGATCAAAATCACGAACAGGCCCACCATCACCAGGAAAAGGAATGCCAACCGCCTTCTCATCAAGCCACCTCCCGCTCTACCGGAGCAACGCTTCCGACTGCAGAAATCCTCTCGTGCCCAGCCGCCTCCATTTTATACCGGGTTGTCGAAATCGACGATGCCGCTTGGCCCCTTCGACCTCTATTCAGTGGTTGCCGTTCTACATCATTGTGAATGACTATTCCCGGGATACAGTACTTGACAGAAGTCCCTATTATGGGTACCATAGTACCCGTTATGGGGACATCTAGCGAACAGAAAGAGATCTCGGCCGCCTTGTTCGGCAAGACGAGGCGCTCAGTCCTGGCTCTGCTCTTTATCAATCCTGAGCGTTCGTATTACATGCGAGAAATAATCAGGGAGTTGGGCTTGGGGCGTGGAGCTGTGCAGAGAGAGCTCGAGAGCCTGACGGAAGCCGGCTTACTTGTGCGGTCTGTCGAAGGGAACCAGGTACATTTCAAGGCCAACGAAAGCTCTCCGGTCTTCAGCGAACTCCAGTCACTTATGCTGAAGACGGCCGGGATGGCAGAAGTAATAAGGCACTCATTGGCGAGCCTCTCCAGTCGGGTGGAAACCGCATTCCTCTACGGGTCGATAGCCGGTGGTACCTTTACCGCAGATAGTGATATCGATTTACTAGTGATAGGCAAGGCCGGTTTCAAGGAGGTAGTAAAGGTACTTGCGGAAGCAGAGGGGAGACTCGCCAGGGAGATTAACCCCAGTGTTTACACAGAAGCCGAATTCCGAAAGAAGGTCCTGTCAGGCCAGCAATTCGTTACTTCTGTCTTGAAGGGGCCCAAGATTCTCGTAGTCGGAGATGAGGATGAGCTTGCAAGACTGGCTGAGTAGGGGCTGGTTGGTGGACCCAGTCTAGTTGTGCTCCTGCTCCGAGCCCGGGATGCTCGAGCGTTGATAGTCATGCAGTACGAACTCGAAGCAGGCCCCGTTGTCGTTGTAGGCCCTGATCGAGCCGTTGTAGATCTTGACGATCTTTTCGACGATCGCGAGGCCGGTGCCGGACCCCCCGCCCTCGCGCTTGACGAACGGAATAAAAAGCCGGCCCAGGAGATCGGGCGGTATGCCTGAACCGTTGTCCCTGACCAAGTACCTGTGCCCCGTGTCCGCGCCCTCACCAAGCAGTGCTACAAGAATCTGCGGGTCTTCGCAATCGCAGTGTCTGACCGCGTTCACGATCAGGTTCGAGAAGATCTGATGGATGTGGGTCGGGTTCGCCTTGATCCGGCCCAGGTCGCCTTTCAGCATGACCGTTGACCCCGACCTCGAGAGCTCCTCCTCAATATCGGACAGGATCCCGCTGACGACCGAGGATACCTCGACTTCCGAGACCTCGGTGGGCACCTGCCCCGCTTCCGCGAGCTCCAACAGGCGCTTGACCTGTTCATCAGCCTTCTTCACGGTCGCCTTCGCTTTCAGCACGGTATCCCTGGCTTCTTCTTCGAACTGCTCGACCGAAAGCTCGCTCGAGATGCGCTCGAGGTACTCGAGGGCCAGCCATATGCCGGCGAGCGGAGTCCGCAACTCGTGGGACACCGTCCGCGCGTAGGCACCGAGCTCCTCGTTCAACCTGAGCAACTCCTTCTCGGCCATCGCGCGCTCGGATATCTCCACGCGGAGTCGATCGTTTAGCTTCTCTAACTCGGCAGTCCTCTCTCTGACCAGTTCCTCGAGGTTCTCCGGGTGTTTGCTGAGCTCCGCCTCGGCCGCCTTTCGCTCGGTTATATCGCGGTTGCTGGCGCGCGGGCCCAACGGCGTGCCGTCTTCCTTATGGACCGGTTGACAAATGTGGCTTATCCAGCGCTCCGAACCGTTGCGGTCGAGGATGCGAAACTCCAGAAGCAGCGTCTGCTGACTCGTGAGTTCCTCCTCGAAATGCGAGACAAGCGCGTCACGGTCGTCGGGGTGAGCTATGCGAACAAACAGGTCCGGGTCGGTCATGAACTCTTCGGGGCGGTAACCCGATATCCGTTCGCAAGAAGGCGAGACGTAGACGTACTTGCCATCGGGCCCACGCCAGGTCTCCCAGTCGTACGTGAAATCCGCCAGGGTGCGGAAGCGGACCTCGCTGTCTTTCAGTTCCTCCTCGGACCGCTTGCGGTCGGTTATGTCCAGCACGCCCGCATGCGAGCCTGCGAAGTTTCCCTCCTCATCAAGGATCGGCGCGGCGGCGAGGTAGGTCAGCAACCGGGCGCCGTCCTTCCGTATGAACTCGAAGTCGTATTGCGCGGAGATCCCCTTTCGACGTTCCTCCAATCTGCGCTTCATATCCTCTTTGCCTTCGTCATCGGTAAACTCGAGGACGCTGACTCCTATCATCTCCTCCGGCCTGTAGCCGAGCATCTCCGCCATGCGGTCGCTCACAAACGTGGTCACGGCGTCCGCGTCGAGGACCCAGAGCCCTTCGTTGAGGCTCTCGACAGTCTCCCGGTAGAGCTTCTCGCCCTGGCGGACGGAGACCAGCGCGTTTCGGAGGTCGGTCATGTCCTCCAGCGTCAGCAGAATCGATTCGATCTCACCATTCTCGTTGAGGATCGGGGCGGCGCTCTCCGTGACATAGATCCGCTTGCCCAGGCCGGTCACGGCCGACAGCCTGATGCCCGTCGCGGGTTTCCCCGTGGACAACGCGATGATAAACGGTGTCTTTTCCAGGGGCAGGGGGTTCCCGTCCCAGTCGGTGGTTTCCCACTCGGGCGAGCTGTCCGTCCTGGCCTGTTCCTGTTCGCTGGAAAGCTGGGACATCTCCTGTGTAACCCTGTTCTGCATCAGCAGTTTTCCGTCGCGGTCGAGCAGGATCATTCCAACAGGCATGGCGTCGATTATGTTCTTAATACGGTCGCGCTCATCGCGGAGAGCGGCGGCGGTTATCTCCAACTGGATGGCCTGGGCGGCTTCGCCGGCGAGTGACTCGATGACATCCTTGAGCTCCGCTGGCATCTCCTCAATGGACCGGGAACCGAGGTTCATGCATCCCAGGACTTCCTGGCCTGCCACAAAGGGAACCACCGCAAATGCTTTGAGGCCCGACGAATCGGGTTGTGCATCGACCAAGGGTAAGTTGCCGTACTTCGTGTAGACGGCTTTAGCTTTCAGCACCAGCTTTGCCCTGGGATCGTCTTGTTCGATCGTCCTCACAGCTTCGGCGAAATCCGCGGAGATGCCCTGATGGCACGCCAGTGTCAGTCGCCCCTGGCTGCTGTCGTAGACGTATATCTCTCCGGCATCGAGGTCGGTCGCCTCGAGGACCGCGGAGAGTATCTGGCAGAGGGCATCTTCCAGGGAATCAGTCGCGAGCACCGCCACGGCAAGGTCGCGCTGGGCTTTGACCGCCTTTTCGTTCCGCACGCGTTCGGTTACGTCTTCAAACTGGGCGAGGTAGGTACGCGGCGCCTCCGAGTCGGCACTCATGAGCGGGGTGACCGTGCCTTCGAGGAATATGATTCCTGACCTCGTCGGATTGTAGAGCCCGTTCCTGCGGACTTGCTCGAAGTCGTACTTGACTGTCTCTCTCGCAGGCCCACCTTTCTTCAGGCGGTCCCTGACCCCATCGGGGATGTACGGCTTGCCGAAAAGGGTGAAGTTCGCTGTGTCTTCCAGGCTGGCGATTCCAAGGATGTCGAGTGAGGCCTTGTTGATGAGTACCATCTTGCCATTCTCATCAAACGTCATGATGCCGTAAGAGGATGAATCGAATATCTCCTGAAGACTTCGCTCGCTCTCGGCGAGTGCGGCCTCGGCGCTGGTCACCCTCGCCCGCGCGAGAGCGCTCCTCGCTACCTCGATTATCATCGTGGACATCCGCTTGTCTTTGACGACGTATCCCGAGGCTCCGAGCTTGAACGCTGATACCGCGGTCTGTTCGTCGCCATGTCCCGTGATCATGATGGCGGGAGGGGCATCAGGTCTCTCGTTCAGTTCCCGGAGGAGTTGAAGACCGTCGCCGTCAGGGAGTTGATAGTCAAGGGTGATCAGGTCGAACGCGGACTTCTCCATCTTCTCGCGCGCTTCCCGGCACGAGGCGGCAGTCTCCACCTCGGCGCCGAAACTATGCTTGAAGAGAAGAGAGATAGCGCGAGCCTGTCCCTCTTCGTCTTCGACTACGAGGATGCGTTGACCGGACAGTCGCTCCAATAAAGCCTCCCCAAAAGCAAGTGGTCGAGTTGCTATTATATCTGACATAACCTTGCATCCTCCTGCTTTCATCGTGATTTTGCCTGGAGCAGGCAGATAGTTCACGTCGTTGGCAGAATATATGCGGTCTTCGCTGTGGCAGCAGTCGGTGTCTCTAGTTGCGCAGTTGAAATACCGAGGATAGTATCGTGTCGCGGTTCGTTAACTCGGCAGCGGCACCAGATACAGAGGTGTAACAGACCATGGGGTATTTCAAGTGCGATAGATTCCCTCTGCGCAGGATGATGGTGCTCGTTACGACCAGACGCTTGAACAATATCCGCTCTTTCCCCCCTCTCACCCTAGGGGATCAATTCACCCTCTCCCCTTGGGGGAGAGGCTACGATTTGGCTCCCTCTCCCCTTGGGGGAGAGGGCTGGGGTGAAAGGTCCCTGCACTACGCCAACACCGCTATTCTAGCGCGAAAATGCACCACTGGGGTCAGGCACCAGTGGTGCATTTTAAGACGCTTCCTGGTCAACTGGGTCAGAGGAATATCACGTCGAACAGCTCGACCAGCACGGCGGGGTCAAAAGGCTTGTTGAGGAAACACTCGATGCCGAGCTCGCGCGCCTCTTCGACTTTGTCCGAGTTGCCGAACGCGGACATGATGACCACCGGGACGTCGGACGACTTGCGGATTTCATCCAGGGCCGCTATCCCGTCCATCACCGGCATGACGACGTCCAGGATGATGATGTCGGGGTTTTCTTTCAGTGCCTTCTCCACGCACTCTTTTCCATCGCGCGCCAGGAGAATGTGGTAATCCCGCGGCTCCAGGGCTTGGGTGATCACCGTGGTCGTGAGCACATCGTCGTCCGCGATCAGCACAGTTTTCATAGCGCTACCCTTCGTGCCGGTGTTCGGGGCTCCTTAATAGGCTAACGCAAAGACGCCACAGGAGTTTCCGCTCTCGTGATTATTATAAACGCTCCGGCCCTCCGAATGCGCCCTGCAAATAGCCGGTGCGAGTGAAGTATAATCAGTTGGTCCGCTTCAAGGGGGTGCCATCGTGTTCCTTAACCTGAGCAAGGATGTCCTCGGCATCGACCCGCATGACGGCGTCACGCAGCAGGTCACCAGCTTCGGCCGGCGCGAGAAGCTGCTGCCGGGCGTTGCGGGGTAGGGCATGGAGAAATGTGTCGACCTCGCCCCGGGCAAGCCGTTCACAGCCGCCGATCTCGAGGGCCCGGGACTCATAACGCGCATCTGGATCACGCTTCCCGGCCCCCTGAACCCCGGCGCCCTGCGCAACATCACTGTCAAGATGTACTGGGACGACGAGCCCACGCCATCAGTCGTGGCGCCGCTCGGCGACCTGTTCGGCGCCACGTTCGGCCACCCGCGCGAGTTCGAATCGGCTTACGTCTCCGTCTTCTCGGGCGCCTACCTGTCGTTTTTCCCCATGCCATTCGCGAGCCGCGCGCGCATCGTCTTCGAGAACGAAGGTCCGCACACCGTCAGGCTGTTCTTCTTCCAGGTCACCTGGCTCAAGCTCAAGGCGCCGCTCGACGACAGCACTCCGTACTTCCACTGCCACTAGCGTCGCACCGAGGCCGGCCGGGGCGACCCGCCGTGTCCCATCCTCGAAGCCAGCGGGCGCGGCTTCTACCTCGGCTGCAACGTGGACATGCAGGGCAAGGGCTTCCCATGGGGCCCGAACCCGTTCCACTGGTTCCTCCCCGAGGGCTTCGGCATGGGGATGCTGGAGGGCTGGGAGCGCATGTGGATCGACCGCGACCCGGAGTCCTCCGAGCCCAACGTCCATGGCACCGGCGGCGAGGACTACTTCAACGGCGCCTGGTACTTCACCCGCGTGCCCTCGACCGCGCTCACGCACGGCGTGACCCGGCGCAGCAACTTCACGCGCCAGGTCTCCTGCTACCGGTTGCACGCCGAGATGCCGGTCGCCTTCGAGGAGCGCATCAAGGTCACCATCGACCACGGGCTCAACAACGCGCTGCCGGCGCGGTATGATTCCACCGCGTACTGGTACCAGTGCGAGCCGCACGCGCCGATGCCTGAGCTGCCGCCGGCGCGGGGCCGGCGCGCGGACGGGGCGGCCAAAGGCTTGCTGACGATGTCGGTGCCGGCGCTCTACGCGGGGATGATGATCGCGGCGGTGCGGGCGGTGTCGAACCGATGGAGGCGGCGGGATCGGGCGTAAGTTCCACGAGGGGCCTCGTTCAGCTTCTCCCGCCACTGACCACAAACTCGCCATTTCGTGCGGCGCTCAACATCTCGGCCATCTCGATAAGAACCATGGGACCCGTCCGCTTTCGGAGCCTTCTACGCTCGGCAGGGCCAGCCGCGGTGATAGGCGCTACAGCGCAGTAGAACTGGCGCCAGAGGCCCTGGATTCCTGGGTCGTGGGGAGTATCGGGGGCGGTGAATTCATCTGAAAACAGATTGAGGCATATCTTCGACAGGAACAGCAGGTTGTCATCGCCTACCCTCTTCCGCAAGGACCTCAGTCGGCGGCGGTTCCTGGTAGCGTTTATCTCGACGAGTTCGGCGTGCCTGGCGGCCACCTGGCCGGCGGCTTTGTCGATGTGGTGAACATCACTTCTCCGCGCGGGACGCGGCGCAATCCTGGCCCTCTTCATCTCCACGATCTTGCGCTTGATCTCAGACGGTGCTTCTCCGCTGTTCAAGAGCCTGATCAGCGCATCCCTGGCCTCGCCACGGAGCGCGTACTTCTCATTGTCCAGCAACGGCAACGCTATCTTGAAGAGGTTGTGCCTTTGTAGACCCGGAAAATCTCTCCGGATATCACCTTTGAGCGCGAAGTACCTCCTGACCCTGAAGCAACTGCAGGCGAAGTCTCTCGTGATGTAACTGCGCCTCGGCTCTCCGGGCTTGCCGTAGATCGCCCAGGCAACGGGGTCGGGCTTTTCTACACCCGCCCGCCTCAGTGCTTCCCCGGCGTCCCACATCTTCTCGAGCAAATCCGGGCCCGAGGCGGCGCCGTTCCTGACAGCCGCCCTGTAGGCGTTGTTCAGGGGGGCAAGCTCGTGTATGAGCGAGTCGATGTCGACTTCGGGGATTGCGCCGGCCGGGCTCAAGTCCCCTCCGATTCCGTCTGCTCATCCGCCGGTTCATCGGCCTCTTGGATCGGTTCGAGTGAGCAGATATCTGTCCCGACGAAGCCCTGGAGCATCTCCTCGAAGCGGCAGGTGAACCCGAGATGGTCGTCAAACATGTCCACCCGGCTGTCCAACTTCAGCCGGACGTCCGGCTGGAACTTGTACTTCTCGTAGTAACTGTCCTTGTAATACGTTGCGATGATCGACGAGATGTAAGTAGCGAGACGCGAGCCGAGCTTGATCCTGCCCGAACGCGTGCGCTCGATCCGCTCCTGGAAATCGGGGTGCTCCATGTAGACGACGATTGTGCCGTCGGCAAAGGAAGACCTCATCGGCTCGCCAGTCGCGTCATCGGTGATCAGGTCGAGCGGCAGCGGGCTGAACTTCAGATCGAAACCGGGCTTGCGCCGCTCGCGCCCAGTCTTCGAGCCGTCACCTTCCTCATCAACAGGCGTCAGTTTCGACGGCTCGCCTTCGCCCTTTCCCTCGCCCTCGTGTGATTCCTCCGGATTCCCTTCCGCCAGAAGCATGTGGGATTCGGTGACATCTTCGAGTGGAACGTCCCCTCCAGCGAGGTAACTCTTACGGAAGCTGAGGGTATCCTCGCGAGCCAGCTTCGCCATGAGCTTCGACAGCATGCCCTCGAGGGTTCCGAAGCCCGCCTCCTCGGCGGCACGGTCGCGCCTGTTGACCATCTCACGGATCTCGTCTTCCATTTCGACCATGATTCGATAGAACTCGGTCCTCGCCTCTCCACGCTGGAAGTCATCCCTGGAGATGACTGGTTTGAGCACGCCGCTCAACTCGACGTATCCGAGCAGGTGCGGGTGGCCCCACAGGCCCGTCCGGTATTTCGACTTTGTCCGGTACGACTTGATGGACTGTATCTCGTCGATCCTTCTGCCCTGGTCGAAGAAGACCGGGTTCCTTCCGGTGAAGGGCTTCTCGGCGACCTTCAGGTAGATCTCGATCGGCCGGTAGAGAAAGAGGGAATCGCGAGCTTTTCCACCTAGGCTGGTGATGCGTCGCGTCAGCAGTTCGCCTGGGACCGCATCGTAATCGAAGGCGGCGCAGTTGACCGGCTGGGCGCCGGTATCTACCGTCAAAAAGAGGTTCTCGCGCGCAAGGAGGCGGTCGAAATGCTTCTCGATCTCTTCTTTGATCGACTCGGGGCTTACCTCTTTCCACCAGTCGGCGTCGAAATTCTTGAGGATCACCACGGTGCCGGTATCGTACTGCGGAAACGAATGCAGCATCTTCTCGTCGGGGATTGACCTGGTCTCCCGGTTTATCGAGATCGTGTAGGTCTCATCGTCAGCGTGCTTCGTGATGATTTCGATATCGCGACAGCATGCCCGGAACGAGTGGACTCCGAAACCGAATTCGCCGTGGGTCCAGGGCTGCGCCTTCTTGTTGGAGTCAGCGATGTCGGTGACGATCCTTAGCAGGTCGCGGCGCTTCATCCCGCGGCAGTTGTCCATGACCGCGACTTGTTTGCTCTTCTTATTTATGCGGACGCGGATATTGACGGGCTCGGGATAGCGCTCGCCGTTCGCGCGGAAAACCTCCTCGGCGTCGTCGAGGGAGTTGTCGACGTACTCCATCAGGATGCGCGTCACGCTCTGGTACAGCCGGGCAATGTTGTTGATGAGCCCGACCGGATCACCTATCCGTATTGAATGTGGCATAGCCGTCCTGCCGTCCCCGCGAACCGGACCATCCGTACCTGGCACAGCCTATATTAGCAATGTTCGACGACATCCGTGGTGAAATTCGCTGTCAGCGCCCGGCCTGCACGACGGGTTCAGCAGGTGAGACAGGGGAAAGTCGATGGCGGATCTGCGTCGCGGGGCAACGTATGCCACAGTTGGGACGGCCCAGACGATGTCCAACCGGCTATTACTGCTCGCCGGCCCGTTTCTCTACCCAGGAAAGGAAAATCTTCGCATCGGCGACCATGCCTTTGGCTTCGGTCGCAGTCGGCATCCGGCTCTCGTACATGACAACATTCTTCTTTGCGATTAGATGTGTCAGGTACTTTGAATATTCGAGGTCTTGCTCTGATTCGAACCGCTGCCTGAACACGCGAACAGCATCGCTGTGATTCAGACTCGCCGGCACCACTCCGTAGACCAGTCCGAGAACCGCGTCGTTCGCGGCAATGGCTCCGAGTATTGTCTCCTGGCTGGCAACATGCCAGCGTTTGTTCGAGAGTGCCTCCTCCGCGGCGTCGATCGATTCGCCGCGCCTTATCGAGAAAGCCGAGCGCCTGCTCCCGAGTGACATTTCGAACAGTGAACATCTTGCGGTCGGTCATGCGGTCCTCTCCAGAAGATCGATCCCCTCACCCTTGATGTCTTTCCACATGCCCTTGCCTCCCCGGACCTTGGACTGGAAGTCCTTCTCCCGAAATACCAGGGCGTCGACGGGCCGCCCGAATTCCACCATCACATCGGCCGCAATCCCGGCCGCCTCCAGTTCAATCCGGTCGATGTCGCATTTGTCTCTGACCACGATTGCCAGATCCATGTCGCTTCTTGGGTTCGAGGTGCCCTTTGCGACGCTGCCGAAGAGGACAATTCGGACCAGGTCGTCACCGAGTCCGTCCGAGAACCTTGATGCGACTTCGCGCAGGTAATTGTCTTCAGCCTCAAAGAGTGGGGTCAGGACGTTTCTCACAACGTAGCTCTTGTCGTTGAACGTGTAAGTATTGGCTGGGCCGACCCTGTGCCTGACGATTATTCCCAGGTCCTCAAGAGATCTGAGGTTGTTTATCGCGTGGGTATGAGAGCAGCCTATCTGGCGGGCGAGTTCTCTACCCGACTTCGGAGCAGGGTCCTCATAGAGTCGCCTCAGCAGAGAGAGTCTTGCTTTGCTACCCAGGACTTCTTCGAATACTTTTTCCATGGTTTCCATTGTCAACTATTTGTTTACAATTGTCAATATCTCAGGAACGGACATACCAAAGTGCGCTCCCGGCGCGATATGATTCCACCGCACACTGATATTGGGCCGGCGCCCGTCGCCGCACACAAATAGAAAGAAGAACATGCATCCACTAAAGCGATTGATGAACCCGTCTTCGCTCGCCTTCTGGGGCGCGTCCAACAACGCCATGAAGATGGGGACCATACAACTGACCAACGTACTCGAGACGGGCTTCGAGGGAGCCGTCTATCCGATCCACCCCAGCGAGGAGACCGTTCTTGGCCTCCCGGCGTTCAAGAGCGTGCTGGACGTCGGCAAGCCGATAGACCTCGCGCAGCTCACGCTCCCGACCGACGTTGTCCCTCAGGTGCTCGAGGACTGCGGCAAGGCCGGCATCCGCAGCGTGATAATAATCTCCGGCGGCTTCAAGGAAGCGCCCGGGGACAAAGGCAAGCAGCTCGAGCGGGACATCCTGGAGATCGCCCGCAAGTACGACATGCACTTCCTGGGCCCCAACTGCGTCGGCATCTTCAACTCGCTGCGCACCTTTAACTCGACCACCATCCCCAGGCCGCCCATGGGTGGAAAGATAGCGTTCGCCTCCCAGTCCGGCGCGTACACCGCGATGATCAACCCGTACCTGCGGGCGAACGGGATCAAGATGTGCCAGACCATAAGCGTCGGCAACGAAGCCGACATCGACCTCGCCGACTGCCTCGAGTACCTGGTAGATGAGCCGGAGGTCAATGCCATAGGCCTCTACGTGGAGACAGTCCGCAGGCCGCGTGAGTTCATCCGCGCCGCGAACGCGGCCGTGAAGAAGAAGCCCGTGGTGGCGGTCTACGTGGGCGGGGGAGAGGCAGGCTCGCGTTCGTCGCTATCACACACCGGCGCCCTCTCCGGACCCGACCAGGTGTACGACGGTCTCTTCGAACAGGCCGGAGTTATCCGCGCGAATGACATGGACGAGATGTTCGACTTCCTTTGGGCGCTCTCGCTCGCGCCCCTGCCGTCCGGGCGCAGGATGGCGGTCATCAGCAACTCCGGGGGGCCCGGTACCTCGCTTGCATACCACTTGGAGAAGGCGGGGATGAGCGTGCCGCTCTTCTCTGAAGAACTGGTCCAGCAATTGAAAGCCGTCACCGGCCGCCTGGCTTATGTGGGCAACCCAATCGACCTCACCTTCGAGATGGACCTGTTCCTCTTCAAGAAACTCGTCGAGCTGGTCTTCGAATCCGGCGAGGTGGACGGCGCGCTGCTCTACGGCATATTCGGCTGGCAGGATTTCATGGTGAACCTCGAGAAGAGGTTCCCCGATATCAAGAAGATGCAGGGGGCGTGGGAAGACGCTTACTTCGACTTCCTGGACAAGATGGTGGCAATCCCGAAAGAGTACGGGTTGCCGCTGTTCGTGATGTCTTTTATGGGCGCGTCGAGCCCCTCCATCAGCCCTCTGATCGACGGGGGAGTCCCGGCGTTCCAGTCGGCGAGCAGAGCCGCCCGCGCCATGAAGGCGATGTGCGACTACCGCGAGATCCGCGAGGGAAAGTGATGCAGTACAGGAAGTTCGGCAAGCTCGACTGGAAAGTCTCCGCGCTCGGTTTCGGGTGCATGCGGCTCCCTACCACGAGCGGTGGTGCGATGAGCCCCGACATCGACGAGCCCGAAGCAATCGCCATGATCCGCTACGCGATCGACAACGGCGTCAACCTGGTGGACTCCGCCTACCCCTACCACTTGGGCAAGAGCGAGGAGGTCCTGGGCAAGGCGCTCAAAGACGGGTACCGCGACCGGGTCATGCTCTCGACGAAGTCGCCCGCCTGGGCGCTTAACAAGGCGGAGGATTTCGACACCTCCTGAACGAGCAGCTCGAGAAGCTGCAGCAGGAGCATATCGACTTCTACCTGCTGCACGGCCTGGGCAGCAAGAGGTGGAAGACCATGCTGGACCTCGATATCCTCGGGCGCGCCGAGGCGGCGGTGAGGGACGGGCGCATCGGCCACATCGGGTTCTCGTTCCACGACGACTTCGAAGCCTTCAAAGAGATCGTCGACGGCTACGACTCCTGGACGATGTGCCTCATCCAGCACAACTACATGGACATCGAGAACCAGGCCGGGACAAAAGGCCTCCAGTACGCAGCGTCAAAAGGGCTCGCGGTGGCTATCATGGAGCCTCTGCTTGGGGGGAACCTCGCCAGGCCGGTCGACCCGGTGCGCGAGATATTCGACGAGCTCAGGGGGCAGCGGACGCAGGCCGACCTGGCTCTCCAGTGGCTGTGGGATCAGCCCGAGGTCTCGGTGGTCCTGAGCGGGATGAGCAGCATGGAGCAGGTGGTGGAGAACGTCCGCTCCGCGAGCGAGTCCGGCATCGGATCGCTGAGCCCGGCTGAGCAACAACTGATCGACCGTGTGCGCGAAAAGTTCAATGAGCGGGCAGCCATCTCGTGCACCAGGTGCGGGTACTGCGTCCCGTGCCCCAACGAGGTGGACATCCCTGCCATGCTCGAGCTCTACAACGAGGGTGTCATCTACGACGACTGGACTGCCCCGCGCTTCAAGTACATGAGGACGCCGGGCAAGGCGGAAGCCTGCGACCAGTGCGGCGAGTGCGAGGAGAAATGCCCCCAAGGCCTACCGATCAGCGAGTGGATGCCGAAGGTGCACGAGATACTCACGCCGCAAAAATAGCTGATCAGCGAAAACGCAAAAAGGTGCCTGTCCCTATTTTGCATGCAAGAAAGGGACAGGCACCCGTTTGCGTTTTTCAGCCCATGTTCAGCTTGATGAAGTCGTCCAGTTTGCCCTTGTCCGTCAGGATCTTCATGCCCATGTCGCGCGACGTGGGAGCCGGCGCCGGCACGCCCTCGCGCCGCACCAGCCGGAGCGCGCTCTGCGGGCACCCCGTCACGCACAGTCCGCAGCCGATGCACTTCGCGTCGTTCGCCCGCGCGAGTCCTTCCACGAGTTCCATAGCCCCCATGGGACAGCGCTCGACCACGCAGATCTCGCAGGCGTCGCAAAGTTCAGCATCGACCTCGGGCGTGAACCCGCTGGTCGTCAACACGCTCGGGTTGCCGAACTCCGTGAGCGAGCGCAGCAGGTGGCAGCAGCACGGGCAGCAGTTGCATATCAGGGTCAGCTTGTCCTGGGCGTTGTTGACCTGGTGGACCAGGCCCGCCTCGTCGAACTCGCGCAGCTTCTCCTTCATCTCGTCCTTTGTGAGGTAGCGCGCAAAGCCCCTCTCCACCAGCATGTCGCACTGGGTGTCGAAGATCATGCACGCCTCGCGCTCGGCATCGCATTTCTCCTCGGCCTCGCGGCAGGCGCAGTGGGCGATGCCCACGACCCTGGCGTTGTCGATGAGTCCGTAGAGCATCTCGTAGGTGAGGACGCCGGGCTCGTTCTCTACCTCCTCCTGGATGGGCACGATGCGCGAGATTGCCATCTCGGGGACGCCCAACTGAGCGCCGAGGATGGGCATGTACCGCTGCCACAGGGGCGCGAGCCGCTGGTTCATCTCGTCCTTCTCGCCCTTCATGTACGGCACTTCGAAGAGACCGGGCATGATCGGCAAGAGGGTGTAGACGCGGATGCCGGCCTTGTCGCGGGAGGTCGCGACGCCCCGGTCCGCCAGGCGCTCGAGGACCTCGCCCGCGCCCTGCGTTGGCACGCCAGCCTTCTCTGCGACCTCGTCGGCTGTGTGAGGCATGAAGGTGAGGCCGTTCGCCAGCAGGGCCTCGTCCTCGCTGAAGAGGATGCGCAGTATCTCGTCTATCTCCGGGGCCGGAGGGCAGCCGGACACATGGGTGTCGAGGTTCTGCCTGAGTTGTTCATAAGCGTCATCGCCGGCCAATTGTCTGCCTCCTTGTTGAGAATCCGTTTCGTCTCAAACATCTTACTACCAAATCGGCGGCCGCTCGTAGCGCCGGCGTCCCGCCGGCAACTACAATAGCAGGCAAGATCTATCAAGACAGAAGGAGTGGGTCTCATGGCAGTCCGGGTGGAGAAGCAGGGCAATGTCTGTACGGTCATCATCGACCGTCCCGAGGCAAAGAACGCGGTCGACCGTCCGACGGCGGACCTGCTCGCGGACGCGTTCCGCGAGTTCGATTCCGACAGCAGCCAGCGCGCCGCGGTCCTCTGGGGAGCCGGGGGAATATTCTGCGCCGGCGCGGACCTCAAGGCTGTCTCGAGCGGCTCGACGGAGAGGTTCAACCGCCTCAACGAGGACATGGACGAGGACGGCCCGATGGGCCCGTCGCGGATGAAGCTGTCCAAGCCTGTGATCGCTGCGGTCTCGGGCTACGCCGTCGCGGGTGGGCTCGAGCTCGCGTGCTGGTGCGACCTCCGGGTTGTGGAGGAGGACGCCGTCTTCGGGGTCTTCTGCCGCAGGTGGGGCGTGCCCCTCATGGACGGCGGGACGCAGCGCCTCCCCAGGCTGATCGGGCTGAGCAACGCGCTCGACATGATCCTCACCGGCCGCCCGGTTGAGGCTCAAGAAGCCCTGACGATGGGCCTGGCCAACCGCGTGGTCCCCAGAGGCAAAGCCCGTGAGGAAGCCGAGGCGCTTGCCGCACAGATCGCTGAGTTTCCCCAGAAGTGCATGCTCGGCGACCGTGAGGCGGCATATCGCGGTTTCGACATGGATTTCGACGACGGCATGGCGCTCGAGTTCTCGATCGGCCTGGAGACCGTCGCCAGCGGCGAGACGCTCGCGGGCGCGACCGATTTCGCGGGGGGCAAAGGCCGGCACGGCGCGTTCGAGTGAAAGGAAAGTGCCTGGCACCGGTTTTACACTCAGCCCAGCAGGAACTCCGCGATCTATTTTGTTCTTGATACTTGGAAACGCGGGCTTTTTGTGGCAAGTATTCTCTGGGAGTCTCGAACGCGAGCTTGCCATGCGAAGGTTCAAGCAGGATAGGGAGGTTCTTGGATGGCTGAAGGTCAGAAACACACAAAGCGGAACGTGCTTATCGTAGTCGGCGTGATCGTCGCGATAATCGTCGTCATTATCGCCGGTGTCATGATCTGGATCACGCGCGGGCTGTCCACTTACCAGAAGATGGTCATCGGAAACGTCGACCTGTCCAAAGTAGCGGACGGCACCTATCAAGGCACGTTCAAGGGCGGCCGTTTCTCGAACACCCTGAGAGTCACTGTCAAAGACCACAAGATCACACGCGTAGCCATAGTGAAGGACGAGGAGTTCGCGCGCTCCAAGGTCTCGGGTGAGCTGTTCGCTAAGGTGGTTGCAGCTCAGTCGCTCAAGGTCGATACGGTCACAGGCGCGACAGTCAGCAGCAAAGCCTATTTGAAGGCGCTCGAAAACGCCTTGAACAAATCACAGTAGGTCAGCGTACTCGGTCTGCAACAGATGAGGGAGTGGGCATGGATTCCGAACTTATCGTTCTGGCGGACCTGCTGTTCGATGGCCACGAGGTCAAGACGGGCGCGGCGCGGATAGAGATCGACTCAGGACACATCAAGGCCGTCGTGCCGGGTGCCGGCGACACACACCGCGGAGTACCTGTCCTCGACGCGCGAGGGTCGCTGGTGATCCCCGGGCTCATCAACGCCCACACCCACACGGCGCGGGGCGGGATGTTCGACCCCAACGAGACCATCTCCGTAAATACCATCACGCAGAACTTCCGTGACATGCTGCGGGCCGGGGTGACGGCGCTGGGGGAGATGGGCGGCGCGGCCGGGCTCACCTACGCCCTGCGCGAGCGATTTAGAAAAAGCCCCGCCTGCGGGCCGTACATCTTCGGCTGCGGTCCCCTCATCACGGCGCCGGGCGGCTACCCGCTCGACTGGATGCCGAAGGCTGTTTCGATGCTGGGGGTGGCGCTGCCGTGCGTAACCGCCGAGGACGGGCGCCGCGCCGTGCGCCGGGTGGTGGCATCGGGCATGGACGGCGTGAAGCTGGCTATCATGCACCGCAGCTACGCCGAGAAACCCATCCCCGCTATCGGCGAAGACGCGGCGCGAGCTGTCGTCGAGGAAGCACACTCCCTCGGCAGGACAGTCTTCTGCCACGCCCACTATCCCGAGGACTACGACCTGGCGCTGAAGGTCGGCGTCGACGCCCTGATGCACTCCTGCTTCGAGCCGCTCGAGCCGGAGATGGTGGAGCGGGTCAAGGCTTCGGGGGTCTATTACGGGCCGACGCTCTCCGTCTTCGAGAACGCCCTTCGAGGCATCGAGGAGAGGTGGGACCGAGACCCCCGCTACCTCAAGCTGGTCTCGCGCCGCGTCGCGCGCGACTGGACCGAGTTCTGCGAAGCTTTCCTGGCTTCGGGCGATGTGGTCCCGACAGGAATAGCCGGTGGGCTTCCCAAGGCGAGAGGCCGCGAGGCGATCGAGTCGGCACGCGCCAACTTCAAGCTGCTCTCGGATGCGGGAGTCCCGGTGGTGTACGGCACCGACGCCTCTTACGGTTTCTGCCTGCTCGGTCGGCCTTCCGACGAGCTTGCCGCCATGCAGCGCGCCGGGATGGCGCCGGCTGAGTGCCTCAAGTCGGCGACGTCCACAGCGGCGGAGATGCTGGGGTTTGCCGGCAGCGGGGTCATAAGCCCCGGGGCCCGTGCCGACCTGGTGTTTGTGAACAAGGAAGCGCTCGACGACATCAACCTGATAGATGACGTGCGGGCTGTGGTCCGCGCGGGAAAGCTCCTCGATGACTCACCGATGACGTCCGCCCGTCGCGCAGCGAGCACCAGCGTATCGGTGGTGGGTGGTATGGCCCGGACGCTCGCCTGGGCCGTCACCAGGCCAGGTTAGTACTAACATGTATCGGGAGGGCACTATCTGCCGGGGGTTGCCCCGCCACTGACTGCGGCTTGATACCGAATCTCAAAACATCGAGGAGACTCAATTAAAAGGCTTGCGATCCTGATGATGCTCCCAGTCCTTCTTTCTTGCGTACTGGCGGGCTGCGGAAGCAATCAATGCACTGCCAAGTACACGAAGCAGGACGTGCAGAACCTCGTACTGAAGGCCTACGACTACGTCAAGGCAAACGGGAAGGAGAAGGCCCTCAAGGAGTTCATGAACCCGAATGGGCCGTTCGTGAAAGGTGAGCTCTACATATACGCCTACGACTTCAATGGTACTGTCCTTTCTCACGGAGGGGATCCGACTCTAGTGGGCAAGAACCTGATCGCCTACAAGGACCCCAACGGAGTTATGGCGGTGCAGGCGGCGTCCAACCTGGCGAAGACGAAGGGCAGCGGCTGGATGACCTGCATGTTTCCAAACCCCATTACCAAGAAGCAGCAGAAGAAGCTTATTTTTGTGAAGAAGGTCGACAACAACTGGTTCCTGGGATCGGGTCAATACCTGTAACCGGAATCCGCCGGGTTGGCGACAACCGGCGCTGCGGCCGTTTGTGTGTTATACTCCTCTCGAGCAACAGTTCTTTGGTAGAAGCAGTTATTGTCCCGAGAATCGAATCTCGGGGCTTTTTTTATGCACAAAGGAGGTGCAGAAGAATGAAGATATATGTTGGAAACCTCAGCTACTCAACAAGCGAGGAAGACATCAGGACGGCTTTCAGCGCGTTCGGAACGGTGGATTCGGCCGACTTGATCATGGATCGCGGTACCGGCAGGTCGAAGGGATTCGGCTTTGTCGAGATGAGCGTTGACACCGAGGGTCAGGCGGCGATCGATGCCCTCAACGGCAAAGACGTTGACGGCCGCAATCTGAACGTAAACCTGGCAAAGCCCAGGGAGGAACGCCCACAGACTTCGTCCCGCTACTAGGAGACTCGATGTGTACTGGTCCGGCGAATACTTACACGTTTCGCCGGTCTGGTTACACCTACGCTGCATCGAACACATCTGATCACAATCCGGGAATTCCAGAACGTTCCTCTGAAAATATGGACAAGCGACAAACGCGTACAAAGAGGGCACCATGAGCAATGCGATTGCCGGGACCTGGAGCGGTGCCCGCACAATCGAAGGCGCGGGCGTTGTTCTAACGAGAATGTTCGGTAACCGTGAAGCAGGATCGATGGATCCGTTTCTTCTGCTCGACGATTTCGGCTCGGACGACCCGGCAGACTACATCGCTGGATTCCCCTGGCATCCCCATAGAGGGATCGAAACAGTGACCTACATACTCGCGGGTGATGTTGAACACGGCGACAGTCTCGGCAACCGTGGGACGATTGGCGCGGGCGACGTGCAGTGGATGACAGCCGGCAGCGGCGTGATCCATCAAGAGATGCCTCAGTTATACTCAGGCAGATCGCGAGGATTTCAACTCTGGGTCAACCTTCCCGCCTCAGATAAGATGATCGAGCCGAGATATCGTGGGGTGCTTTCCAGGGAGATACCCGAAACAGACACGGAAGGTGTCAGGATCAAGGTTATCGCCGGAGAGATCGAGGGGACCAGAGGTCCTGTAAAGGACCTGGTGGTTGACGCCGCTTGCTTTGATGTCAAGGCCCTTCCTGGTTTGCGGAGTGAACTGCCCGTTAACCCCAATCACACCGTTTTTGCGTTTGTCTTCGAGGGTAGCGTTTTCTTCGGCGATGGAAACCGCGCCATAGACTCGGACGGCCTGGTCCTTTTCGGAAAAGGCGACTCGATCATTTTTACAACACATGAAGCAGGGGGCCGTTTCCTGCTTGTCTCTGGCAGGCCTATCGGTGAGCCGATTGCCTGGCAAGGGCCTATAGTGATGAACACTGAGGCGGAACTGGACCAGGCATTCAGGGAATATCGAGAAGGCACTTTCATCAAGTACGGAGATTGAGGGAGCCGCATCAGGGGTGTACCAGTAGAGCAGCTGGTCCGTCTCCTTGTGGTCGGCAAGGCTTCCCCCTCGCTCAGTCAGATACTTAGCCATGACGGGAAAGGAATACCGACTGCCAAGGACTCGGTCATGGTCAAGGCCCAGGCGCGACGAGATTATATAGCTCCTCATAAGAATCTGTGGGTGCCCGATCAACGATATTTCCTTTAACACCGCGCTTTCTGGCCAATTTTGACCACTCTGTATTTCGTCCAGGTTCCGAAGCACCAAATCCCTTCCCCCGCTGCTTTGCCCTATGGCGAAACCATTCCTCGACCTTCTTCGTATTTAATCTGTGACAACGTGGCAAGAATAAGCCTCTTGTACGGGAAGGGACAATGGTACGCAAACAGAACAGAGCCCGGGTGGCCTTTCCGAACATCGGGGATTACACGGGCGTCTTCGAGGACATGCTGACGGCGCTGGACGTTGACGTCATCAGAGGAGAACTGACCGAGAACACCATCAACTTCGGGGTTCGGCACTCACCGGTGATGATGTGTTACCCATACAAGGTAACCCTCGGTTATCTCGCTGACGCCATCGACAGGGGCGCGTCCAGGCTCGTTCACTTCAGTTCCTGCGGACGCTGCAGGTACCGGCACTACTGGAAGGTGCAGGAACAGACCCTGAGAGAACTCGGCTATGATTTCGAGATCGTCCCGCTAAAGGGCAGGTCGATACTCAAGGATTTGAAGAAGGTGAACCCCGGTGTCGGCTACATCAGGATAATCAAGGTGATACGCGACACCTGGAACGCCATCATCGAGCTCGAAAGAGGCAAAGAGGAATACTGCCTCAACATAGATCGGGACGACATCAACATCCTGCTCTTCGGCGAGATTTTCACGGTCCTCGACGGCAAGGCCAACCTGGACATCGTCGGCAAGCTCACCGGGCTCGGAGCAAAGCCGAAATACGCCTTGAGCATGAGCCACTACATCAGGGACGGCGTGACCGGGAGAAAGGATGGCTACCTTCGACGGGCCGAGCAGTACCTCGATGGTCCGACCGGGGGGCACGGCCTGCACAGCGTGGCCAACGTGCTGAAAGCCCACGAAGAAGGCTTCGACGCCGTCATACATATCCTGCCCATGAGCTGCGCGCCGGAGATCCTCGTCCAGCCTGTAGTGAGCATGCTCTGCAGGCAGAGGGGTCTGCCCCTTCTGACCGTCGAGTGCGACGAGAACAACAGCGAGCTGAACGTGGAGACAAGGCTCGAGACTTTCGTCGAGCTCATCAGGAGGAGAAAAGATGCGCGATGAAATGACGCGCAGGGTCTACCTCGGTGTTGACTGCGGCTCGGTGACCACCAAGGCCGCGCTGATAGACGAAGAGAAAAACGTGGTCGCCCACAGTTATCAAAGGAACAAGAACGTCATTGATTCCGTCGAGGAATGCCTGGGGGACCTGCGCCTGCAAGACTACTCAGTGCTCGGGTGCGGTGTCACCGGTTCCGGCAGGAACTTCGTGAAGATCGTCATCAACGCGGATATTGCCAAGACGGAAATACTGGCACACACAATAGCCGCCCTGGAGTATTACCCTGCAGTGAAGACGGTGATGGACATCGGCGGCGAGGACTGCAAGCTCATCACCATCGAAGACGGCATATTCTCAAACTTCTCGATGAATTCAATCTGCGCGGCCGGCACCGGGAGCGTCATGGAGAACATCGCCGACCGGTTGGACGTGAGGATCGAGGAATTCGCGGATCTCGCGCTCCAAAGCAGAAACGAGCTCAACCTGCCGGGCAAGTGCGGCATCTTCCTGTCCAGCGCGGTAGTCAGCAGGAAGAACATGGGCTACAGCAAGAGCGACATCCTGATGGGCGTCTGCCGGGCTATAATAAGGAACTACCTGTCGGTCTGCGGCAAGGACGCCGATCTCGCTCCCCCATGCGTATTCCAGGGAGGGGTGAGCCTCAATGGGGCCGTCGTCAAAGCCCTCGAGGAAGAGCTCGGTCACGAGGTCATCGTGCCGGAGCACAATACCGTGATGGGCGCCATCGGCATGGCCCTGCTGGCGATGGAGGCGCAGGAAAAGAGCCCGGCGCCGACCCGGTTCAACCACTCCTTCCACAGGGGCGATTTCTCGACTTTCAGCTTCAAGTGCGGTGATTGCACCAACAACTGCGAGGTCACGCAGGTCTACAGCGACAGCCGGTTGCTGGGGGCGATAAATTCGCGCTGTGGCGTCTGGGACAGTAGAGTCAACGAAGCTCGTGATCCGCGTTGACGGGGCCTGGAGCACCAAGAACAGCAGGGGCCTTACCGCGGATTACGCGGAGGCCCGAGTCTAAGGGGGTCGGCAGGTTGAAAGCGACAGTGTTGCGGAAAGAAGCCGCCGCCGAAAAGGGGCTCGACTACAAGCAGATCACGGATATAGTGCAGCGTTTCTTCGCCTGGGAGCCCGGGCCGGTCAGCTCGGTCGTGGTGAGAGCGCTGTCCACCGTGATGCGGCCGCTCGAGCAGGGTTCCTACGGGGGACGGACCCTGTCCGGCGAACCCCATCGAGCGAGTTGGGTCATCGCCTCTCCACTTAATGTATTCGTTCTGCCGGAGGCGGGGCGCCGCCAGAAACTGTTCATCGCCGCCAGGCTTCGCAACACCGGACCCATCAACATCATCCAGGACCCCCCCGAAGGCACTAAAGAGAAGAAGAAGCCCAAGAAGACGAAGTCGGGCAAGAGCAATAAGATGAAGGGAATCTCCGACAAGCTCGATGAGGTCGGGCTCTCGACAGGGAAGCACCACGACGGCGGTGAAAGGTGTGACAGCGCGCTCGAGGCGCTCATCGCCATCCAGAACGAGAGCGAGGTCGCTCTCACGGTGGTGCCCGTGGTCAGGGCTTACCACGGGCTTACCCCGGACGCGCCGCCCGCTTCCATGGCGGCGAGGGCCTACAAGTTCGCCCCCATGCCCCTCATCAGGAAGGGGACCAACTGGGCGCGCACCGTGCGCACCGCGAGGGTCAAGAACTGTCGGCCCCTGGTGCTCTCTAAGTGGCTGGAGAGTAATCCCCAGCCTGATCTCTGCTCCCAGGCGGCCGGCCTGCGCCTGGAGCTCATGAGCCACATCGAGTCGGAGCGGCGCGCCTGCACCGGCCCCCCGCTCCCACCGAAGTGGGAGGTGAAGAGGCACGTGCTCGCCGACCCCGTCCTGGCAGTCTATATGCAGGACTACGCCCTGCGCGAGGGCACCACCCGGGAGGCCGTGCTCGCCGAGGCCCGCGACTACGTCGAGGAGATAATGTCCGAGTACCGGGTCGGGGTCGCCCGGTATTTCTGCAAGGTGGTCGATTACCTGTTCGACAAGTTCCTTACCGGGATGGAGGTGGACCGGGAAGGCATAAGGTTCCTCGCGGAGTGCGACAGCCGCTCGAGGATCGTGATGGTCTGCGACCACAAGAGCTACGTCGATTCCCTGCTCATCGGCTACACCATGTTCCGCTGCGGCATGGTCCCGCCCCAGCAGGCGGCGGGCCAGAACATGGACTTCTGGCCCATGGGATGGCTGCTGAGGCACTCGGGCGCCTTCTACATCCGCCGCACGTTCATGGGCGAGACTCTCTACAAGGAAGTCTTCTGCGCTTACGTCCGGTACCTGCTCAACGAGAACTACACCAGCGTCGTATATATAGAAGGCACCAGGACCAGGGATGGCAAGCTGGCCAAACCCAAGATCGGCTACCTGGGGATACTCGAGGACGCTCTGCGCATGGGGGTGTGCCCGGACATAACGCTCGTTCCCGTATACATGAGCTTCGATAAGATACCGGACGAAGCGTCTCACGTGCGGGAGATGGCAGGGACCCGGAAGGTCTCAGAGACCATGGGCGTCTTCGCGCGCATGATCTCCTCCCAGCGCACCAAGCTCGGGAAGGCATACGTGAAGTTCGGCACGCCCATGAGCTTTAAGTCACTGCTCGACAAGCACGGCCTCAGGGGCGCCGCGGAGGTCGCCTGCGACGAGATAAACCGCATAACCGTGGTGACCTCGAGGTCGCTTGCCGGGTGCGCGCTGCTGGCCCCCGGGACCTCCTGGGTATCGGAGGCGGAGTTCGAGGAGGCGGCCGGCGACCTCCTCCGCTACTGCGAGCGGCGCCGACTGCCGCTGGCGGTCGATGCCGACTTCGAGGGGATAAAGGCCGCGGTCGACCTCTACGCGCAGGAGGGATACGTCACGCCCGAGGAGCGGGACGGCGAGAAAGGCTTCCGGTTGGAAGGTTACGGGCGGCGCTTCCTGGAGTACAACAAGAACATCCAGATCGCACACTTCCTCGAGCCCGCGCTGGCCGCGGTCGTTGAGCGCGCCCGGGGTGGCGGCGAGGCCGGCGACGAAGGGCAGCCCGGGGAGTCGCTGCAATTCCTGAAGGGGCTCTTCTCCGAGGAGTTCGTGTTCAGCCCCAGCCGAGCCGACGAGGCCTGGAAGCTGGACTACCAGGCCTACTCCGGCGTGCTCTGCTCGCTGCTGGACTCCTACCTGGAGGGATACCTGGTGGCCTGCCGCGCCATCGGCTCGCTCTCGCCAGAGGAGCCGGTCGTCACGGAAGAGGCGGTGGGCCTTTGTTTCGGGGAAGGGGAGCGCATGTTGAAGGAGGGTTCCATCCGGCGGGAGGAATCGCTCTCGCGCATCGCGTTCAAGAACTCCCTCAAGTGCTATCGGAAGATGGACTTGATCGACGAGGTCCGTCGGACCGACGATGACGGCAAGGAGACGGTCGGGCTTGTCGTCGGAGAGCGCTTCGAGGAGCGATTCGAGATAGCGGACCGCATTATGGGATTCTTGAGTCAGACGGGAGGCTCAATAGATTGAAATCGGCGGAGACCAAACAGGGCGTCGAGACTGGGCGGAAGCTCGACTACGGCGAGACCTCAGACCTGTTCCAGGGTTTCTTCGCCTGGAAGCCGAATCGCTTGAGCGCGGTGCTGGTGAGGGCGCTGTCGTGGGTCATGCGCCTTTAATCGAGGGAGTACGAAATCAGACCCCATACCATTGTGGGATCCAGAAAATGACCTACTATTCTTCCCCACCCGCAAGCAGCCCGTCTTCAAACATGGCCTCGGGGTGAGCTCCCGTCTCACCCGATTTCGGCTGCTTTTTAGCCTTCTTGAAGGTCGCCTGGGGGGCCAGGGTCTTCGGGTACCCTAGCTGCTTGCCGGCGATCAGCTCCTCGATTGTGAGTATCCGCACACGCGGGTACTTCTTCTTTCCCTTCTAAGATGTATCGGAGACATCCATGGTTATCATCTCGTCGAGCTCTCTTCCGGCTAGAAGACCAGCGAATCTCTCGAGAGAAGATCTTGGAGCGGGAAAGCCGAGTTGTACATACTACACACATCCCCTATTGCCAACAATCACGTGCCTTCAAGCACCATTGGGAGGCTCACAACAGGTACTCGCCGGTTCTGCGATTGGAGAGGGGGAGGTAGCGGAGGTAGTTCCCTTTTGTAGACTGATTCATTCTCGACGCGAAGGAATTGGAGAGATAGAAAGAAGCCTCTCCACCATACCTCCTTGCTAACAACCCTACTGCTTCGTCATCACCCTCGTCTCGTGGGTCGTCGCTAGAGTTGCGGTGATACACTTGATGTCGGACAAAGGATTCTGAAACCCGGTGGAGCCCGGTTTCACTTTGTAAGAGGGGCTTTCGCGTCATCCGACGTCTTGACCAACTCTTTGCCTCCCCCTACCAGGTTTTTGCCGTTAATCGCGTAAGTCGTCGCCAGGGGACTACCTTTTCCATAATTGGGGAAGGTTACCGTGACAGTGTTCTTCCCAGCGACCCAAGTGCCGAGCCGCGCTGAAAAACCCAAAGGCTCTTGCCGTGAATCGTAAGCAGCCCCGTTCTTGTTTAACGCCAGCGTCTCTCCGTCGCTAGATGCGTAGGTACCGACGATTGAAGAGGGCCTGTTGGGTTCGACCAAATGCCTGACCCAAACCGTACCATATCCAACCAGCCGGTTGTTTCCTTCAACCTTGAACGTGGGGGGTCCCTTTGGCCGCGACTTGGAGTCCCCTATCGTGATACTTTTCCCACTGACCCAGTAGTGGTTCGGGCCTTTTGCCGTTAACCCCCAACGGGGTAGTGTAATCTCCGTGAAAGTCCCGTCCTTGGCTAGGTGTATCTCCCTGCCATTCTGTCCCGTATATATGCCAACGACATTGGGCTTGGGGGTCCGGGTCACAATTGAAACGACCGCGACCGTCACTGCGGCGACCACGAGAACGATGATGATTCCGGCAACAATCTGTTTGCGATTCATCGTCAAACCGACCTTTCGCATAAGTCTATCCTCATAACGATTATGACATCTGCTCAGGAAGCCACAATATGATGTGACACCCTCCTGCTACGCTATGAGCAGGAGGGTAATTGCTATGAGAGAAGGCGGATA
>Ga0209538_1000192_pt1 | contig 37513 bp, 18 predicted proteins | sample BarGraNGADG00211_2_FD_184492 | JGI IMG/M metagenome (GOLD analysis project Ga0209538, IMG submission 184492) | Arctic peat soil microbial communities from Barrow, Alaska - Barrow Graham LP Ref core NGADG0004-211 (SPAdes) (version 2) | ecosystem: Environmental > Terrestrial > Soil > Wetlands >... | reverse complement strand
TTTGAGACAATGTATCCGGATTTGGTGTATCGCCATGTGTACCGATGAGTATTGGATGTGCAACATCAGCCCACAGGGTGGAATTTTGAACTGTTACATCATGGGTGTTACCATAATATGCCCACCTGTGTCCATATATGGCAATACAATCATCGGCATTCCTCATAAAGATCTGGTCAATTGTGACATTTGAACTGCAAAAGACATCTATTCCATCTGCATTGCCACCGGAACTAAAAGACTTGAAATTACGGATTAACACGTTCTTTGATTGACCTATCAGTGCACTGTATTTATTGGGTAGAACAATTATTCCATTTATTTCAACATTCTTCGAGAATTCAACAACCAACTGATCGTTGCGACCTCTTTGAATATCAGTTGTTGGTTTGACAATGGAATTTGTGGAAGGGTATTGTTGTGGTATTTGAGTAAGAATTCCTCGTCCAAGGATCCGGATATCCTTAACATTGTTCATTACAAAAGCACCTTCAACTATGGCCCCTCCCGCGATATAGACTGTTTTACCGGAAGATAGTCTTACAGTCCCCATCTTATGTATACCGGGCCCGTAATAAATTGTATTGGTGTCTGAGAGTATTGGTTTGTTTGTTTCAATTGGGTTTGCAAATAGCTGCAGGTTTTTAAAAATATCACCATTTACTTCAACAGATAAGTTCTTTGGTCCTGAAAAGGAAAAAGTAAGCATGTTACCCTTGATAGTTGGTTTGATATTGTTGGATAAAGGACGGATTCTTGCTTCAGTGACAGGACCCTTATTATTTGTAACAGAAACCTCGATTTCACCATTTATATCAAAGTAAGAAAAAGAGGTATTTTCAATGATCGTCTTTGTTCCTACGACATTTGCTACACGGGCCAGGTATGTTGCAAGAGGTTGCCATTCTTTTCCTTTTTGCCTTACTTTAACTGTAAAATCTTTATTTAAAGCTGAACCAAGCGGAGCCGGATAGATTACCAGTTGAGCGTTGAGATTACTAAAGATGGCTATAATCATTAAAAGCAACAATACAATTTTCTTCATCTTATAGAGCATTAGTTATGGAAACATGGTCAAATTGAAATACAGAGGATATTGTTTTAATTCCAGAGGCAGCAGATATCCCTACCAACGGAGTTTTATTCAATGAAAATGTCACTGTACCAGAGGCCATCCATTTTAAGCCATCATAGGAAGTAAATCCGGTGATGGTATTGCCTTTGCGCTGCAACCTGAGCCATACATAACCTGTAAGCCGCCCCCAGGTTACGGCCGGTTCAGTAAGGGGAAAACCCATTGGACTCAATACTATTTTGTCATTGATATGTTCACGGGTCAACAATTTCACCTGCCAGGCCGGAGCTTCAATTTGTCCTGTTTTACCTGGAAAGATCTGTAATGCAATACATGGAGAACTTTCATTTATTGTTTCGCGAATCATGAGTCCCATTCTTGAAAACTGTGATCCTGGTTGTGGAATAAAGCGGGCAGTTATTTCACCATCTCCTTTTAATGTTCGGTAAACATACTGGAATTCATCTTTTGTACTGTCTATTCCCATACCCGAAGCTTGCATTAAGAAAGAAGAGCCATTAAAATCAGCAGAGCCGGCAACTTTCATATTTCCAATATCCTGATGATCCCATGGTGAAGGGAGACCGGCTGTGATCGATTTTTCTATAGCATTACTGCTTTCACCTTTTGCATTAGTAGCTGAAACTGTATAATAGTACTGGATGCCGGGAGTAACCTGTTGATCGTTATAATAATTTTTAATTACATTCTTAGCAACTTCTACAAATGGTCCACCATGTTTAAAAGCTCTCTTCACTGTATATTCTGTTGCACCAACCGGTTCAATCCAGGATAAATTAATTTCTTTGGAAGAAGCAGTTGCAATGATTCCGGCAGGAGGAACAGGAATATGATTATACAATGTGCTTTTCGATTGAACTGGTTTTGAATAATACAAAGTTCCATAACCGGGATGATCGGCACCGGGTTTACCCGGACCTTCGGGTCTCAATTTTTCAGCAGCCTGTTGGGTAAATGGAGCAGACATCCCCATTCGGTTTACATAATGGTAATAGATTTGTTCGTAGACTGCACGCAATGATCCCCTACCCTGTTGCGAAATAATGGTATGATGGTATTTTCCTGTCCTGTCCAGAGTCTCTGTAAATGGAACCTCATTTCCAAGATTGAATTTTGCAACATATTCAAAACCTTTCAACAACCGGTTATCTGCATACCCATATAAGTTCAATCCCTGGTGCCATGCTATTTCACAGCTCTCTGAAAGCAGCCCTATGCCTAACTGCGTATGTTGTTGATCCCTGCCGCTTTCCTGGATCTGTCCCGCTTCATTGATGACATACCAGGTCAGTCTGCCATCACCCTGACCATTCACATAATAGTTTAAAGCCCTGTCAAAAATGGATCTGTCGTTGCAGAACACACCTATGGCCATTACAGTCTGGATGGCAGCAGCATCCCAGTTACCATTGGCAAAGGGAGCAAAATCTTTGATGACGGGGTAAATAACATCTTTAAAATGTTGTTCAGTTTGTCTGATATCCTTTTCAGACCATCCATTATAGGTATATCGCATTATTTCAGCTGCATTCACCATTTTAAAAGGACCTAACCCTGCCATTAATACAGCATCCCGGCCTGTTATTGATTTTAATGTTGACGACCATGCATTGATTATTTCAATGGCTTTCTTTGCATATGCAGAATCGCCTGTAATATTCCACATGATCGCATTCTGGTGTGCAGCGTTTGCATCGCTATCATATGTGCTCTGACCTACTGTAGGATTTCTTCCTACCATAGCCATTGGTCCCTGAATTTTGTAATTGCTCTGTGATGCAGGGTTCTGAATAAAAATCTTATAGCCTGAAAAAATTGGTTCTTCTTGATTGGCTACTGCTTTTTTCATTCTCTCAAGATCTTCTTTGCTGTGTAAAAGACCGGGATGGACAAACGACTGTGCATTAATAATTCCTGGTAGATTACAGGTAATAAACAAACAGATTACTATAAAATATTTTATCCTCATTTTTAGCATTATTATAATGATACCGGTTTAATGATTAAAGCCTGTCCCCCTTTAGCTTTTATATCAAAAGAAAAGAGATCACCCTTTTTTACATTTACAGTTCGTTTACTTATGCTTTGTGCACTATCATCTTCATAAACAGTAGCTGTATAAGATTTACCTTTTGTTAAGAAATCCAGTTTGATGCTGCTTTTCCAGTCTTCGAATCCACATATGTTACCTACAAACCATGTATCGCCTTTGCGACGTGCAACACTGACATTCTTGCCAATTTCACCTGCAAGATAATGAGATTCATTCCATACCGTTGATACATACTTAAAGAATTCGATCTCCAGTTCATTGGTATAGTCTTTGGGCTGACCATACCAAAAGAAAGACTGTAACGGGCTAAAATATACAACCGTTAATGCCAGTTGCTGTGCTTTACTTACTTTCAAATTTTTGCTGTAACTGTTTTTCGTATTGGCATAACAGAATGTAAAATCTGCGGGGCCAGCCAGAAAACGGGTATAAGGCAACACAGTTGTATGAAACGGATCAGGACTGTTTTCATCGCCCCTGATACCTTCCTGCGTAAGAAGTGCAGGATACGTTCGGCTCAAACCTGTTGGTTTCCAGTTATCATGAATATCAAGAATGAAACCAAAATCATTTATTTTTTTAATTGCTGAAACAACCCAGGAAACCCCCTTTTGTGATGCTCCATCAACAAAGCCAAATTTAATTCCACGAACTCCCCATTTTTTGTACAATGGAAGAATTGTATCCAGTTTTGCCCTGAGACCTATATAATTCACGTAAAGTATTACTCCGATCCCATTATCTTTTCCATACTGAATAACCTTAGGCAAATCGATTTGAGGTATTGCCAGCGTTGGATCAGAACTTAGTCGAAAATCGGGGCCATACCAACCTCCATCAAACATGATATATTGAAGATTTTGCTTTACTGCAAAATCTATACAATCCAAACCACTTTGTGTAGTGAGTTGTGACCTGATTAATTTTCCGGGTTTTATCCATGTAGGAACTGGCTTTTCAGAAGGTTTAGCAAGTTTTATAAATAACTGACTGTAATCATGAAGGCCTATTGCAGATTTTGCAAAGCTCACTGTTCTCCAGGGTGATTGAAAAGGAGATGACATCACAACTGAAGTATCTTTTACAAAAGATACTATCAGACTATTGGAAATGGTTCCTTTTTTTAGTTCAGCTTTAGTGTAATTTATATTTTCAGCCTCTCCAACGCTAACATATAATTTCCCATTTGTAAGGGTTGCAGGAAAGTCACAGGTCTTAGTTAAATCATTGATCAAAGTAGGAGTAAAAACTGATTCCTGATTATATTGATAAATGGTTAAAGGTTCTGCGAAATTAAAGGTGGTATTTTCCTTCCATCTGGAATTGGTGTTCATGTCTGAAGGTTGCGTTAATTCATAACGAAAAGCTACACTTCCATCATAAATCCGGGCTATTAAATTAAATTGTACCATAGAAACTGAGCACAACAATTTAATTTCATTGTAATTATTGATGATCATATCATCTTCACCCAATGGCCATGCAAATTTCTCTCTGTTGCTTCTAAGAGTTTTGTTTTTCACTTCTGATACTCCAGCAGAAGTAATACCATCTTTTTGAAATCCAAGCCCTGACCAGTTTATGACTTCCTTTCCGTAATAATGTACACGATATACTAGTTTCCCGTCAGTATTGATTCCTATTTCAATATTTGTTTGTTTGTCTGGTGAGGCAACAGTAAAAGATGTGCTTTTTTGTGCAATGCTTTTACTGTTGATGATAAATAACAGTACAAAAAGCGAAATTAGATTGATGATGTTTCTCATAAGATATTTGATTAAAAGATTTCTTTTTATAATAGTTTTGAATAATTATAATAACTCCAAATTGCTTCCAGTAAATAATATTCGTTATAAATAAAAAGTTATATTAATTCTGACATATTAAGTTAATTATTAGAAACAGGTGTTAACCAGATTGCCTGACCTCCTGAAGCTTTTAAGTTCACATTAAGTAATGTTGATGAATTTACCTGTTTACGTTCAACCTTCACTTTTGTTGTAGTTTGAACGGCATCATCATCACTGTAAAAACTGGCTGTGTATGTTTTTCCTCTGGGTAAAAAATCAAACGATAGTTCGACAATTCTTGCAGTAGTATTATTGAGAGTTCCAATAAACCAGTCATTGCCATTCCTTCTCGCAGTAGTAATGAATTCGCCGGGAGTACCCTGTAAAACTTTTGTTTCATCCCAGGTAGTAGGAATCTTATCCCAAAATTCCAATTCTGGTTCATTGTTTGAGAAAGATGGCTTATCATACCAGTATAATGTCTGTAGAGGACTATAATAAACAGCCGCCATAGCCAATTGATGAGCATGTGTAGTTTTAATCCGCTTATCATAATAACAAAGGGTATAATCTGCTGCTCCTGCAATAAAACGTGTAAAAGGTAATACTGTATTATGAGTTGCGTCAGGCATCTCTTCGTTTCCACGAATTCCTTCAGCTGTTACCAGATTGGGCCAGGTTCTCTGCTCTCCTGTTGGTCGCCAGTCGTCATGAACATTTACCATTATCTTGTTTTCGGCTGCTTTCTTAAACATTTCTTCTATCCATGTGGTCCAACGATGTGAACCCACCTGTACAAATCCAAACTTCACTCCCTTTACGCCCCATTTGTGGTAAACAGAAAACAATGAATCTGATTGTGAATAGAGGCCCTGTTGGTTACAATAAAGCCAGACACCAATACCTTTTTCTTTCCCATATTTAATAATATCGGGTAAATCAAAATTGGGTATGGCTACTTTGGTAGCGTCGGAATTAAATGAGAAGGCAGGGCCATACCATTTCGAGTCGAACAAAATATACTGTAGATTGTGTTTTGCAGCAAAGTCAATGTTTGCTTTTGCCTCACCTGTGGTTAATGTTATTACCCTAATAATTTTGCCGGGCCTTATCCAACTGGGGTCCTGAATCTTTGAAGGTTTATTGAGATTAAGAATGATAGTATTATTTTCGATTAAATCGCCAGGCTTTTCTGCAATCATGATAACACGCCAAGGAGAACCAAAGGGTGAAATCAAATCGGCCGGAGTATATATAGAAGTGACTATAGTATTGGATTTAGTGTCGCTCAGTTTGAATTTGGCACGGGCATAATCTGTCATCTGTGCTTCTGTCAGACATATGGATAATCCATTTTCCAAAGAAAGGGTAAGAGGTCGTTCAGCCTCCTGTGGCCAGTTGCTTAAGGACGATAATTTATATGGTCCCTGAGCCCACGAAGTTATCCATGCTTTTGTGTTGACAGGCATTGTGAATTCAGTGCTCTCTGATATCACCCGATAATATGTTCCTTTTTCGTTTTCTTTAAAAAAATATCGGATAGCGACACCTTCGTTATAAACGCGGATATCAACATCCATCTTGTAAATAGAGTAATCATCCTTAACCAAGTGAATGGCAACCTTATTGTAGTTTTCTCGGATTGAGTTTTTTTCTCCATATAACGGTTTCCAGACGGTATCTCTAGTTGAAAAGGTTGTACCTGTTATCTGAAGATTTTCGCACCATATTTTATGTTTGTCAACTTTCAGAGCCATAGCTTGTTCGCTTAGATGATTATCTAACTGAATATCCAAAAGAGATTCAAGTATCACTGGTTTGTTTTTATAATTTACCGTGTAATACATAGCCCTTGTAGTATCAGTAATCATTTTCTGATAAAACTGAACACTAATGTTTTTATCTGGGGATTGAATGCTTGTTTGAGTGGAATCTATAACCACTGACTGCGCCCGGGTAACTGAGTCGTAACCGATTAATAGTAGTATGAAATATAAATACTTCACATGGCATTTCTTCATGATGAATTAAAAATAGCAAGTGGTTCGTAAAAGCACTTATTAAAACACCGTGAGCTTTTACACTCACGATGTTTTTAATGGGCATTATTTTAAAAATAACAATGTATATTATTGTTTTACAGGAACAAGTTGTCCTCTTATAATACCTTTAGGGTATTTAGGGGTTGCCAGTACGATATACCATTTACCGGAATATAAGTCAGTCCTCTCAAGAAGGGTCAAGGCTTTTGAACCTGCAAAAACATAGGTAGCAGAACTACTCCGGTTAGTATTGGTAAGCGTCATGCTTCTTACAACAATTCCCGAGTCTGCTGGGGCCGGAGAGGAATAAAACTTAATGGTAGTTAAGGCATCTTTTTGTGCTGCAGTAGCAACTACATTCTTTTTTGTAACAGGATTGTAAATACTGTCTCGCCATAAATCATTCCAGGTAATCGTGTATGTGAATATATTTGTATTTTCATCATAGATTCCTGTTAAAGAGCCAGTTGAAGTTGTATCAATGGGTGGCACCAACTGTTTACTGTTTGCAGCTGCACTCACAGAATATATGTTTCCGCGATCAGCAACAAGATCTCCTCCTTTAGTACAACTTATCACGTAAAAAGCCACAAGTAATAAGCAAATTGCAATAAAAATATTTTTCATTATATAGGTTTTATTGTGAATAATGACTGGTTTAGTATCCGGGGTTTTGTTTCAAGGCCGGAGATTTGGTAAGCTCACTTTGAGGAATTGGCCAAAAATACATGGATGGGGCATTGAATACGTGTTTCCTGATCACAATCGTCTTGTAAGAAAAGGTACCGTCAGCCGCTCTGGTTATTTCCATACCATGTGTTTCTGCATTTTCAGTAACCGGAGCTATCATCCAACGACGGACATCCCAGAAGCGTTGTTCTTCATAAGCAAGTTCAATTCTGCGCTCAGATTGAAGAAAGAGACGCATTTCAGCCTGAGTCATATTGGCCTTGATACCATAATTGCCATTGGTGCCTGCATCGATACCAGCACGGTTCCTGATGTCTTTCAACCAGGTGTAGATCTGGGTATTCGGACCACTGAACTCATTGTAGCCTTCTGCAGCATTTAAAAGGACTTCTGAATAGCGTATCAGCATGCGGGGCCGATTAAGTTCGGTGCCGCCGTTTGCAACTGTGTTACTTAGCATTTTGTAGCAATAATAACCTGTCCTAGTAGCGTTGTTTTTATATATTCCGTCCAGATTGGCACTATTCACATTTGAATTCCCCGTTGGAATTACACCAGTATAAGTTCTTATGGGTTGATCACCGGTATAACCGGAAAGGAAACGCACGGAACCATTAAATGAAATTGTACTATAAAACCGGGGATCCCTGTTCAGATACATTTTGTCTCCACCCGAATACCCCGATGCAGCATCTGTAATTGGCAAACCATTTTTCATTGAAAAAGCATCAACCAATTCCTGCGTCGGAAAACAACTGATTGTTCCGGTGTATCTTGTACCACGACTCGGGGGATTTGCAAGCGTTTCCCTGATCATATTATTGGGAGTTGAAGTAACAGGCATATATGCAAAAACCTGTTCAGCATTTTGCCAAACCAGAAAAGTTTGATAAAACGCAGGCGTAGAAGCCCTGTATAAGCTGTATTCATTCAGATCTATGACAGCCTGTGCGGCATCTGCTGCTTTCTTCCATCGATTAATATCAGATCCGGTGTACGAAACTAAATGGTTTGGGTCATCGGTTCTGGCTGCATTGGTGAGCGGACTGGCAGCATATAACAGTACACGTGCTTTTAGAGCAAGTGCTGCTCCCTTGGTTGCTCTTCCATAATCAGCTGTCGCAATGCCAACATTTAAGTAATTCTGTGGCAACAATCCGGCAGCTTTATCGCATTCTGAAACAACATAGTTCACACATTCCTCATAAGTTTTACGTGGAACGTCGATCTTAGTGTTTTCATTAAATATAGAATCGCCTATCATGGGGAAGCCACCATAATGTTTTAACAATGTTGCCAGATACCATGCTCTAAGGAAACGTACTTCTCCTTCCCAACGGTTTTTCGTTGCAGCAGAAACAGGAATGATTTTTTCATTTTTCAGAAAAATATTTACAGCCCTGACCTGAGTATAGGTGGTATTCCATACCCCTCTATCTGTATTACTTGGATTAGCTGCGCCACTGGAAATAATATTATGGTATTGTGTAGGACTGGTTGCAGACTCTGCTTCATCGCAGGCAGCATCTAATCCACCGGTTCCAAATCTTGTGGGCTCCCATGAATAATTAACATTATTGTATCGACCGTTTACAAACTGAAGCGAGTAAGTACTGTCAGAAAATATTGCTTTTTCATTGATAACCGATAAAGTTTTCTGATCCAGAAAGTCTTTTTTACATGATGTGGCAATTAACAGCACACATACGATAGAAAGTATTTCAAAATATTTTATAGTCTTCGATTTCATAATCTTTTGTTTTTTAAATTAAAACCCTATCTGGAGACCTAAATTGAAATTCGCCATATTGGGATATGCTTGTCCCTGACCCGATGCAATTTCCGGATCTACCTGGAATTTACCCACATTTCGAAAGGTCAACAGGTTATACCCTGATGCGTAAATTCTGGCATTGTTTATAAAAGGTGTTCTTTTAAGCCAGTTATGTGGAAGTTGATACCCCAGTTCCACTGATTTCAGTCGAACATAGTTTGCATTCGTAAACCAAAAATCAGAAACTGTTTGCCAGGAAATATTATTGATATTGGAATTCATACCAATACGAGGATATGAAGCAGTAGCAGCGGTTGCAGGTGTCCATCTGTCCATATGCCATGGTCGCAGATTGCTGTTGAAAGCATCACTACCCTCAGCACTTATCTGAACTGCATATCCTGAGGCTCCCTGAACCAGCATTCTTAAAGAGAATCCTTTATACTCCAATGAAAGATTGGTTCCAAAAGTAAACGTAGGAAGATTGGGTCTTGAAAGCCATGTCTGATCAGCTGTTGTGATAACACCATCTCCATTTAAATCAGCATACTTTAAATCTCCGGGTTGAATGATACTCCACAATGGTTTGGGAACACTCTCTTTTACATTTCCACTTGCATCAAAATCGGATAACTGATAGAATCCTAAACAATGGTACCCCTGAGTAAGTCCAAGCTGTCTTCCAGTGCGTGCCAAATAAGGAAAATCTGGCGCCTCACTAAAATAAATATATTTATTGATGGCATAGGAAGCATTGGCACTGATTGAGAAATTTAATTTGCCAATGGTACTTTTATAAGTTAATACACCATCAAACCCTTTATTCTCGGATTTACCTATATTTTTTTTAGGTAAAGACTGACCTATCAAAGATGGTACATCGCCTTGAGAAATCATCTGATCATAACGATAATTATAAAAATAATCAGCACTGAATATCAATTTTCCATTAAGCATGTTGATATCCAAGCCAATATCTGTTTTCATTTCCTTTTCCCACGTAATGAATGGATTTACAATTGCACCTTCATTAGCAGCTGATCCAAAAGAAACACCCCCCGCACCTGTATTGTATTGTATTTCATTCGTTACAGTAACTCCTCTGATAGGACTATCATCTCCTACAAGACCATAAGAACCGCGAATCTTAAACAGGTCGAAAACCGGTAAAAGCTGATGGAATAATTTTTCTTCTGCCAGATTCCATCCGGCAGAAACAGCAGGGAAAAAACCATAACGTTGTTCCTTTCTAAAAGCATCATTTCCATTGTATCCCATATTGAATTCAATTAGATATTTCCTTTTAAAATCGTAACCTGTTCTGGCTGTGATCCCTCTGTAATTAGAAGGAACATTCCCTTTATCAACATAACTATTCTGGTTAACCAGACCCAATGTGTAAACATGATGGTTACCAAAATTGCGGTCGTAATTTAATGAAGCTTGTATAATGGTTGTATTGTTAAAAGCATCATTGCCAGTACCCTGATTGTAAATGGGTAATTTGTAATTTCCGGCATTTTTGATGGTATACGTTTGGTTCGCTGAGTTATAGTAGAACACCGGCAATGCATTTACGTCTCTGGTTACATCACGGTGTTCGTTAATGTTGCTTGCGTAGGAAATATTGAGTTTTGCCGATAATCCTTGAGTAATAAAATCCAGTTTTTGATCAGCACCTATAATAATATTGAAATTGTTGTTAAAATCCCGTTTATATCCACCATTAGCCATTCGAGTAATAGGGTTTGCATACCCATTTCCCCAGGTTTGGTTGGCGTAACCATAAGAACCATTGGGATTGGTTACCGGCATTACAAAAGGTGATAACATACGGAAAGCTTGTAGCTCCTTGAATAAACCTGATGCATCAAGTACACCACCAGGGTTATTGATCGTTTCAAAACGTCCGTTAATATCAAAACGTAACTTTAAGGTTTTGGTAGGGGTGATATCCAGATTGGAACGGAAATTAAAACGGTTGTAGAAATAATTACTGTTAACATCATCCTGTGGATTACTTGGAGAAAAATGCTTTAATATTCCATTTTCATTATAATATCCGATTGAAGTAAAATATTTAACAATACTGTTACCTCCGCTTATATCAATATTGTAACGCTGCTGTGTAGCATAATCGTTCAATAACGTTTTGGCCCAGTTAACGTTAGGATGTCCGTAAGGATCAGTACCATCTTTAAATTTCTGAAGATCATAATCTGTCCATGGTAATGTTTTAGGTGTAGAAAGTCCATAACTATCATTGAAATATGCTTCATTCATTAACAAAGCTGTGTTATAGGAATCGAGATAGGTCGGAAATCTGATTACTTTAACTAACCCTTGTTCTGTTGTGAAATTAATTTTTGGTTTACCAATCCTACCTCTGTTGGTTGTAATTACAAGTACTCCATTTGCACCTTTTACCCCATAAATGGCAGTGGTAGCAGCATCTTTTAGAATAGTAATGGTTTCAACTTCATTTGCATTGAGTTGGGAAACCTGAGCATAGGTATATTCGATATCATCAACAATGATCAAAGGTTGATTATAGCCATTGATTGAATTCACCCCCCTGACAAAAAAGTCAGCTGCATCCTGCCCAGGCTGACCACTACGTTGTTGTGAAAAGAATCCCGGTAATCTCCCTACTAAAGTATTTTGAATACTCGAAGTTGGGATAGATTTTATTTCTTCAGCTTTGATAGAACTTACAGCTCCGGTGTTGGTGATACGTTTTTGTCTGCCAAATCCTACAACCACTACTTCTTCCAACATCTTCTGATCCGGCACCAATGAAATGGTTATGCTCCCGGTCTGGCTGTTTACATCGACTTTTTGTGTTAAATAACCGATAAAGCTTACAGAAAGAACAGCGGTATTTCCTTTTAATTTAATTTGAAAATTACCATTCTCGTCAGCTATAGCCGCATTGTAAACTTTTCCGACTTCCATGATAGTAGCGCCGGCAATGGTTTCTTGCTTTTCATTGAATATACGTCCCTTTACTATCTGACCCTGTGCAAGAGTGATAGAAGATAACGATAAACAAAGCAGCATTAATATTATAAATTTTAATTTCATTTTTAAATATTTTAAATTGTTTTACAATTATTATCAATATCCGGGGTTTTGCTGTAAATCAGGATTCACCAAGGTTTCATTAAAAAGAATCGGCAACAGATACATCTTTGATTCATCAAAAAACGGTGTTGTCACATTGATAGGATTGTAGGTAAAAGTTCCATTTGTGTTTTTTACAATTGATACACCATGCAAAGGAGTAGCATAAGTTGTCTTGGCTATTTTCCAACGCCGGATATCGTAAAAACGATGTTCTTCAAATGCAAACTCTAACCTGAGTTCGTTACGGATAATATCGCGCATTTGTGTTTGTGTAAGACCTGTAGGTAATGCGAAAGGAACAAGTCCGGCTCTTTGACGAATTGCTTCCACCGCACTATAAACAGACGCATCCGGCCCTGAATACTCGTTTTGAGCTTCGGCATACATCAACAATATATCGGCATAACGAATCAAACTAAAAGTTGGTGTCACACCAGGATGATACATCACAGGAGTAAAAGCTGTACTATTAGCGTCATTTGCTAAAAATTTCTTTGCATAGTAACCTGTTTGCGTTTGAACACCATTGGCAACACTCGAATTATTAGGTTTATCTAAACCATTTTCAAATGTTTCGATGGGTCGTTTTAACCACATTGATCCATTGTAAAAAATTGTTTGGTCTAAACGAGGATCTCTGTTTGTATAAGGACTTGCAGCATTATAACCTGAAGTAGGGTCGGTAATAGCTTTACCATTTTTCATAGGGAAAGCATCAACCAGTTCCTGTGTTGGACTGATCAGACCTTCACTTGCAGTATTACCCGGTTTGTATCCAACCGGAGACATGCGGTATCCATAAGTATTCTGATAGCTGGCCCCAAATCTCATGAATATAAATTCTTTGTTTACGTGGGTGGTATTCAGAATATAGCGGTTTGCCTCAAGGGCAAATAAGTTCAGATCCCTTACTGCTTTAGCTGCATCTGCTGCTGCTTTCCACCTTTCTTTATCGTAAGCAGGATAACCGGTATATGTTTTATCGGGTGTTGTTGAAGCATTAAATAATGGACTGGCAGCTAACAAAAGCACTTTTGCTTTTATTGCCAATACGATGCTTTTCCTGATTCTGCCTGCATCCCCATCTGTACCCTCTGTCGTGCCATTACCGCTACCTCTGGCAGCCAATGTTGCATCAGGTCGTAAGCTGTCTTTTACCGCATCTAATTCCGAAATTACATACTTTATGCATTCATCAAAACTATTGCGTTTTATCTTAAATAAGCTGGCATCTGTGGCATCATAGACCTTATCTCCCAATAATGGCACTCCTCCATATCGTTTCATCATTTCATAATAAAAATAGGCACGCATGACTCGAACTTCAGCAGATAACCATTTTGGATTGTTGGGATCAGCCCAGGGTACCCTTTTATAATTAGCTAAAAAAAGATTTGATTTACGAATAGCTGAATATGAATTACTCCAGTTGTCATCAAATGTGCTCAAAGGTGTATAACCTCCATTAATAATGTTCCAGGTGGCATTTGTCTTATTGCTGGGAACAGCATCATCGGTTGCACAATCCAGCAGTACTCCATTTAACCTGACATAACCTGTTGGCAATTGTGAGTATATTTTAATCATAAAATTTGCAGCATACGTTCCGGTGGCATCAGTTGCATCCCAGATGTAATCTTCTGATGTAAAGGTGAGTGGGTGATCCTCAAAAGAATTTTTGCAGGAACCCAAAATTAGTAAGGTCAGTAAGACAATACTATAATTGATTATTTTCTTCATAATATTTTTAATTTGACAGATTACAATTTTACAGTGATACCAAAATTAAGGGTACGCATAATAGGATATGTGCCACCCATCGCTTCCGGGTCTACATCCTTACGGATTTTGTATAGTTCAGACCAGGTAAACAGATTCAGTCCATTGGCAAATAACCGTATAGAAGGAATCCTAACTTTTTGAGACAATTTTGCCGGCAATGTGTATCCAATCTCAGCATTTTTCAATCTGATAAAATCAGTGTTTCTGATCCAGAATGTTGAGGTTTGAGTATTGTTTACATTACTACCTAACCAAAGGCGTGGTTGCGTTGCAGTAGCTGCTGTTTCCGGTGTCCATCGTCCTAAATTATAATCATATGCATTATAATTACCACCACTGCCATAGCCATTGAAAAAGTCACCGGACAAATAGCTTACACGATTTTGTGTTCCCTGAACCAGCATACTCATGTCGAATCCTTTATAGCTAAAACCGAAAGTAAATCCGAAATATGCTACAGGTTTACCACTACCAATGGCGCCATTATCATTATTGTCGATTATACCATCATTGTTTCTATCCAGATAGCGGATGTCGCCGGGGCGCAAAGTTGACTTTGGTGTAGATGCGAATACAGCAGTTTTGGGATCGTTGATCTCGTCATAACTTTGAAACAGTCCCATTGCAGTATAACCATATTGCAACCCTACCTGTCTACCTGTTCCACGTTGGTAATCATAATTTTTAGGTTGCTCGTCGTTGAATACAACTTTTGATTGAACCAATGAGAAGTTACCGGTAAAGAAATAATTAAAGTTATTTACATGATCCTGCCAGGTGAGTGAGAGATCGGTTCCCCAATAATCGAATTTCTGTAAATTCATCGTTGGAAATCCGGTGCCTAAAAGGGTAGTTTGTTTACCGGGACCTGCAACAAGATCAAAGAATCTGTTTTTAAAATATTCACCGGTAATGATGAGTCTGTTATTCCAGAGTCCCAGATCTAATCCTACATTTAGTTTTTTAGCATGCTCCGGACCCAAATTGGGGTTCGTCAATGCATTTTGTCCTGTACTTCTGGTTACACCGACACCGGTACTTCCAAAATAGTATCCATCGTTATTATTTGTGTTGCTGCTGGGTGTCCAATAGGTCTGGATATAAGAAAAGTAACCTGCATTTGCCTGACCCGTCAGACCATAGGTAGCGCGTAGTTTCAGATTACTGATTACTTTTAAATTATTTTTGATGAAATTCTCTTTGTGGATATTCCATGCAACACCACCAGCGTAAAAAGGAGACCAACGATTGGCAGGAGCAAAATAGTTATAACCTGCATAACTTCCGGCACCCTCGATAAAGTACTTTTCGTTCCAATTGTAACTGACTCTTGCAGCATAGTCGGTATAGAGCTCGGGTAAATTACCAGTACTGTAAGGAAGCGTGCTTTGTTGATCTGCCAATAGAGTAGCATTGACTGTATGTTTACCAAAACTTTTGTCATAAGCCAAAGCAGCATTTAAATAAGTAACCCTGATACGGTCATTTGCTGTACCAGAAGAGCCTTGTTGACTGGTGCTACCATATTTTGTATATGTTGTACCATTTGTATTGAGCTGATAAACGGCAAAATCTTTAGCCCTTGCTGTCGTATAAGTCGTAGTATTATTGTATGATCCTTGCCCTTTCAGGGTTAATCCGGGTAGAATAAATTTTAAATCCTGAGTGAGTTGCAAATCAACAGCCATATCACGGGCATCCTGGAACTGATAACCTCTGTAAACCGACTGACCATAGATATTGGCATTTTGACCATAAACACTGGTACCGGCTATAGAGCCATCTTTGTTGAACACAGGATAGGCATTTTGAGGTGTATTCAGTAAAGAAGATAAGATTGAAGATGTTCCTGCACCAGACTGGTTATTGCGTTGTATACGACCAAACAGATTGAGCTGAACATTTGTAGTTGGAGTCACGTCCACACCCACATTTGAACGAACAATATAACGGTCTAACTGTGCATTTGTATTATAAGTATTGCTGTCGATGGTCTTAAACAGACCTCCTTCTTTCATATAATCAACGTCTACAAAATACCTGAAGCCTTTTCCACTTCCCTGCACATTAAAATTATATCTGTTGATAGGAGCAGTCTTGTTTAAAACTGTATTATACCAGTCTACATTTGGATGACCATAGATATCTGTTCCATTTTTGTAGGCATCGATATCAGTTTGCGAATATCTTGGAGTAGTTACAGGTGTCAGTCCGGCATCATTCTGCTGTGCTTCGTTGTATAAAGTGGCATATTGCCACGACTGCAAAGGTTTAGGCAAAGCAGAAGGTGTTTCAAAACCCGATTGAGCAGTAAAGGCTAAGCGGGGTGTTCCTTTATCCCCTTTTTTGGTTGTAATAGAAATGATACCATTTGAAGAGCGTTGACCAAACATAACTGTTGCCAATGCATCTTTTAATACCGTAACCGATTCAATCTGTTCCGGATCTATTGAAGTAAAGCCTCTTTGAACACCATCAATAATTATGGTTTGAGCTCTTGCCCCTCTTACATTATAACTTATTCCGTTACCATCTAAACCGGGAGCACCATTGTTAAAACTTATGTTCAAGCCTGCCAGTCTGCCAGGGAGTGCATTCAGAAACTGAGAAGCAGGAGTCGTAATCAATTGATTGGTATTTACCGTAGCATAAGATTGAATCATATTGGCTGCCGGTTGTTTTCCATTCAGGATATCTACATATTTAATACTCTCGGCCTTATAGAGACTATCGTTAGAAAGTTGTTTCCCTCCGGGGTTTGACAGATACCTTGCGAATAACTGTACCGAAAAGTCATTTCCTTTCTTATAAGTAGTTTCCAAATTGTAAAAATCGGGATGACTAAAAAGCAGTGTACTGTTATCCTTTCCCGAAACTGCAAAATATCCTTCTGCTGATGTAATAGTGAAAGAGGTACTGTTATTTACTTTTACCAGAACTCCCTGAAGTGGTTTTCCATTATTATCTTTAACAGAACCGGTAAGAAGATTTCCTGTGTTTTGAGAAAACACTTGCAGTTGAAGTGTTAACAAAAGAACTGCAAAAAATAACGGGTAAAAATTAATTCCCCGAAATGGTAAGGGTAACTTTTTGTTCATAAGACATTTTTTGATTTGAAATTATAAGAGCACGATTGATTTTTTTGATTGTTTGGAAAACTCAAAAATATATTTGATTTACATAAAAAGAGTGGGGTGTTTTCATATATAAAGGGGGTATTTTTCGACTATTTATCGTCTAAAAATCAAAATATAATGTGTTAAATAAACAGATATAATAATGAATTATAATGCGTTAACCATCATTAAACAAAAGTTTAGAGTCTAATTGCACCTGATCTTGCATTTCCAAATTAGAAAAATCGATTTACTGAATTAACAAAAATGAAACTTACATGACCGACTTTATTCGTCAAAAATGATGAAAATGGAGATACCTTTATCAAGGTATTCACCTAACATCATAAACTAGCGGGGCTGCTTAAGGGTAGCTTGTAACTCCATTAGAGATTCGTAACCTCCGCGACATGACCCGATACCGCAGCAAACTTGAAGGAGCAGTAACAGCGGAAAAGAACCGTATGATTCGTCTGCTAGATGATGCGAACATTAAACTATCCACAGTATTATCAAAAGTAAATGGAGTAAGTGGAACAAAGATTGTTGATGTCAGGTTGTCTGGGGAGAATGACCCAGGTTGTGCATTTGTTCTCCATTAGCACCTGATGGAAACTGACTAAATTCGGGATATGACCAGTTTCCGGTGAAGTCAGAATTGTGATATTCATCAGCTTTATAGCTGAAGACAACCAAATTAACATGTGTTTTACGGTGCTAATAAGCATAAATCTGACAGCCTTCATCCATATCCTGATGTGGTTACACCAAAAAGTTACCGGTGCAAGAGAGTCTCCTGAATCGGCTACCGGTGTGATTATTTCAGGTTTATCAATTTTTAATTTCCAGACTCCGGACATTACCAAACTAAGATTTATATGGGCAGAATACTTTGATTTTGACCCACCTACCAGCAATGGAGAAGCTATCATCAAGCCTTAAGCACCGCTCAGAGCGTTTAAAAATTTTCTACGATCCATAATGTTTTTGAATTGAATTTATTTTGAAATCATTGTCAACTTTGTATATGACATTACAGGTAAGCTGAACTGCAATACTTTCTGATTATTGACAACTTTATGTACAGCAAAAACTTTTATTGTTTTGGCGTCTTTTATAAAACTCACAGCTGTTGTCTTCACGACTCCCTCAGGAACAGACAATATCGTTGGTTCGTCTGCGGTAAACCACAAAGCATCTTTCCCTGTTTGTAATGCAGCTGTGACCGGGTTTATTGAAGTTATGGAATAATCATTACTTCTGATGTTAGTTCCCCGACCGATAAACAGGTAATTCAGTTGATTATCTTGCATACTTACAACTGCATAGCTGGCCGAAACAGTGATATCATTGTACACGACAGGATAAGTGTTTGTTGAAGAAAATATGTATTGTGAAATGCCGGATTTATTTTGAACTTCGAGTCCAACAAAGTCTTCGGCAACATTCCTTGGTCTAAAGGATGAGATGCTTTTAATAGAAGTGGGTTGTGAAGATGTAGAAGGTTCGAATACGGCTGCAAAAGGATGACTCCATGCTTCTCCTTTTTGTCGCACCATAATTGTTGGCAAAGGCAATTCTTCGATATCTCGGGGCAACATATCGTCTCGGCCATAGGCTGTTGACTTTGGTGCCATCACACTGAAGACCTCACGATTCTGGTCGCCTTTCATCCACATATTCATCATTAGGCTATCCTTGTTTGGAACGCCCAAACGGAAAGTAGCTTTGAAGTCGGCGGTTGTGATAACAGATTTATTATTGTACCAATAATCAAAACCCATGATATTGACATCAGCAAAAGTTGGTTTATCTGTCTTTGTCAAAGCAAGCCGTTGATTCTTTGTATCAGTGATGACAACATCCTGACCAATGCTATGGAAGATATAATCATGATATCTTTCGCCGCCAGATTTTTGCTTTGAACGGAAGATGTCTACATAATATCCTGTGCTATCGCTGGTACGGATGATACCCATCAGGCGTTGCTGATCTGAATTTGTTTCGGGTTCAAGAAAATACAAATCGGAATAAGTCAAACCTGGGAAATAACCAGCCTTTTGATTGGACAGAGGATAATTTCCTTTCACTTCAAAAGCATGGTTGCTCTTCATGACCGGATAAGAGGATATGCCATCTACACAAACAGTGTTATGTGCAGGGAATTGAGAATAATATTCTGCATAGTCACCGGACATATAAGTGGTCCCAATTCCGCCTTCGGGAGCCATCACTACCCCTTTTCCATATAATTCCATGGCTATACCGTTGGCATGCATGTGATTTCCTAACGAGCCTGCTTGTGAAATCATCAATGCGTGTTTGGTATTATATCCACTTCGTTGTACAAGCCAGCTTGCATTGGGAGCATAAAACAGGGGTGTAATAAAGTCTTTCGGTTGTGCTGCCTTGATGGTGTCATTTAGTTTCAGGGCACTTTTATCAAACAAAGATTGAAGTCCTCTGCCACCGGATGTTGTGTTAACCTGTCTGTCAAAACCTCGAAGCATCTTCAATTCTTTGGTAAAAAAGATTTCCTGATCTTTTTTACCAAAGCTCTGGGCATTGCGGATCATGTTTTCTACAGATGAGGTATTTAACCTGCTGTAATGGGTATCGCCAAAACCAATGATATAACCATTCGGAAACAGATATTGAGGCAGGGCTTCGACGGCTTTGGTAACCCGTGGCATGGCAGGCTGGATATCGCTGTGCAAAGTATTATCAAACAGGTTGATAAATCCTGTGAAGTCGCCAACTACTCCTTGAGAATAGCCGGGACATTCATTCCAGATACCAGTGTTGGCATCAAAGCCATAAGCAATGAGGTCTTTCAGACTCCATTGCCTTGTTGCATTAATATTTAAGATCCGATCTAAGTAATACTGACAGCCTTTATGATCAGGATAAGCATTATCGTTATCCAGAATTAAAGCGATATGAGCTATAAACCTGGCTTCAATCAGATCCCAGTTATTGAACGACACACCGTTCTTAATGATGATATCGGCCCATTTTGAAAAGGTCTCTTTGTAAACGGGAAGCTTAGAGGGTGCATGTTTTTGAATATACCCATATAAAAAATCGTAACCGATCGTAAGTGGCATGACGATATCTTCATGTATTACTTCAAAAGCCTGCAAACCAACCAATGTCTGATCATGACCATGATTTAAATCGATGGGTTCATTTCGGTATGACATACCGGTCATGTAAGTATCAAAGACATCATAAGCCATTTTCCCATATCGTTCATCGCCGGTGTACCAATATAAAAAAGCAGCATCCCTGACCAGTTCGATAATCCGCTGGTTTATACTTTCAATAGTTCTGCCCGACTTCGACTGGTCAATCCACTCCCATGGCTGCCCTGCAACAGATCTGTTCTGTAAGTAGATTTTACCATCTTCATCCATATAGGGTTTAATATCTTCCAGTTTTGGGGTGGCGTAATTTGTAACAGCATCTCTTGTCCCGGTGAAACGAACTGTTGGGACAGGAGCTTTACCGGATCCACTCTGATAAATGCCATTCTTTACATATACATCGGTATAGTGTGACTTCCAATACATCTGCAGACGTGAGAGCAACCAGGTGCTATCGTTTTGAACATTTGCCACATAGTGCAGGGTTGCAACTATTTCGTCGTATGCTCTTTTAGCGTTAGGATCTGTTGATAATTTCTGCTGTAAATCACTTCTGCCTTCATCCCCATGGGTCAGAAGCCTGGGATGTTCTGTAGGAATTACCGCAGGCACTTTGATTTCCTGCGCTCTTACAATAACTATAAAACTCAAACAGAGGGTCAGGACAAATATCTTAATCGGATTCATATTTTCTTGTTTTCTTAGGTCATTTGGATCAATACACAATCCCATGGTTGTAAAGTGCGCTCCCATTGGAGATTTCCCTTTGCATCGGCTTTTATCTTTTCTTTTTTGGTGGCAAAAGCGGCTTCTTTTAATTGTTTTGTCTGTTCCCTGGTGGGAGGTTCAGGACTGCCCATTGCCTTCCACTTTGGATATGCAAAACCATTGTTACGGTCTAATGTCTCAACCTGAACATTTGCTGAAGTTGAAATTCCTTTGAGATTTAAACTAAACTTCCGGGGTGTTCCCATATTCAACACTTCGGTTACATTACCGTCAACTACATTCTTTCTTTCTGAAGGATAATGGAATAAGAGTACAGTTATTTTCTTTGTTTTAGAGTGACGGGTCACGATAATTCCTTCCGCTTTATGCAGGATCTCGTCACCCAATTCGTTCAACATCCGGTAAGCATGGAAAGCAGGTTTAACGATGCCCTGGTAATTGATCAAACCAAAACCTCCATGGAAAACAGAATCTCCTGCCCCTCCCTCTTCAAATACATCTGTAAATGTCCAGTATGAAAGTGAATCTACCAATCCTATTGAGTCAACATTGGCTTTTATCAGGTAAGTGGCAGCTTGTAAAGAATCATGTGTGGCATCTCTTGGAGAAGGACTGCTGCTCCATTCGGTGCAATGGATCTCTGCTTTTGGATATGCACTCTCGGCCACGGTTTTCTTCAGCCATTGTAAGTCTTCGGTAGTTGCATTTACTTTTCTGACACGACCTCCGCCCTTTTTCGTTTCAGGATCTATTGCCCAATCGGTTGGATAGGGGTGTGTGGAGATGAAATCAACGGGGAGATTTTCCTTTGTACAAAATGCCAGAAAGTCTTTTACCCATACTGCACGCCATTCCAACGTATTGATGTCGGATACTGTTAATGTTTTGTGCTTTGTCTTGTCTTCCATTTCTCCATCAAATCGTTCATCAGGAACGAAATTGCTGGTGGCAGGTCCACCGACACGCAAGTCATTATTGACAGCCTTTATGGCTAATGCTGAAGTTTTGTATAATTCGAAATACTGTGACTTTGTTCCATGCCAGAAACCATACAAGTCGGGTTCGTTCCATACTTCGAAGTACCATGAAAGGACTTCATTAATACCATATCGACTGATGCAATGTTTGGTAAACTCAGAGATTAAGACGCCCCATTTTGTATAATCTTTAGGAGGTGAAACAATTCCTTTCCACCAGAATTGGGTTGCTGTAACATCACTTGCTAAAGCTTTTGGCATGAATCCAAGTTCTACAAAAGGCTTAACACCTATGACCAACACTCTGTCGAACAGGTCGTCAATATATTGCCAATTGTATTTTGGAATGTCGTTTATCTCCTTATACACAAACATATCATCGTGAAGCAAACCATGAAACCGGCAATACTGAAAACCACATTGTTCCTGTACTATTTTCATGTGTTCTAACCAACTGGCACGTAAGCCTTCATTGGCACGACCAGCCCCAACACATTTGCTCCAAAAGTGAATAAGTGCCTCTCCCTTTATTTTGGTATCAATTATGGCTACTGCTTCCTTTGCAGCAAACCGCTCTTCTGCTTTTAAAATGGAAGGAAAAACAAGAGTTCCCGTTGCTGCAAGTAAACTGTTTCGTAAAAAATGTCTTCTTTGCATGATTAGTGTTTTAAAAGTTAAAATTTTTTCAAGGACTCCATTTATATTTCCCTAAACTGGTTACTTTAAATCCCAATAGACGACATAACGCTCACGATGAATAGCGTTATAAGGTTTGAAGATAATCTCTTTTTCTGCAACGCCATTTAGTGTTTTAAAGGTTAAAGGTTCATTTTCTACTGGCTGTAACCATGAAGCAATTAACGGTTTGCTTTTTACATTCAATGTATGAATAATATTAGAAGGAATATTATAGTCGTAACCATAATATTGATAAGGGTCCTCGCTATCGTGATAAGGAGCAGGTGATTTCATTCCTTCTGTGCCCATAGGTGAGGCTAATACAATAGGTCCATAGACCACAGCAGCAATATTAGGATTATCAGGTGTTGGCACTAACATTAAAGACATAGGGTAAGTGATTTCAATTTTATCTCCCTTATTCCATTTTCTATTGATAGCGATGTAGCTGCCTGGCGGTTGGTTTATGGTTATCTTCTTTCCATTCACTTTTATGAATGCCCCGTTTACAGCCCAGGATGGATAGCGCAAATATAAAGACATCAAATCTTTACCGGCTGTTTGTATCGTTAAGGTAGTGGTTGCCTCATCGGGAAATCTGGTTTCCTGTAGCAGCGTTACCTCTTTTTCTTTCCATGTCAACAGAGAGGGTATAAACAGATTCACATAAATGCCTTTATTATCATGATAATAAATTGCTTCACCAAATTTAGAATGGCTCTCAAAACCGCTTCCAACACAACACCAGAAAGAATTATCGGGTGAACTATAGAGCTTAAAAGCGCCCGCTTTCAATGGTGTGAAATAACAAACCATACCCGTTACAGGGTCTTGCTGACCCAGAATATGATTGTATAAAGTCTGTTCATAATAATCGGCATATTTGGCATCAGCATACCATGAAAAGAGATGTTTCGTTACTTTCAACATGTTATAGGTATTACAAGTTTCACCTGTATTGCCTGTCAGATGTTCTGAGATCTTCCCGGGCTGGAAGAAATGTTCTTTGTCGCTGTTACTACCGATTACATAAGTATGATTACGGATTATTGTATTCCAGAAAAAAGTGGCTATTGTATTGTATTTTGCATTGGCCGTCAATTCATAGGCACGTGCTTCTCCTACTATCTTAGGAATGATAGTATTGGCATGCATTCCATTCAGTTTATCCTCCTGAGCAGCCAAAGGATCCAGTACGGCATGATGATAAAACATCTCTGCCTGTTGTAGATGTTTCGGATTGGCTGTGATGGCATACAAATTATAGAAGGCTTCATTCATCCCGCCAAACTCATTGCGCAACATTTTTGCCAGTGCATCCGGTGAAAGGGGACTTAATTTCTGGTAAGCCCAGTCTGCCATTTTAGTTACAATATCCAATGCCTGTGGGTTGCCGGTGTTTAAATAGACATCTGTTAACCCAGAAAAGATTTTATGAAGGGTATACCATGGAGCCCACACGCTTGTGGCTGCAATATTTCTGTCGATATAATTCTGAGGATAGGCGCTTAAAAAGCCATTTTGGTTCAGGGTTTTCTGAACCAATGCCAACGCTGTTATCAGGCTGTCTGTTTTATTTCTAAATGCGATATTTCCGGTAGAAGCATATTGAAATGAAAGGCCCGATAAGATATGACCGATACTATGACCACGTAATTCCATATCCAATGCCTCCCAACCACCCAATGGTTTTGGCATTTTTGTTTTGCTATCTTTCTTATCTGTTAGCATTCCTGCGTTCACATAAAAGCTATGCAGAAGCCTTTCATTGGGCAATGATAAAAGCCAGGCTGCTTCCCTGTCCATGTTCTGTTTGAAACGGCTATCGAGTAAATGAATATCCTGCAAATTGAAGTTATAGGCTTTAATCGGGATTTTAGTATCCACTTTTATCAACTCATTGTGTTGACCGGGATATTGAGCCCATGAAAACAATGAAGTCATCACAAACGATAAAGCAATACATAACTTTTTCATAAAATATCTATTGATTGGTTTGTAATTTTATCCGGTTATTTTCTTTCAACACTTCTCTAACCATAACAGATAATACAGGGCTGGCAAAGAATGGGGAAAAGCCATTTTTTATATTTGAAACTCGGGTTAAGAAGAATCCATAAACATGGTTTGCTTTATCGATCCATGGGTAAGCTCCTGCCCAGGAAGGACTGCTGATTAAAGCAGCCTCTCCTTTGGCAGTCACTTCTTCTCTCCACTCGCCTAATCCATATATATCTTTATGTAATGAGCCCCTGACTTTTTCAACAAACTCACCTGCATTTACTTTAGCGCTTCCCACATGATCTGCCTGCATTTGTTTAATTGCTTTAACAGACAATACTCTCTTTCCTTTACAGATTCCATTATTACTGATCATGTTTAAAAAGTTCATATAATCCTGTAAAGATGTTCTGGCTCCTCCACCTAACATTGGGTTATGTCCCGGAGTTTCATCAACAGGAGTAAAATGTGTGGAAAGCATTCCTAACGGATTTGCGATCTTTTCCTGAAAGATTGTTTCCCAATCTTTTCCTGTTGCCAACTCTGCAATTCTACCGGCTATCTGAAGCGCCAGTCCACCATACTTAAATTTTGTTCCAGGCATAGTGTCGGCCGCTAATGTAACAATATGTGAAACCGATTCTTTTAAAGTCTGGTAATTATCAGGACGCTCTCCTTTGGGTTGATAATCAGGATAACCGGCAGTATGAGATAACAATTGAGCCAATGTTGCTTCGCCTTTCACATCTTTAAACTCAGGCAACCATTTACTCACTTTATCATTCCAATTGAGTTTTCCATCATCAACTAAAGCTGCAAATGTCGCAGCGGCAAGCCATTTGCCTGCTGAAGCAATATACACAACCATTTCTGGATTGTAGTTTCCAAAATATTTCTGATAAATTACTGCATTATCTTTTACTACTATGATAGAAGCTCCATTGTAATAACCACTATTTACCCAGCTTTGTATCTTCTTATCTAAAGATGAGAAATCATATTTTGATCTTTTGGATATCTGTGCCTGAGAATTTATTTCCAGAAGTAACAAAAGTAGTGTGATAAAATATTTTAATGGAGCTTTCATATTATTGCGATTGTTGCTTAATATCGTTTTTTGACAAATCTATTGGAAGAATTATTCTGTGATTCTATGAATCTGATTCCGTCTAAATGTTCACCAATAAAGAATTTAAACATATCACCCGTTTTATACCATGCTGGTTTATCCTTCATTTTGTCAGTAATTATTCTGTCATTCATACTGAGGTTTTCAAAAGTTATATTTTTAATTTAAAGCTTTGCATCATACGAAAACAGACTTTATTTTTATTATAGAATTATTTTATCGATTTTGAATAATTTTGATACCTCCATATCGCTTCCAACAAATAATAATCAGCATATATGATTGGAACATCGATTTCTGAGTTTGCAGGTTTATGCCCGGTACTGTGTTTCAGCAGGAAATTATTATTGGTTCCTGCTATGGCTAAATATTGTTCAGAACAAAGACTTGTAAGAAACTCCTCGGCCTTAATCAAATATTTCTGACCAGCATATTTACTCAGTTCTATCAATGCCGATGCTGTAATTGCAGCTGCCGAAGCATCACGTGGTGCATTGGGAATATCGGGAGCCTGAAAATCCCAGTAAGGAATATGGTCAGCAATCTTGTCGGTCTGAATTAGAAAGTAATCGGCTGCTTTGATTGCTTGTTGGAGGTATCGTTTATCTCTTGTCTCGCGGTATAATGCTGTGTAGCCATATATACCCCACGCCTGTCCACGTGCCCAGCAACTTGCATCTAAGTAGCCCTGATGGGTCATTTGTCGTAAAAGCTTACCTGTAGCAGGATCAAAATCGAGCACATGATAGCTACTATTGTCATTGCGGAAACGGTATTTCAGATCGGTATTGGCGTGGGTGACTGCAATGCGGTAAAAAGAGGAATCGCCACTGGCTTTCGTTGCCCAAAACAAAAATTCAAGGTTCATCAGGTTATCGATGATAACAGGATAATGAAAGCTTGGATTATCCCATGACTTGATAGCGTTAATTTCAGGATGGAATCTTGTGGATAAAGATTTGGCGCCCTGGAGTAAAATAGTTTTATAGTTGGGATCTTTTGTAATGCTGTAGCCTAATCCATAAGAATCGTTCAGCATGAATCCAAGATCATGTGTTCCGGTATTATTTTTCTCCTTTTCAAGTCCTGAGGTCCATATTTTGGCAGCTTCTTTCCACTGTTCTTTATTTGTTATTCGATACAACTGCCAGAGACAACCCGGGAAAAAGCCACTCGTCCAGTCATCAGAAGAAACCTCACGGAGTGTACCATCAGGATTTGTGTTTCTTGGAAACTTAATTTTATCGGAATGTGAAGAAATGTAAGATGAATATTGTTGTTCTGCTAATTGAATAACTGTTTGAAATTGCAATTTATTTGTGTTATTCTGACCGAACGAAGAGTGGAAAGTACTAAACAGTAGTAAAATTAAAATGAAACGCATTGGACTTTTCTTAGACATAGCACTTATTTTTTTAACCCTGTTAGATCGGACTCAATGTTTATTTTTCCTTTTCCCGGAGTTACAAAAGCTGAAAAGTCATCATTAACTTCGATGTTGGATGATGTCTTCAATAAAATATCTTTATTGTCAACGCTATTGCTGATCAGTTCCATTTTCCCTTTCTGATTGAAAACACAACCAATTATATTGACTTTCGTTTTCAGATAATCAGGCAACGATTTACTGCCATGAAAGTTGATACGGTTGTTTCTGAAGCTTGAGTTTGTAATGGTCAAAATATCGATTGGAGTACCAATGGATATAATATCGGTTGGATTATCATAAAGCACTCTGATATTATCGAAAGTGAATTGTTCCTGTTTAGGAGTGACGGCACCGGGATAATATGAGCGACTGTAACTACCATTGTCGAAGTGTACAGAAAAACCTGTTCTTGCTTTTTCGAGAAAAATATTACGGATAATGACATTGCGGACTCCGGCAGTATAAGTGGCTTCAGACTGACCAATCCCCCAGTTAATTCCTTCGAGTACCATATTCCCTTTTTCGAAAGTAGGTTGTGTCAAAGATTTGTACATTGTACCATCTGGTTTAGCTTGTACACGATAGACTTTACCATTAGAGACCACTGCATCTGAATGGTGTACTTCCATTCCAGGCTTCCAGTCTACCCATGCACCGGCTAACATACGACAAAAGTAGGCTGCCGGTTTTTTAGCATCTGCAAGGTCATGGCAATTCTCGATCACTCCATCTTCAATCCATCCCATTTCGGGATTCGAAGTAACATAGTCATGTCCATTGAGTGCAATGGCATCGTCGTATGTCTCAAAGACACAATTGCTGATTGTGAAGCGCTTACCTCTTCCAAGATGAATTCCATCTTTGTTGCCTTTGATTATTGCATCGTTAATAATTATATCTTCGAAGGTACAAATATGGACACAGAATTGATTTGTTGCCAGATCCACACAACGAAACCTGTCAATGCGCAAATCTTTGATATAGAAAAATGCAATTTGGCCCCGGAGACCATATACTTCATTCCATCCTTTGTCAATACCATTGACAATAATACTTAATCCTTCAATTGTGATGTTTTGGTCGTATGTTTTGGTCAATGCTCCTTTGTTCAAAAAAACATGGGTAAATGCACCCTTTTCATCAACTTTTTTGAGAAAAATGTTGCTTCCGAATTTCAGTGAAGTGTTGCTTCCAAGATATACCGTACCGGCAATTTTGTAGGTTCCGGGTTGACTCACTATTATCGTTCCAGCCTGGTCAACAGCCAACTGTAAGGATTTCGTGTTTTCTATTCCGCTGGCAAGGGGAGAAAAGCCAAAATCGGAAGCATTAATAAACCCAGATTTAGTTTGCACCTCTGCAAGAGAAATTGTGTTTCCGTTTTGTCCATTACTAAATCCTGTAAACAGAACCGTTATGAGAAATAATATTTTAAAAAAATTAGATTTCATATATTGAGGTTTATATTTATACTTTTGGAAAATATGACAATCATTATTGAAACGTGGTAAAATTTGAGAATCCATACACTTTAATAATTGATTGTTTACATTTTTGATAACAATGGTCTGATCTTTTCCCAGAATTCAGGATCGAACATACGGGCGCTGCCAATGATAGAGGCATCTTCCATGTGGTCTGAGATATGAATGACTGTTGCAACGTGTTGCTTTTTTAATGCAGTTTCGAAAGGGATTCCAAAGTACTTGTAAGCACCTGTTACATTTCCACCAATGACCAAAGCTTCGGCCTGAAACTTTTTCAGCCATGGAGCAAGAAACTCGCCAAGATGCGATCCATACTCAACAAATATTTCCTTTGCAATAGGATCAATAGCTGCTCTGTCTGCAATGTCTTTAGCCCCGGTAGTCTGAATGTTTGCTTTTTCAGCATATCGTTTGATGAACCATCGGGTAGAAAATGAATCATCGGCAATACCTCCATTATATGGTAGGTGCCATACACATCCCATTTTTGGGACGTCATCACGATCAACAACAACGACCCCGTTATCAACAAAGGCCGATCCAAAACCTGTTCCGAGGGTAATAGATACAGAGCGATCTACGTTTGATGCTTTTCCACACCATACTTCGCCAATTGCAAACGCTGATGCATCGTTCATGAATCTTACATCAGAATCACTGCTTAAACCTATAAGTTCCTTAATCCGTTTGGAAACTTTAATGCTGTAGAGGCTCTGATATTTGGCGACACTCTCTGTGAACATGGCAATCCCGTTTGGATAATCAAAAGGGCCAGGCATGGCAAAGCCAATTCCTGCCAACTGATCTTTAGTGATGAATGAAAGAGATTTTTTTAAGGCAATGGTCCAGTTTTCCAGAATATCTTCAGCCGAAGCCTGGTTGTCCACTGCTTGTGTGGCAAAACTCTCTCTGATAATGTTTCCTTTTTCAAGGTCGATGACAGCACAACTGATGTGACTTCCTCCTATATCGGCCCCGATAGCATATTTCTTCATTGTATTTTATTTGTGAGTTTAATCTTTTGTTCCTATTTAGTTATAAGCGGGTGTTAGCCAAACAGCCTGCCCACCTGAAGCTTTCAAGTTCACATTAAATAATGTTGATGAATTTACCTGTTTCCGTTCAACCTTCACTTTTGTTGAAGTTTGAATGGCATCATCATCACTGTAAAAACTGGCTGTGTATGTTTTTCCTCTGGGTAAAAAATCAAACGATAGTTCGACAATTCTTGCAGTAGTATTATTAAGAGTTCCAATAAACCAGTCATTGCCATTCCTTCTCGCAGTAGTAATGAATGCGCCTAGTGTAAAGGAAAAATTGTAATGAGGATTTGCATCACCATAATATGAAAGGTCAGAAGTTGTGATAGCGCCGTCACCATTGAGGTCAAGTCTTTTTACCGTTCCAGGAAGTAAGCGGGTTGCAGGAGCATAAACCGGTAGAAGTGTTCCTGTACCACCTTCTGCTGCATAATAAGCTGTTACATCAGCTTCAGTCTGGAGGTATCCGTTTGTTCTGTAAACAAAAATTGAGTTAATAGGTCTACCGGCTACAATACTGTTAGTACCCGGGTTTATTGCGATAGCTCCCGGATCTCTTGTGATATTTGTTTTTGCATTTGACAAAACAAAACCAACATTGTATTTGAAGTCGCTACCAATCTGATCTTTCCAATTCAAAGAAAGATCAAATCCTTTTGATGTGAAGAAACCTGAGTTTGAAGCCGGAGCTCCAGCACCCAATACAGATGGATAGGTAACACCAATTAACATTCCAATGTTATTACGATTAAAGTAATCAACGGAACCACTTAGGCGATAATTCAGGGCAGTAAAATCAAGTCCAAAGTTTGTAGTTGCAACACGTTCCCATGAGCGGTCCCTGCTGGTTAAACTGGTTACCCATGCAGTTTGAACCTGTGCAGGAGTTGTACCAAATACTGTTGTACCTGTTGAAATACCTGATAAGTAGTCATAATTTCCAATACCTGAGGTAGAACCTGCTTCACCATATGATGCCCTGATTTTTAAGAAATCAATAAATTTCACATTCTTCATGAAATCAAATTTGGTTAAAACAATACCTGCGGAGGCCCCTGCAAAATTAGCCCATCTGTTTTCGGGAGCTAGTCTTGAAGATCCGTCACGACGGTATGTAGCTTCGAGCAGGAAAGTTTCATTGAAATCATAATTTGCTTTTCCAAGATACGAAACAATACCAAAGGCCCAGGCATCCCCAGAGTTTGTTGAATAAGAAGCATTACCTGTATTCAATGCATCCAGTTTGTCATCAGCCATATATGTACGTCTGCCTACAAGACTGTTAAACTGCTCGGTTTCAGAAGTCATACTTGCCATTAAAGAAACATGATGCTTACCAAAAGCTTTAACGTAATTTCCCTGTAATCCATAATTCTGATATAAGTTACTGCCATAAGTATCCTGTACAGCAAGATTACTTGGGGCCGTCTGGAAGAAAATATTATTTGGTTTTGCAAGTTCACCATTCCAGTCGTACATAGTTACTGTGGTGTTCCGTTGAACTAACCATCCTTTACGTTCTTTAATTGCACCATTTCCACTGAAGGAAAGTCCTTTTAACTGTGAAATGAAACCCATGTCAAATGTCACTTTACCACTCAAACGTGTGAATGACTCGGTACTGGTAGTAGTACCCCCCAACATTTGTTTAGCAAGCAAATTATTTGAACCAAATGCATCGTAATATTGTCCTTTAGGATTTATCAACGGGAAAATCCACATATCCTGAATACCTTCACCAACACCAACTGTTGGATTGCTGTTGATGCGTTTGTCATATGAAATATTGGATTGTGCCTTAATCCATTTGTTAACATCATAGTCTAAATTGGTGCGAAAGTTAAATCTTGAAAGGCCATCAAATCTTACTTTATCTAAAGAACGATCTTTAGCATAGCCAAATGAAGTGAAAACTTTTGCTTTATCACTTCCACCAGATATAGTAAAATTGTGTTCTTGTCCGTAAGTGGTTCCATAAATTGCATCAAACTGATTTGAAGTTGGATCGAAATAAAGGGTTCCATTGGCACGGGTGAAAATTTTATTAGCTGCCAATTGAGTGTATTCATCCTGCGTAAACAACCACCAATTAGGCGCAAGACCTGAACGCGCATCATTATTTATGGCGTCAATGCTCATTTGTGCCCAGTGATGTCCACTTGCTCCGGGGTAACGGTTACCTATTGCATTCATGTGTGAACTTCCGGTATAGCTTACTTTAACTTTACCTTCTTTTCCGCGTTTAGTAGTAATCAAAATAACACCACCAGAAGCACGGGTACCATAGATTGAAGCGGAGGCATCTTTCAATACAGAAACACTTTCGATGTCATTAGGATTGATTTGTGAGAGTTCCCATGTATAAGAATCCATACCATCAATTACAATCATTGGTTGAGAAGCAGCTGTATTAACAGATATACCTCCACGCAATTGAATATTGATTCCTTCATTTCCAGGACGTGATGAGTTACGTGTTATCGTTAATCCCGGAATCTGTCCTTGTAAGGCGGCGGCAATGTTGGTTGTAGCTTTATCAGCTAGAGCTGCATCTCCATTGACCTGATAAACAGATCCTGTCAGTGTGGCTTTCTTTTGTGTTCCGTAACCAACCACTACTATTTCATTCAGCGCACTGGTTACTGATTCCATGGCCACATTAATGATAGTTTGGGTGCCGATTTCAATTTCTTGTTTTTTCATTCCAATGAAAGAAAAGACCAATGCTTTTTCATCAGGTGTTACCTGAATTGAATAGGCACCATTTGCATCTGTAATAGCGGCTTTGGTTGTCCCTTTAATTGATACGGAGACCCCGACCAATGCCTGCCCTGTTGTTAAATCGGTAATTGTACCGGCGATTTTAGTTCTTGTGTTTTGAGAAAAAACCTGCAATTGTGATGCTAACAAAAGAACTGCAATGAAAATCTGGAAAATTTTATTCGCCCGAAATGGTAAAAGTAATTTTCTGTCCCAAGACATCGTTTGATTTAAAATGTTAAGTGTCCAGTTGTTTTTTGATCCTATTGGAAACCTCAAAAATATATTGGATTTACAGTAAAAGAGTGGGGCGTTTTCATATATAAAGGGGGTATTTTTCGGCTATATATCGTCGAAAAATCAAATTATAATGCGTAAAATAAACTGATATAATAATGAATTATAATGCGTTAACCATCTTTTAGCCTTAGTTTAGTATATTTTTGCGCCTGAGATTAAATTTCCAAATTAGAAAAATCGATTTACTAAATGAACAAAAATGAAATATTAAGTTCACAATTTACAGCCCCAAACATTATCATTTTCCTTTTTCTCTCTTATTAATATGGTGGGTGTTGTGAAAATGTTTACGGAATTTCTTTATATATTCTGATGGGTTCATCCCAAAAAGGTTAGAGAAATGTTCGCGGAAATACTTAATATCATTGAACCCAACCATAAAAGCAATTTCTGTAATATTACGTTCTGTATTTATCATGATTTCCGCTGCCTTACGAAGACGGATAAAACGGATAAACTCTTTTATTGATTGACCGGATACAGATTTAACCTTTTTGTAGAGCTGAGAATGACTCATACCAATTTCCGTAGCCAATGTTTTAATATAAAAATTATCATCATCAATATGAGATTCAACGATTTGAATACATCTGTTTAAAAACTCTTTATATTCAATTGATATTTTAAGATCGTTCTTTTTAAGGGTAATTTCGTTATAAAAATATTGTTGAAGTGTATTTCGTTTTTTCAATATACCCAACACCTTTGCTTTTAATATTTCCTTTTCAAAAGGTTTGGTAATATAATCATCTGCCCCACTCTCAATGCCTTTCAGTTTGTAATCGGTACTGGTATGTGCAGTTAGTAAAATGACAGGAATATGAGAAAGGGAGGAATCTTCTTTTATCAATGTACAGAGTTCAATACCATTCATTCCCTGCATGGAAATATCACTAATGATCACATCTGGCAGATAGTGCCGGGCCAAACGTGCACCCTCATCGCCGTTCCTAGCTTCAATGACCGAAAAATCTTCATTAAAAATCTGGGAGATATATTTACGTAATTCATCGTCATCATCGATAATCAAAATAGTCTTTTGTTCACTTACTAAATCAGGCAAGACATTCTTCCATTTTATATTTATGCCCTCATTCAGTTGAACGTTATTCTCATTTATTGGCGTACTAATTTCATTAGCCAATTCCTGTAAAAAGATAGATTCTTCATTGTCATTTGGATAAATCACTTCATCATGGAAATGATTTTTCCCTTTCAATAATGTAAATTTAAAAGTAGTGCCTTCTCCTTCCTTACTTTCATAGGACAAATCCCCTTTGTGGCGATCTATAAAAAGTTTAACCAGATACAGTCCTATCCCGAAACCTCCTTTGGACAAGTGATTGTTTCCTTTTACCTGATTGAATTTTTCAAATAGTTTACCTCCAACATATTCAGGTATTCCACATCCAGTGTCAGAGACAGACACCTGCACAGTATCAGTTATCTCCTCTACATGGAATATTATTTTACCACCCCTGGGGGTATATTTGAATGCATTAGAAAGCAGGTTGAAAAAGACTATTTCCATTTTTTCCTGATCCACAAACATCTCAATAGCGTCGTTGCTACATTCAAACCTATAATCTATTTTCTTTTGACGAGCTTGTTGGACAAAATAGAGGTACACTTCATTACAAAGAGCAGTGAAATTTAATTGGACTAACTTTAGATCGTCGCTATCACTATCTGCCTTTCGAAACAAAAGTAACTGATCGACCAGACTTAATAAACGTCGGGCATTTCTATATACCGTAGTTAACTGTTCAGGATCAGCCTCCTTGTTTTCACCGGTCAACATCTCTTTAACAGGATTGATAATAAGTGTTAGTGGAGTTCTAAACTCATGGGATACGTTTGTAAAGAAAGAGATTCTCTTTTCATTTATTTCTTTCTCCTTCAGAGAATTTAAATGGGCGATCTTTATATCATACATTAACCTGTTCTGCCTGAATTTATATTGGAAAAAGAGGTAGAGGATACCTAAAAACGACATTAAATATATCATGTACGCCACTTTGCTTCTATACCAGGGAGGGAGAACGATAATATTCAAAGCTATTTCCTGAGGATTCCATTGTCCATCAGCATTTGTACATTTGACTCTGAAAGTATAACTACCCTCATTCAAGTGAGTATAAGAACCTGTTCGTAAACCGGTTGGCTTTGTCCAGCTATTATCCCACCCTTCCATGAAATAGGAATAAGAAATCTTATTGGGTGATGAATATTCGAGAGCAGAAAAATTGAATGAAAAAACAGCGTGATCATAAGGCACTTTTATTGTTTCTAATTTATCATTAGAGGACTTTTCAATAAACATATTATTCTGCTCAATGGGTAGATTATCAATATCTATTCCGGTCAATAACAAATGGGGCATACTTTTATCCTCTTTAATATCTTGAGGATGAAACAAACTAATTCCTTTTATACCACCAAACAACATTTCTCCTGAATGGAGCGTAAGCGCTGCATTGTAATTAAACTGGTTACTCTGTAATCCATCACCCTGATAATAATTATCAAATTTTCTTTTTGCAATATTAAATTTTGATAATCCATTATAGGTGCTGATCCATAAATTGCCTTTATTATCATCCAGTATACTGAGCACAACATTATTACATACTCCTTCATCTGTAGTATAGCATTCAGTAATACTATTTTTCTTTCTGTCAAACAATAATAACCCGCCTCCTTCTGTTCCTAGCCAGAAATTTTTGTTTTTGTCTTCGTAAATAGACCTTACGGCATAGCCTATAGGATAGAACTGATGTTTCCGGTTTATCTTATCAATCTTTACCAATTGATTTAAATTACCTCCCCATAATACCCCATTTCTATCTTCAACTAAAGAAAATAAATCTGAAAGGTCGGTATCAAATGCTTCAAAACGATTTGCAATATAATTAAACTTATATAGAGCACCATATAATCCACCCTGCCGGAGTGTTGATGCCCACAATTGTTGATTTCGATCTATACATAAAGCATAAACTACACTGTTTTGAATACCGAAAACCGGATTAAGGCAATCATAATGAACAAAACGATGCGTTAATTTATCAAATCGATTGATGCCTCTGGTATAAGTAGCAATCCATACATTCTGGTTTTGATCAATTTTTATTGATGTTATAAAATTATCAGACAGTGAAGTTGGGTCACTCACACTATGTTTATATAAAGTAAATTTATCATTTTTTCGATTCCAGGTATTTAATCCTCCTCCATCGGTACCTATCCAGATTTCGCCATCAGGCGCTTCGCAAAAAGCTGACACTATATTGTATGTCAAACTATTAACATTTCTATGTTCATTTGATATGTTCAGAAACTTGTTTTTTTGTGGGTCAATTAAAGTAACACCTCCCCGAGCAGTACCAATCCATTTCCGTGATTGTTTGTCTTCATATATAGCATATATAGCACTTGTACTCAAGGAATATTTGTTTTCTTCTGATCTCATGTATTCCATTTTCCGTGACAATATATTCCATACTCCCACGTCACCTATATCAGTACCTATCCAAAGATTTTTATCTTTATCAAGCTTCAGCGTCATTATAGAACCTGTTATTGATTTCTCATTGCTTTCATCAATTATTTTCAATATTGTTTTGTTAACAATGCTATATTCGAATACTGCATTGTGGGTTCCTATCCATATATGATTTCCATCTGTTTCGAGGGAAATTGGGATATCAACAAATGGACTAATAAGAAGTAACTTCATTGAAATGCGATCCAATAAATACAATCCTCTGTTTTGAGCAATTACCCACACCCTTTCTTCTTTATCTATCTGTATGGTATGTATACCATAATTATATGTATCACTATTGGGTTGTATAAGAGGAATTTGTTCGGCATTCGATGATCCATTTCTGCAAATCAATAACCCAAATCCTTCTGTCCCTATGAAAATATTATTTTTTTTATCTGCTTTAATATCTCTTACAACTGACATTAACTTTTGAACAGGCTTACTCTTACCTTTTTGAAATGTCACTGGAGTAAACTTACCTAACAGGTCATCATATCTGTTTGCTCCCTGGCGGGTACCTATCCATAATTTATGATTACAATCTTCTGTAATGGCATAAATAAAGTTATGAACCAGTGAATTTGAATCCTTTTTCTTATTCCTGAATATTTTAAAATTATACCCATCATATCTGTTCAAACCATCATAGGTTCCAAACCACATAAATCCATTATGATCCTGCCAAACACACCGAACTATGTTGTTGGACAATCCGTTTTCAATACCAAGATGAGATATCGGTTTATAAGTATCGGCAAAAGTATTACCCGCTATCAAAAAGAAAACGAAAAAGAGGGAATTAAAAAACTTTAATTTTG
>Ga0209538_1000190_pt1 | contig 37553 bp, 36 predicted proteins | sample BarGraNGADG00211_2_FD_184492 | JGI IMG/M metagenome (GOLD analysis project Ga0209538, IMG submission 184492) | Arctic peat soil microbial communities from Barrow, Alaska - Barrow Graham LP Ref core NGADG0004-211 (SPAdes) (version 2) | ecosystem: Environmental > Terrestrial > Soil > Wetlands >... | reverse complement strand
CCTTGTCCCCAACCATCCGCCAGGCCGTAGCGAACCACACCGTCAGCGGCGTCCGGGTCTTGTCGAAGATCGTGCCCGCCGTCGCGGACACCTTGCGGTCGCAACCGCCGCACTTCCACCGCGAGTCTGCCAGCCGCCACCCGACGACGCTCGCACAGTGGGGGCAGACAAACCCCTCCGGCCAGCGCAGCCAGTCCAGATAGTCCAGGCACTTCCAGTCCTCGTCGAACGTCGCCCGCAACTCCGCGTACGACCGCGGATAGTCCCGGCCAGCCGCATGCTTCACGACCATCTGTCAAGGGTACCTAAATGGAGACCCCCTTTTGTACCATCCGTCGCTCGAGCAGGCCGAGGATCGTCTCGGCCGTGGCCTCATTGCCCGGGTCCACGGACGTGAGGCGCGGCACCAGGTACTCGCACTCGGCGATGTCGTCGAAGCCCACGATCTGGACGTCGCGCGGCACGTCGAGACCCAGATCTGCCAGGCCGCGCAGCGCGCCCATGGCGATGACGTCCGTGAGGGCGAAGACGGCGTCGAACGGGACGCCGGCCTCGGCCAGTTGCAGGATGGTCTCGCGGCCGCTCGGCAGGTCGAACGACTCGACAGGGACGACGAGTCTCTCGTCCACGGCGGCACCGGCGGTTTCGTGGGCCTTGCGGTATCCCCGCGTCCGCAGGGACTGCATGTCGACGCCGCGGTGGCTGTGGCGTCCGCCGAGCAGGACGATCCGGCGGGCTCCGGTGGCCAGGAGATGCCGGGTCGCGACCTCCGCACCGCCCACGCTGTCCATCATGACGTGGTCGAAACTGCTCGGTCCGGCGCGTTCCCCGACGAGGACCGTCGGCGCGGTGATGCTGAGCTGCTCCAGGTCGGAGACGTTCATGCCCACGACGCTGACGATGACGCCGTCGTACATCCGGAGCCGCCCGAGGGAGACAGCGGCGAGCTCGCCCTCGCGGCTGGCTCCGGTGCGCTCCAGCATGAGGTGCCGGCCGCTTCGTTCGACGCCGTCGGCGAGGCGGCTGGCGAGCTGTCCGAAGTAGGGCCGGTCGAGCTCGGGCACGACCAACCCGATCGCACCGGTCTTCCCTGCCCGGAGGTACCGCGCCGCCAGGTTGACCTGATACCCGAGCTCGGCGATGCACGCGAGGACCCGCAACCGAGTCTCGGCCCGGACGTTCGGGTGCCCGTTGATCACGTTCGAGACGGTCATGGGCGAGACGCCCGCGGCGCGGGCCACGTCGCTCATCCTCACCGCCATGACCCCATCATCCCGCGTCGAGACAGGTCCCACGTCACGAACCACGCGTACCGCACCCGGCCGCTGACCCTGCACGGCTCGACCCATCCAACAATGGAGTGATCCCGATGAAGCGACGCTCGAGCATCGCCATTGCGGCCTTCGCCGCGACGGCCGCCCTCACCCTGACCGCCTGTGGAGGAGGTGACTCCGACGGAGGCGGCGGCGACGGTGCCACAACGCTGACTCTTCTCTCCTGGGAGGGGGAGGCGACGATGACGCCGGTCGTCGAGGCGTTCGAGGCGGAGAACCCGGACATCACCCTCGAGGTCTCGTACTCACCGCCAGTGGCGGAGTACATCCAGACGCTGCAGACCCGGGTGCTGTCGGGTACCGCGCCGGACGTCTTCCTCATCGCAGCGGAGAACAAGACCAACCTCATCGAGGGTGAACACGTCCTGGACCTGTCCGGTGAGGACTTCCTGGCGAACGTCCCGGAGTTCAACCAGCAGACCTACGGCAAGGACGACGCCGTCTACGGGCTCTCGCTGAGCTCGTGGGGCAGTGGGGTCATGTACAACAAGGACCTCCTGGCCCAAGTGGGCGCGGACGCTCCACCGCAGACGTGGGACGAGTTCCTCCAGCTCTGCGCCGATCTGAAGGACGCGGGCATCACGCCGTACCTGGAGTCGCTGCAGGGCATGCCCACTGTGCTCTCGGCCTTCCTCGGTGCGCACAACGCGGACACGGGCTACACGATGGACGACAAGATATTCTCGGGTGAGTCGACCTTCGAGGAGGAGTGGACGCCGGCGCTCGAACAGTACAACCGCCTCTTCACCGAGGGCCTCGTGACGCCCGACGTGGTCGGGCTCACGGGCGACCAGGTACGTGACGAGTTCGCGAACGGACGTGTGGCGATGATGATCGCCGGTCCGTGGGACGTGCCGCCCCTGCGGGAGGCCGCACCCGACCTGAAGTTCGAGATGGTCCCCATCCCCGGTGTCGAGGGCCGCTCCTCCTACCTGGCCGGGGCGGCGAGCCCGGGGTATGCGATCAACCCCGACTCCGACAACATCGACGCGGCGAAGACCTTCCTGGCCTACCTTGCCACCCCGGAGGGGATCCAGGTCTCGCAGGAGGCGAACGGGGCGATCACGGTGACCTCCGACTACGAGCCGACCCTGGACGAGGCGCTCGCGCCCATCGTCGACGACGTCCGGGCGGGCAACATCTACCTTCCGCAGATCGCGTGGCAGCGATCCGAGGACGTGCTCAACGTCGAGGCCGTGGCGCAGCTCCAGCGGATGGCGCAGGGGCAGATCGAGCCGGCCGACGTCGCCAAGGCGCTCGACCGGAAGCTCGCCTCGTCCTGATGGGCGCGGGCCGGTGGTGGGTCCTCCCGCCACCGGCCCCGACGAAAGGTGGCGTCATGACCGTGAACACTGCGGTGCCCAGCGCCGGCATTGCCCAGGCACCGGTACGCCGGTTGCGCGGCGGGATCTCGGGCGGTTGGCGCGGGGCCAGTGCCAACCAGCTCTTCCTGGTGCCGATCGCAGCCGTCTTCCTCGTGCTGTTCATCATCCCGCTGGGCCAGACGTTCTACTGGAGCCTCACGGACTTCACGGGCTACTCGGCCGACGTCACGTTCGTCGGCCTCGACAACTACCGGGTGATCCTCAGGGACCCCTCGATGCTCGCGGGCCTTGCCTTCACCCTCCTCTTCGCCGTAGGGACCACAGCCCTCATCACGGTCATCGCGCTCCCGCTCGCCGTGGTCCTGGACAAGAGGTTCTTCGGGCGGAACTTCGTCCGCTCCATGTTCTTCTTCCCGGCTATCCCGAGCATGGCGGTGCTCGGCCTCGTCTGGGGCTACATCCTGTCCCCGCTCGGCTCGGGCGTCCTCAACGCCGTCCTCGAGACCCTCTTCCACGCCGGACCGTTCCCCTGGCTCTCGGACGACACGCTCGCGAAGATCTCGGTCATCGCGGTGGGCGTGTGGGGCGGCGCGGGGTCCTCTACCTGGCGTACCTCCAGTCGATTCCGGGCGAGTACTACGAGGCCGCCACCATCGACGGCGCCTCGGGGCGCCAGCAGTTCGTGTACGTCACGTTGCCGCTGCTCCGGCCCGCCATTGTGATCAGCACGTTCCTGCTCATGACCGGCGGGTTGAAGGTCTTCGACCTCCCGTTCACCCTCACCGGTGGAGGACCGGGCTTCGCGACCTACACGATCACCCAAGCGATCATCACGAGCGGTGTCGGTCAGGGCCGCTACGGGCTCGCGTCGGCGCTCGCCGTCCTCTTCACGGTGGCCGTCGCCGTGCTGGCGGTCGGCCAGCTGTTCATCTCCCGCCGGTTCGAGGAGAAGATGAAGTGAGAAGGCGCCGTCACCCACTGCTCAGCGTCGTCATGATCGGGCTCGCGTGCCTGGTCGGCCTGCCGCTGTACTACATCCTCGTCAACACGTTCAAGACGCAGCAGGAGATGGTGAGCTCCGCCCTCGCGCTGCCTTCGTCGCTGTTCCTGGACAACTACGTCGAGGTCTTCCAGCGCGTCCCACTCGTCCAGAGCTTCGGCAACACGCTCTACGTGACCGCGGGGGCGATCCTCGTCCAGCTGGTGGTCGGAGCTCTCGCGGCCTACGGGATGATCATGCGGGCGACGACGTTCAACAGGATATTCGGGACCGTCCTGCTGCTCGGGTTCATCGTGCCCGGGCAGTCCACGCTCATCCCGCTGTACCGGACGCTCGTCAATGTGAATCTGGTCGACAGCTTGAACGGGCTCATCGTCATGTACGCTGGCGGTGCCATCTTCTGCTACTTCCTCATCCAGGGCTACATGCGGACGCTCCCGTTCGAGATCATCGAGGCGGCGCGAATCGACGGCGCGAACGTCTTCCAGATCTTCTGGCGGATCGTGCTGCCCCTCATCCGACCGATCCTCGTGACAGTCGGCGTGTTCCAGACGATGTGGGTCTGGAACGACTTCATCACGCCGGTTGTGTTCATCTCCTCACCGGAGAAGCGGATGATCGTCCTGCAGGTGTACAACTCGGTCGGCGAGTTCACGACCGACTGGCCGTCCTTCATGACGCTCTCCGTCATCGCACTCCTCCCCATGGTCATCTTCTTTGTATTCACGCAGCGCCACATCGTGAGCGGTCTTCTCGCGGGGAGCGTGAAGGGGTGACGGTGGACGGAGCGCCGCGGGGAGGGCTGGACTCGGAGTCGGCGTCGCGGGAGCCTCCCGCACCGTTGTTCATCGACCCGGTCCACCGTGCCCCGACGGATCCGACTGTCGTGGAGGCACCCGACGGGACGTGGTGGATGTTCTACACGCAGCGGCGCGCCGCTGACCGTGGACCCGGCTTCCGCTGGGTGCACGGGACGGACATCGGGGTAGCGGTCTCGGCCGACGGGGGCCTGGCCTGGGACTACCGGGGTGTGGTGAGCGGTCTGGACCCCGAGGAGGGCCGGAACACGCTCTGGGCGCCAGAGGTTGTCCGGGCCGAAGGCAGGTACCACATGTTCGCGAGCTACATCCGGGGAGTGCCCACCACGTGGGAGGGGCATCCGCGCGTGATCCTCCACCACGTGTCTGACGACCTGGTGGACTGGCGCTTCCTGGGTGAGGTGCCGCTCTCGTCGGACCGGGTGATCGACGCCTGCGTGCTCCCGCTGCCCGGTGGCGGCTACCGGATGTGGTTCAAGGACGAGGCGCACGCGTCGACGACCTGGGCCGCCGACTCCCGCGACCTCGCCCGCTGGACGACGGCGTGGCAGGACGTCGGGCTTCCGGCGCACGAGGGCCCGAACGTCTTCGTCATGGGCGACCGGCACTGGATGGTCGTCGACGAGTGGTCCGGCCTGGGTGTGTACACATCGCCGGACCTGCGCTCCTGGGAGCGGGACGGCGTCATCCTGAGCGCCCCAGGCGCGCGACCGTGGGACGCGAGCCTGGGTCACCATGCGGACGTCGTCATCGGCCGGGACTCCACGGGCAGCGAGATCGGCTGGGTCTTCTACTTCACGCACCTGAGCGACCAAGAAGGGACCGCTGAGCACCGGGTGGGCCCGTCGGACCCAACGGGCCCAGCAGACCCCGACGTCCTCGACGACGAGGGGTTCGCGCCGGCGCACCAGCTCACCGCGATCCAGGTGGCGGCCCTCCGCGTCGTGGACGGCCACCTCGTGTGCAACCGCGACGGTCCGGTCGACCTCGACCTGCGGCGCGCGTCCACCCTGACCGCCGCCGACCCCTCTCCCCACAGCACCTCGAACGATCATCTCGGAGGACACCGATGAGCTTGCCCCAGTCCACTGCGCGCGCCGTCATCAACCTCGACGTGCCCGGCCCGGCGATCAGTCGCCACCTCTACGGACACTTCGCCGAGCACCTCGGCCGCTGCATCTACGGCGGATTCTGGGTGGGGGAGGACTCAACCATCCCGAACGAGAGCGGCATTCGGCTCGACGTCGTCGAGGCCCTGAAGGCGCTGAACATCCCGAACCTGCGGTGGCCGGGTGGCTGCTTCGCCGACGAGTACCACTGGAAGGACGGAATCGGGCCCAGGGCGGACCGGCCGAGAATGGTCAACACGCACTGGGGCAACGTCGAGGAGAACAACCACTTCGGGAGCCACGAGTTCATGGCTCTGTGCGAGATGCTCGGCGCCGAGCCGTACATCAACGGCAACGTCGGCTCCGGCACCGTCCGCGAGATGAGCGAGTGGGTGGAGTACCTCACGCGCGACGGCGACTCCCCGATGGTGGAGCTGCGCAAGCGCAACGGTCGCGAGCAGCCCTGGCGCGTGCCCTTCTGGGGCATCGGCAACGAGGCTTGGGGCTGCGGGGGCAACATGCGTGCGGAGGCGTACGCCGACCTCGCGCGGCAGTACGCGACCTTCTGCCGCGACCACGGCGACAACAGGCTGTACCGGATCGCGGCCGGTGCCGGCGACGACGACTACCAGTGGACCGAGACGCTCATGAAGGCCATCAGCTGCCTTGGGTGTGCGCGCGAGCCACGCGGGTTCTACCAGGGCATCTCGTTCCACTATTACACCGTCCCGGGCCTGTGGGAGAACAAGGGCAGCGCGTTGGAGTTCGACGACGACGACTACTACGCGACCATGGTCAAGGCCCGCCGGATCGAGGAGATCATCCGTGGCCACGCCGCCGTCATGGACTCCTACGACCCGCACAAGCGCGTCGGCCTCGTCCTGGACGAGTGGGGAACGTGGTGGGACGTCGAGCCCGGGACGAACCCGGGCTTCTTGTACCAGCAGAACACCCTGCGGGACGCTCTGGTCGCGAGCGTGCACTTCGACGCCTTCCACCGCCACGCCGACCGCTTGGTGATGGCCAACATCGCGCAGACGGTCAACGTGCTCCAGGCCATGATCCTCACCGACCCGGACTCCGGGGCGCTCGTGCTGACGCCGACGTACCACGTGTTCGAGATGAACGTCGGCCACCACGACGCCACCTCGCTCGCGGTGTACCTGGATGCGCCGACCGCGCGCAGGTCGGTGGGGGCGCAGGAGCTCGAGACGCTCTCCATCTCCGCCTCGACCAAGGACGACTCGGCGCTCGTCTCGATCACCAACCTCGACGCCGAGGCGGCTACCTCCGTGGTCCTGGACCTGCGGGGGCGTGCCGTCACCGGACACGAAGCCCGCATCCTGACCGCGCCGAACCTCCAGGCCCACAACACGCCGGAGGCAAGCGCCGTCGTCGCCCCTACGGGGCACGAGGGCGTGCGGGCGCACGAACGCGGTCTCATCGTGGACGTGCCGGCCCACTCGTACGTGACCGTCCGGCTCCAGCTGGCCTGACGCCCACCAGATGAGGCGCGGGCACCAGCGTCGGGTCCGAGGCGACACGGCCGAAGACCGCCGGCTCGGCGCGCACGACGGCTAGGCACCTCGCCATGGTGGGTGCGCCAGCAGGTCCGCGACGGCAAGGTCGAGCACCTCCGACTCGGCAAGGCCCGCATCAGGTTCACCGAGGCCCAGGCCGCCGCACTCGTCGCCGACGCCACCGTGGCGCCCTCCCCCACGCCGCCACGCGAACCGCTCGACGCCGCAGCGCTCGGCCCAACGGTCCGGTCGCTGGGGGCCCACCGCTCCCGGCCGTCCGTCAGGCGAGACGCAAGGGGGGTCGTCTGAAGGCCCGAAAACGCGTCCCCCATGGGGACAGCACCGATCTCGACGTCGAACGACGTCCCAACGGCTCCCAACGTTTGCGCAGGTCAGCACCCCGCGTGGTTGAGTCGCGGACGCCAATCTCACCATCTGGACGGCTCCGAATCCCACTCGGAGCACCGCTCTGACCTGCGGCGTCACCCTGCGCCAGGTTTCGGCGAAGGGTGGGCCAAGGCCCGTCGGTGGCGCGCTGCACCAGCGAGACCCCGCGCCTGGCCCGCATCGGCCGCGCCTCGGGACCACGTCCGGGAGGTAGATCGGGACTCGGGCTCTGGGACTCGCCGTCGGCGACGATCCCGACGCCGACGCCTGAGTCCTCCAGCGGCTCACCACGCCCGGCCTGGGTGGCCGCTCCCCGATGACGGGCCCAAGGACGAAGACCTCAAGAGCGGGAGCCTTGTGCCGATAGGAACACCATGACGAGTGCCCGGACTGGTCGCGGCGTGAGCGAGCTGGAGGTTGCCACGCTGCTCGCGCTCCACAGCGATGGTCTTCTCGTGGCACTCGGGGACGACGGTTTCCGGGTGGCGCTGCCGGACGTGCCGCAGCTTTCGAGCTTCCGCACCGTCGAGGTCCCGCCAGACAGAGCAACGATGGTTGACCTGGTGCCTCGTGCCGACGCGATGATCGTGATCACCACCTGGGAGCGGGCATGCGACAAGGGATCCGCGATCGGGACCGTGCACCTGCGCACCGATCCGGACCGGCCGATGACGCTGGTCATCCTTGACGCTCGCGCGGACTTCGGCGTGTGGTTGGGGCTCATCGCGAGTGCACGAGGAAGCTCCGGGGCCGGTGAGCCGGGCGCCTTGGACCCGGCGCTGCTGGTCCCGAACCGGCCGCGGTCGGGAGTGGTCCGCAAGAACTTCAACTCGGTGATCACCGGTGTCGACGAGCGCGCCTCCCGGATGCTGGGTTGGCCGCCCGAGCAAATGATCGGTGTGCGGGCACTGGAGTTCGTGCACCCGGATGATCACGAGCGGGCTGTGGCGAGCTGGATGGAGATGCTCTCCCAGCTGCAGCCCACCCGGTTTCGCGTGCGGTACCGGCGCGCAGACGGTAGCTGGCTGTGGACCGAGACGGAGAACGTGATCGTCGGGCGTGACGACGCCGGTGACCTGCTCATCGAGTCCCAGATGACCGACATCTCGGACGAGATGGCCGCATACGAGGAGGTCCGCCAGCGCGAAGAGCTCTTCCACCGGCTCGCCGAGTCGCTGCCCTCGGGTGTGGTCCAGGTGGACCCGGACCTGCGCGTCGTCTACGCCAACAGCCGGCTCACCGCGATCCTCGGCGCTGCGGGCAGCGAGGCGCTCGCCGACCAGCTCGCGGCCCTGCTCGACGACGACCGGGCTCGGCTCCAGGTAGCGGTCGAGGCAGCGCTGCGCGAGGGCCACGATGTGGACCTCGAGGTGGAGTTCCGCGATCCTCGTACCGGGCAGCAGAGGCGGTGCTCCGCCTCCGTGGTTGCCGTGTCCGGCAGAGAAGGCGCGAGCCACGCGCTGATCTCGCTGACCGACGTGACCGACGCGGCACGCATGCGTGAGGAGCTGCTCGTCCAGGCGACCTACGACGCCCTCACGGGGTGCCTCAACCGAGCGTCAGTGATCGCAGACCTCGGTCGGTCGCTCGGCGAGGGCGAGCGGCTCACGGGCGTGGTGTACATCGACCTCGACGAGTTCAAGCTGCTGAACGACACCCATGGTCACGCCGCGGGAGATGAGGTGCTGGTCGAGGTCGCGCAACGGATCCGCGCCGTGCTGCGTGACGGGGACAAGGTGGGTCGGCTGGGCGGTGACGAGTTCCTCGTGGTGTGCCGTGGTCTCGCAGACCCCGACCAGGCGTTGTCCATAGCCGGGCGGGTTCGAGAGAGCCTGTGCGGCCCGGCGATGCTGAGCGTCGGCCCGATCGCACTCAGCGCCAGCATCGGCGTTGCGATCGGTACGCCGGGGATCGCGGTCGACGACCTGGTCGCCCGGGCCGATGCCGCGATGTACACCTCGAAGCAAGAGCGTTGCGGGCGCGTGGTTCTCGCCTGAGGCCCGCCAGGGTCGGTGAGGCCGATCCGCCTGGGAGGCGGCGCCGGCGCGGCGAGATCGGCCCGATCCCACCGACCGTGCTCGAGGTCACCTACTGCCGGCACAATCCCGCACACCACTCTGCGGGACGCCACTTCAGCGCGTCAGTTCCGAGCCTCCACTGAACGCGGCACGAGACTGTCGACGACGCGTGAAGACTGGGCCGTAATCGACGGGTGAATCTTGAGCACCCCGAGTACGGCTGGGTCTGCTGCACGGGTAGGTGACACCCTGACCTGCCCCACTGCCTGGTTACCCGCCGGGGTTTGAGGATCAGGCGGGGATGGGTGGTGCTGTCGAGGTTAGTTCGTACTCGATCGGGCTGCGGTAGCCGAGCTGGGAGTGACGCCGCTGGCGGTTGTGGAAGATCTCGATGTACTCGAACATCGCGTTGGCCAGCTCAAGCCGGGTTCGCCACTTGCGGCGGTTCAGGAGCTCGATCTGCATCGAGGACCAGAACGACTCCATCATCGCGTTGTCCAGCCCGTCGCCGACCGAACCGAACGAGGGCATCAGCCCGCTCGAGCGGATCCGCTCGGTGAACGCCCAGGACGTGAACTGACCGGACTCAACCGGTCGTCGCAACACCGGCTTCTTGCAGTGATCGTAGGTGCTCGTCGAGGGCGTTGACGACCAGCTGGGCGTTCTGGACGTTGTCGATGGACCAGCCGACGATCTTGCGACTGTAGGTGTCCATCACGGCGCAGCAGTAGACCTTGCCCTCCCGGGCTTAGCGTCAGGCACGTCGAGGTCTTCCCGATGAGCGGCGTAGGAACCCTCATCCTCGGGAGACCTCGACCCCTACCCGGTCACCGACGCGCCGGCCCACTCACCCCGGACTACACCCTCGATTGCGATGAGCCGGCAAAGTGGCCGTAGAGGTGGCGGCTGATGACCGGTCCCTCAAGGTCGAGGTCGACGACGACTCGGGCGGGGTCGGGGCTCATGGCGAGGGTCCTCCAGGTCGGTATATCGAAAGTGCAGATGAGCGGCCATCGTGGCCACGATGGGCTCCGACGGTGCGGTTCTCAGATCTCCAGGTCCCGCAGCACCCCGCGGCGCACATTCATCACGATGTTGGCCGCGACCTTGCGGCGCCGCTCCCACGCGAACTCCCGAACCTCCAACCACAGCTGGGTGGCCACGAGCTCGTCGATCCGCGCACTCACGCCCCGGAGCCGGTGCGCCACCACACGGGCACCCGGCAGCAGCACCCACGCCAGGGCTCCGACCGCGACGACGTCGTGACCGCAATTTGGGATCGCGGACGCCGGTCGTTCCGACCGTCGAGACGAGAACCGGCCGCCCACCGTTGAGCCGGGCCCAACGCAGCGGATCGTCACCGATGCTCGCAGACAGGTATAAATGTTCGCCGTTGTCGTCGGGGTCCTCGGTGAAGTGGGCCATGAGGTACGTGGCCGACGCGGGCAGGTGCTCCACGCCCGTCATCCCTTCACCGATCCGGCGACCAAGCCGCTGACGATATGCCGCTGCATCACGATAAAGAACACGAGCATCGGCAGGAGCACCACCACGGTGAGGGTCATGAACGTTGGCCAATTCGTAGTGAACTGCCCGACTGCCGTGTAGACCTGAAGGACGAGGGTCTGCCGGGTGGGTGAGCTGATGAAGACGTTCGGGAGCAGGAAGTCGTTCCACACCCACATGGTCTGGAAGACGCCGACCGTGACCAGGATGGGCCGGATTAGCGGCAAGACGATGGCGTAGTAGATCCGCCAGGGTCCGGCCCCGTCGACTCGGGCCGCCTCGAAGATCTCCAGGGGCAGAGTGCGCATGTACCCGACGATGAGGAAGTAGCAGAAGATCGAGCCGGCGCTGTAGATCAGCACCAGGCCGTTGAGAGAGTCGACGAGGTGAGCCTTGGCGAACATCTCGTACTGCGGGATCAGCGTCGCCTGGCCAGGGACGACGAACGCCACCGCGAGCACAACTCCCAGAATCCCTGCCAGCTTCTTGCTCCCGACGACCACGGCGAAGGCCGCGAGGGAACCGATCACCAGCATGAGCCCGATGGAGAGCACAGTCACGTACAGCGTGTTGAGGAAGGACCTGACAACTGGAGTGTCGCGGAACACGGTTACGTAGTTGTCGAGGTTGAGCGACGACGGCAGACCGAGAGGCGACGCCAGAGTCTCGGCCTGGGTCTTCAACGTGTTGACCACGATGTAGTAGAAGGGCAAGGCCACGACGGCCGAGAGCAGGAGCATCACCACCGACGTGACCAGGGATCGGCGCTGCTTCATGAGAAGCGTCCCTCCATCCGACGGGAGAACCTCAGTTGGACGAGCACGACCCCGCCGACCGCAAGGAGGAACAGAACGGCCAGGGCCGACGCCGTGCCGTAGTCACCCCGGGCGATACCGCTCTGGATGATCGACTGAGTCAACGTGCGGGTCGCGAAACCGGGTCCGCCGCCGGTCAGGGTGAACGGAAGGTCGTAGACCTTGAGGCCCCCGGTCATCAGCAGGAGCCAGCTGACGGTCATAGCCGGCGCGAGCAGCGGCAGCGTGATGAAGCGGAGCTGCTGCGACCGGGAAGCGCCATCGATGCGCGCGACCTCGAAGTACTCAGCCGGGATGGCCTGGAGGTAGGCGAGGTAGAGGACCGCGTGCCAGCCGGTCTGCGACCAGAGGCTGACTGCGATGACCGACGCCTGCGCCAGGTGCGAGTCAGCGAGCCACGGCACCGGCCCCACCCCGAACACCGATCGAAGCATCGTGTTGAGCGCCCCGGACCCGAGCGGGTTGAGGATGAAGCCCCACACGAGGCCAAGGATCGCCGCGCTGGGCACCGCAGGGAAGAAGTACACCGACCGGACGAGATTCCGCCCGGCGAAGGCCCGGTTGAGGACCAGTGCCAGCGGGATCGCAGCCACCGTGACGAGCACCGTCGTCGCGACAGCAAAGAGCAACGTGAAGGACAGGCTCGAGATCAGCGACGTGTCCGAGAAGATCCGCGCGTAGTTGCTGAACCCGACGAAGTTCACATCGGTCGAGTAGCCCGTGTAGTCGGTGAAGCTGAAGTACACCGATCGGGCCAGAGGGATCAGGAAGAGAATGAGGAAGACGGCGAGGATCGGCGCCGCAAAACCCCAGGTACCCACCGAGTCGATCCTGCGGCGGACCCGTGCGTCTCGATGCGTTCCGTCGTCGATGGCGACGTTTGCCACCCTGGTGATGGACATCCGATCACTCACTCCGTGGTGATGTGGATGGTGCGCGCGGAGGGGGATCCGCGCGCACCATCAGCGGCAGTGTGCGTCAGCCGAGCGACGCGAGCTTCTTGTCCATTCCTGCCGCAACGTCGGCGGCGCTGATCGAGCCCTGGACGAGCTGCTGGATTAGAGCAGTGGCCTCGGTCAGCAGGGCGTCCTGATCCCTCTCCCACGATGACATCGGCAGGTAGAAATCGCCTGCCCGGACCCCGTCAGCGAGGTCGCTGAGCGAGGCGTCCACGACGGGTGTGAAGTCCTTGGTCGTCGTGATCGATCCGGTCTCCTTGTTGTACATCTCCACGGCGGTCTTGCTCTGTATGAAGTCAAGGAAAGTGAGCGCCGCATCGAGGTGTGTGGTCTTGGCGTTGATCGCCAAGCCCGGGGAGACCGCACCGACCCAGTAGGTGTCGCCCGTCGTGGCACCGGGAACGGCCATGAACTTGAACCTGAGGTCAGGCGCGGCCGTGTGGATGCCACCAGGAGTCCACGAACCAGTGGAGATCATCGCGACCCGGCCCGCCTCGAACTCCTGCATCACCTGGTCCCCGCTCAGCGCGGCCGCACTGCGGTCCAGGTAGCCCTTGTCGACCAGCTCCTGGAAGAGCGTCAGGGGCGCGGTCCAGGTGTCGGCAAAGCTCGACGCGCCCGAGAAGATGGCCGCGTCCATGGTCCCACCCATCGAGGCGTTCACACCTCCGACCAGCGCGTCCAGCGTCACGGGCACCGAGTCGATGGCCTCGAGGAAGGGGGCGATACCGGCGTCCTTGAGCTTCTGGCACAGGTCCATGAACTCGGCCCAAGATTGGACCGGGCCGGTGAAGCCCACCTGGCTCAGAAGGTCCTCGTTGTAGAGGATGCCCCCACCCCACGACGAGATGGCCATGCCGTAGACCTTGCCGTCCTGGGTGTAGGGCACCTTGGCGGCATCAGCGATGTTGGACATGAACGGCTGGTCGCTGAGGTCAGTGACCAACCCGGAGTCCATCAAGTCGGTCCGGTTCTCTGCGGTGATGATGAAGACGTCCGCGGCCGTCCCCGCGCTGAGACGCGTCTGCAACGTCTGGATGTACTCGGCGACCGGCGGCGCCCAGGAGAACTCGACCGTGATGTTGGGGTGCGCCGCCTCGAAGGCGTCGATGATCGGCCGCATGGTCTCTTCGTTTTCCCAGGACAGGAAGGAGACAGTGGTGGGCTTGGCGGAGTCGCTGGTCGTCGAACCGCCGCTCGTCGCACCGGCATCGGACGACGGGCTCGAGCACGCCGCGAGGCTGACCGCCAGGGCGCCCGCGGTCGCGATCGCGGCAAGTCGTCCGCGTCGGGTCGGAAGCTGGTAACTGAGCATCATTGCCGCTTACCTACTTTCTTGTCGGGTTGAAACGGCCGAGGAGCCAGCCGGGGTGAAGTGAGATCGATCCGAGCGCCGTCGACCGGCAGAACCTCATCGAGGAGCCCGTCGTCACGGTGGTGGAGGAAGTCAAAGCGGATCGCACGGTGATAGCCGTCGGATCCGGGAGTGAACGCGTGGTAGGCGATCACCCACGTGTCGGTGGCCTCGACGTGAACGATCGAGTGGTGACCGGTACCGACCACGCCGAGCGCCTCGCTCTTGCGCACGAGGAAGCCGCGATCGGTCCACGGGCCGAGCGGGCCGGGGCCCGTCGCGTACCGAACCGAGTAGTCCGGTGAACGGGTGTCGTTCTGCGACCACGTCAGGTAGTAGACGTCGCCGCGCCGATGGATGAAGGCCGCCTCACAGAACTCGGGTGGTTGATGGGAGACGACGTCCGCAGGATCGAAGCTCACCAGGTCCGGGGCCAAGAGGACGGTGTGCATCGTCGAGTTGCCCCAGGACAGGTAGACGCGGCCGTCCCGGTCGCGGAACACCGAAGGATCGATCGCGACACCCGCCCACTGCCCCGGTCGGACGAGCGGCTTGCCGATGTCCACGAACGGACCGACCGGTGAGGCGGCGACCGCTGCGCCGATCATCTCGCTGCCGGCGGTGAAGTACAGTACGTAGCGATCGGCGTCGCGGATCGCGGCCGGCGCCCACGCACGGTCGTGGCTCCAGGCCACGTCCTGGCCGAGCCGGAACACCTCACCGTGGTCGGTCCACGTCTCCAGGTCGATGGATGAGTAGGCGCGGAAGGCGGTCGCCCCCCACTCTTCGATGCCGTCTGTGGTCGGGTACAGGAAGAACCGGTCGTCGAATACGACCAGGGCGGGATCCGCGGCCCACACTGGAAGTCGGGACAAGGATGTGGGCGGCAGATCGGACGGCCGCTCGGCCGCCACGTCGTCCACGCGTTTCGACGCCATGCGATCCCGCCTCCCTTGCCGACCATGTATCGATACACCACACGAATCACGAACCACGTTGTCGATAAAGGGGTAATGTATCGATATACTCGCCGCACCACGCAGCGTTGTCAAGGCGTTTGCGTCACGAGTGCGAGAAGAGGTGTCCAGCGATGGGGCGGACGGTCACGATGCAGGACGTCGCCCGAGACGTCGGCGTCTCCGCGATGACGGTGTCGAACGTGCTCAACAACCGCACATCGGTCGGCCCCGACGTGCGGCGACGTGTCCTCGCCTCCATCGAGCGACTCGGCTACCGCGTCAATGTCGCCGCCCGCAATCTCAGGTCCGGTCGCACTGGCATTATCGGCCTCGCGGTACCTGAGGTCGACCGGCCGTACACCAGCCAGCTCACGGCCCGGATCATCACCGCTGCCCAGCCCTTCGGACTGCGGGTGATCGTCGAGCAGACCGGCGCAACCAGGGAGGACGAACTCGACGCTGTCGCACAGTCGCGGCTGCGCGTCTACGACGGCCTGATCCTCGCCGCAGTCCGAGTCTCGGCGTCGGACATCGATCGGCTGCGAGTCTCTGGCCCGATCGTCATGCTCGGCGAACGGAACGCCGGGCACGGGATCGACCACATCGGCACACCGAACGTCGACGGCGCACGGGCCGTCACCGAGCATCTGGTCAGCTTGGGCCGGACCCGAATCGCCCTCGTCGGGGCGTGCCCGAGGTGGGACACCGAACCGGATACCGAGTACGAGGCCGGCCGCCTGCGTGTTCAGGGCTACCGCGCCGCGCTCGAGAGCGCAGGAGTGCCGTTCCGCCCGGAGCTCGTCATCGAGAGGTCGATCTGGGACATCCAGAGCGGGGTGGAGGCCGCCAACGATCTGTTCAACGCCGGTACGCCGTTCGACGCCGTCTTCGGCCTCACCGACTCGCTCGCGTTCGGCGTCCTGCGCGGGTTGGCCGACCTCGGGCTCCACGTCCCAGACGACGTGGCCGTCGCAGGGTTCGACAACGTGCGAGAGGCGCAGTTCTCGATCCCCCGGCTCACCACCGTCGCCCCCGACCACGTGCAGATCGCGACGAGGGCGGTTCAGCTTCTCGTCGACCGGATCGAGGGGCGACGTGACGGGAGCGGCGCTGTTGACCTGACCGCAGACTGGACCCTCGAGGTGCGCGAGTCGACCGTCGGGTCCGCGACTCCCAGCAGCGTGGCCCGGCGCGCCACTAGGCTAGCCCCTCGACCTCTCCCGAGCACCGCTTCCTGATCGAGGGTGAACCCATAGCGGTCTCGGCGGGAGCTTCACTTGACCAGGAGCTCGTCCACGAGGTGCTCAGCCGTTTCCTCGCAGTGGCGGAGCTCGTCGGTGCGGAGCCGCATGACGCCGACCTGGCCCAGCGCAGCGCCGCGGCCCTTGACCTGCTGCGACCGGTGCCGATCGGATCCGACGGGAGTCTCCTGGAGTGGGCAGACGAGCGGGTCCCCGACGAGCTGGGGCACCGTCACGTCTCACATCTGTACGGCCTGTACCCCGGCACCCAGATCACTGAGGCCGGCACCCGGGAGCAGTTCGAGGCCGCGCGCCGCTCGTTGCAGGTGCGACTCGACAACGGCAGCGGCTACACCGGTTGGAGCCAGGCATGGGTCCTGTGCCTGGCCGCGCGCCTGCGCGACGCCGCGCTCGCCGAGCGGTCGTTGGGCGTGCTCCTGGACGATCTCAGCTCTGTCTCGCTGATGGACCTGCACCCGCACTCGGACTGGCAGGGCGGATACGTCTTCCAGATCGACGGGAACTTCGGGGCCGTCGCGGGCATCGCCGAGCTGCTGCTGCAGAGCCACGAGGGAGCGGTCAGCCTGCTCAAGACGCTGCCCAGCTCCTGGAGCGACGGCACCGTCACCGGTCTGCGGGCCAGAGGCGGCCATCATGTCGACATCGCGTGGAGCGCCGGGCTGCTGCGCAGCGCTCGCATCGTCGCTGGCCGCCGCGGTGCCCTGACGGTCGAGGTCCCGCAGACGACGCCCGACCTGACCGTGCTCGACGAGCACGGCGGGCCGGTGCAGGTCCAGCACCCCGAGAACGCGCTTGCCGGTCGGCGACGCCTGCGGTGGACGGCAGAGCCCGGCGCGACCTACCGGCTCCTCGTGTCGAGCACCACAGGGCCATGACGACCGCACCCCATCTGCACTCGACTTCCGGCGGATCGATCAGATCATTGAGCCGCAATCGGTCTCATGTCGTTCCCCAAGGACGCGCGACGGAAGCGCACCGGCGAGAGTCGACGCGAGAGGTGAGTCGACGAGGTTCCCGCAGCGAGAGGCCATGTGGACTGCTCTGACGCGTTGCCCAGGTCGCGGTGGCTCGCGGTCGCACGCCCTGGTGTCTGCCTCGGGACCGGGCATGACGCCGGGGCGTCGATGCTCCGGCCGTCATACACCTGTGTCCAATTCATCTGATCTATAGTACCGTCTGTCGACGTCAGCGCTTCGTCCACAGATGGATACTCAAACGATTGACCAGGGTGCTGTCCCGGGCTAGCGGTTGAGCAACTGGTTCGATCTCTGACCCGGGCCGCTTCGCGCCGCCAACGCACGACGACGTGTCTGACGCCATGGCTGTCGTTCAGATCGTGTGTGCGTCCGACGAGCGCGGGGCGGTCGTGCCTGACCGCCGCATCGCTCACACAGAACGGAACTGACGAGATCATGACATGTGCACGACTGGGCGAGCCCGGTGCCGAGATCCCGGTGGTGCAGGTCGGCGGTGTCGCGTACGACCTGCGGTCCGTGACCGGCGACATCGACGGCGCTTTCCTCTCCGGCGGCGGCATGGGGCGGGCCGTCGCGCTCGCGACCGCGGGCGAGCTGCCGGTGCTGGCCGGCGCCGCCGACATGAGGATCGGGGCCCCGGTCGCTCGGCCGACGAAGATCGTCTGCATCGGGCTGAACTACCGGGACCACGCGGTGGAGACGAACGCGCAGATCCCGGCGGAGCCGGTCGTGTTCATGAAGGACCCGTCGACCCTGATCGGACCCAACGATGACGTCCTGATCCCGAGGATGTCGGTGAAGACGGACTGGGAGGTGGAGCTCGCGGTGGTCATCGGGTCCACCGCCCGGTACCTCGACTCTCCCGCGGATGCGCCCTCGCACATCGCCGGCTATGCGCTGTCCCATGACGTGTCGGAGCGGGAGTTCCAGCTCGAACGCGGTGGCCAGTGGGACAAGGGCAAGAGCTGCGAGACGTTCAACCCCTGTGGTCCGTTCCTCGCCTCGGCAGACGAGCTCGGCGACCTCCAGTCGTTGGGGATGCGGCTGTGGGTCAACGGGGTCCTGCAGCAGAGCGGTTCGACGGCGACCATGATCTTCGACGTGAACCACATCGTGTGGTACCTCAGCCAGTTCATGGTTCTGCTGCCCGGGGACATCGTGAACACGGGAACCCCGGCGGGGGTGGCCCTTGGCCGGCCGGACCCGAAGCCCTATCTGCGTGCCGGCGACGTCGTCACGCTCGAGATCGATGGGCTCGGGCGAGCCTGTCAGGAGGTGAGGCAGGCATGAGCGAGTTCGACAGCACCGTCGCCATCGTCACGGGTGGCGCGTCCGGCATCGGCCTCGCGACCGCCACGGCGCTCGCCGCGGCGGGCGCCACAGTAGCCGTGCTGGATCTCGGCATCGACCGGCTCCCCGAACCCTTGGTCGGCTTCGTGGCGGACGTCTCGGACCGCGCATCGGTCGCGGCCGCCGTGGCGGCGGTGGGCGAGGTGTTCGGCCGGATCGACATCCTGGTCAACAACGCGGGCATCAGTGCCGTCGGCACCGTCGAGGACAACGACGACGCCGAGTGGGCGCGGGTCCTGGACGTCAACGTCGTGGGGATGGCCAGGGTGTCCTCGGCTGCTCTGCCGTGGCTGCGCAGGTCGCCGTGCGCGTCGATCGTCAACCTGTGCTCGATCGCAGCGCTCAACGGGCTCCCGCAGCGGGCCGTGTACGGGGCGTCGAAGGGTGCCGTGCTCGCGCTGACCTACGCGATGGCGACCGATCACGTGGCCGAAGGGATCCGGGTCAACTGTGTGAGCCCCGGCACCGTGTCCACTCCCTTCGTCGACCGCATGCTGCAGAGGTTCGATGACCCGGTGGCCGAGCGTGCGGCGCTCGACGCGCGCCAGGCGACGGGGAGGATGGTGACGCCCGACGAGGTTGCCGGCGCGATCCTCTACCTCGCGAGCCCTCTCTCCGCCTCCACGACCGGCACGGCCCTCGAGGTCGACGGCGGGGTCCACAACCTGCGCGTGCGCCAGCCGCGCGTGACCAAGGGCTAGGGCCGTGATCCGGCTCGCGGCCGTGATCGGGCTCCCGGCTCAGAACGCCGAGGAGTATGAGCGGCTTCACACCGACGTGTGGCCGACGGTGCTCGAACGCCTCCGTCTCAGCAACATGACCAACTACTCGATCTTCCGCTTCGGCGAGCTGCTCTTCTCCTACCTGGAGTACACGGGCGACGACCTGGATGCAGACAACGCTGCGATCGCGGCCGATGCGGCGACCCAGGAGTGGTGGACGTTGTGCGAACCGCTCCAGCTGCCGTTGCCGGAACGGGCGCCGGGGGAGTGGTGGAAACCGATCCCCGAGGTGTTCCACCTCGACTAGTGACCCTCGAGGGGGATTTGGGGGTGCTCGTGCCGGACCGCGCTGTGCCGGCGGTGTGACCGGGGCCGATCCTCAGACGCGTAGTGAGCATCAATCATCTGATGATCGACGAGCAAAGTGCTACTGTTGACCGAGCAGATGTGCTGTTTTGGCCGATCATCGGTCAAATGGATCTGATGAATGTCTGTGATGGGTGAGACCCGGGCGGAGGCTCCAACGTGGCTGGTCGAGTGGTCGGAGACGGTGGGCCGCGTCCCGGAGCGTCGGGCGACGGCACGCTGCCGGCCGCGAAGGTCCCGCACCGTGGCATCGGTCTGACGCAGCTCGGTCTCGGGACGGCGCAGTTCGGCAACCTCTACCGCGAGACGACGGAGGAAGAGGCGGCCGGGGCACTCGACGCAGCGTGGGATGCCGGCATCCGGTACTTCGACACTGCACCGCACTATGGTCTCGGACTGTCAGAGCGCCGGCTCGGCCAGCTCCTGCGAACGCGGCCGAGGGACGAGTACGTCCTGTCGACCAAGGTCGGGCGGCTGCTCGTGCCGAGTCCCGATGGTGTCGGGAAGGACACTGAGGGGTTCGACGTCCCCGCGACCACGCGTCGGGTGCGTGACTACAGCCGTGACGGTGTGCTCCGCTCCCTTGACGAGAGCCTGCGCAGGCTCGAGCTCGATCGGATCGACATCCTCTATCTGCACGATCCGGACGACTACTGGGAGCAGGCGTCATCGGAGGCGGTCCCCGCACTGATCGAGCTGCGCGACCAGGGTGTCATCGGTGCGTTCGGCGTCGGGATGAAACAGTCCGAGATGCCCGCGCGGTTCGTCCGCGAGTGCGACATCGATCTTGTCATGCTCGCCGGCCGATACACGCTCGCGGAGCAAGGAGCGCTGGACGACCTCCTGCCGCTTGCTGAGGAGCGTGGCATCGGCATCGTGATCGCGGGCGTCTACAACTCCGGTCTCTTGGCTCAGGACCGGCCGTCGACACGAGCGATGTACGACTACGAGACGGCCCCGGGGGACGTGGTGGCGCGCGTGCACCGGATCGCGGACGTGTGCGAGCGGTACGGGGTCACGGTGCCGGACGTCGCGCTCTCGTTCGTCCGCGCTCACCCGGCGGTGCTCACGACGGTGGTCGGCGCTCGGACGGGTGCCCAGGTCGAGTCGAACCTCGCACGCTCGCGCGCGCAGGTGCCGGGCGCGCTCTGGGAAGAGCTGCGGGCCGAGGGGCTGTTGTCCCGCGACGCGCCCGTTCCGACGGATGGAGCGAGGGCCTGATGGCAGCAGGTCGCGTCCGGTATCGACAAGGATCGCGCAGGCACAGGCCGACGAGGAGCCACAGGTGACGAAGTTCGTCGTGACAGAGTGCGACCACGACGCGTTCGACGACGAGCGCGCGGTCATCGGCGGGGCCGGGGCGGAGCTGGTCATCGCTCAGTCCCGGAACGCAGCCGAGCTGGTCGCGAATTCCGCAGGCGCGGCCGGGATCCTGGTCCAGTACGCCTCGATCACGGCCGAGATCATGGACGCCCTCCCTGACCTTCGTGTGATCGGCCGCTACGGGGTCGGCGTCGACAGCGTGGATGTCGACGCGGCCACCGATCGCGGAATCGCGGTGTGCAACGTGCCGGACTACGGCACCGAGTCGGTGTCGGACCATGCGATCGGGCTCGCCCTGAGTGTCGCGCGCGGGATCCCGCGCCTGGATCGCGGCGTACGGGCCGGGTCGTTCGATCTCACGGCCGTGCGTCCGCTCTACCAGACGGCGGGCCGCGTGTTCGGGGTGGTCGGGGTCGGCCTGATCGGCACAGCGACGGCACGCAAGGCCAAGGGCCTCGGATACACCGTGATCGGGTACGACATCAAGGCAGAGCCGGGCAAGGCGACGTTCCACGGTGCGCCGTCGGTGTCGTTCGACGAGCTGTTGGAACGCTCCCAGGTGCTCTCGTTGCACGTGCCGCTCACCGATGTGACGCGCCACATGATCGGCGCACCGCAGCTTGCTCGGATGCGTCGGGACGCGCTCGTGGTCAACACGAGCCGGGGCGGCGTCATCGACACCGATGCGCTCGTCGAAGCCCTGCGCGCCGGGACCATCCGAGGCGCCGCGATCGATGTGCACGAGCAGGAACCGATCGCGCCGGACCACCCGTTGACGACGTTCGACTCGGTCGTGCTCACCCCGCACCTCGCGTGGTACGCGGAAGAGTCCTACAGCGAGCTCAAGCGGCGCACCGCGCAGAACGTGGTGGACGTCGCGGTCGGTCGGGCACCACGCGACATCGTCAACCCGGAGGTGCTCGGTGCACCCGGCCGGAACTCGGCGAACGAGCGTCATCAGGGGGCCCGGGCATGAGCGCGACGATGCGGGCCGCGGTCTGGACGGCTGCCGACGAGGTCGCGCAGGTGGAGATCCCGGTGCCAGAGGTACCAGCAGGCTGGGCTCTGGTGAAGGTCGCCTACAACGGCATCTGTGGCACCGACCTGTCGATCCTGCACGGCAAGCATCCGCGGGCGAAGGCTCCGCTCGTCATGGGACATGAGATGTCCGGCTGGGTCGCGCGGGCCGGTGCCACGGGGCCCTCCGAGGGCACACTGGTCACGGTTGAGCCGTTGATCAGCTGCGGGACGTGCCAGGCGTGTCGCGCTGGCAGCAGTCATGTGTGTCGCCGTCTTGGCCTGTACGGCATCGACACCGCCGGCGGGATGGCGGAGTACGTGGCCCTGCCGCCGGCGGTGCTGCATGCGGTGCCTGACGGTGTCGACCCTCGCACTGCGGCGCTTGCCGAACCGCTCGCGGTCGCGGTCCACGCGGTGGCCAGGTCCGGGATGGAGCGTGGCGACATGGTCGCCGTCTTCGGCGCTGGTCCGATCGGCATCCTCACGGCTCTCGTGGCGCGGCACGAGGGTGCGAGAGAGGTCGTCGTCACCGAGCCGAGCCCGTGGCGACGCGACGTCGCTGCCTCGCTCGGGTTCACCGTCGTGCCCGACGGGCGGACCATGACCGAGACGCTCGATCCGCTCACGGACGGCGAGGGAGCCGATACGACGTTCGACTCCGCCGGTCACCCGAGTGTCGCCAGGCAGCTGGCCGCCACGACGCGAGTGCATGGCCGGATCGTGGTCGTCGGCGTCTACAAGGAGCCGACCGCTCTCGACCTGCAGGCGGTCTGCTTCAAGGAGCAGTCACTCGTCGGTGTGCGCGTGTACACCTCGCTCGACGTCACGCGGGCGATCGGACTCATCGCCGAGGACGCGCTCGACCTGGCCGCGTTCCCGACCAAGGCCTTCGATCTCGCCGACACGGGCGCGGCCTTCGCCGCTGCTACCCGGGGCGACGACTGCCTGAAGGTCCTGGTCACGCCGCTGCACGGGAAGGCAGACGCATGAGCGAGTCTCCCTTTGCGCTGACCGGCAGGACCGCTGCCGTCACCGGCGGCGGTCGGGGGCTCGGCCGTGGCATCTCCGAGGCGCTGCTCGAGGCGGGGGCCGATGTCGTGGTGCTCGGTCGGAGCGAGCTGCCGGAGTCCCTGGTGTCGCACGCCGAGCAGCTGGGGCGCAGCATCAGTCTCGCGCCGGTTGATCTCTCCGACCCTGGCGCGATCGATGCCGTGGCCCGCGCCGTTCTTGCAGAGCGCCGGATCGACATCTTGATCAACAACGCGGGAACCCAGGACCGGCACCCCGCGGCCGACTTCCCCCTGTCCGCGTGGGACGAGGTCGTCGCGGTCAACCTGCGGGCGGTGTTCCAGCTCTGCCAGCTCTTCGCTCGGCCCATGCTCGAACGCGGCGAGGGCAAGATCGTGAACCTGGCCTCGCTCCTGAGCTTCCAGGGCGGGCTCAACGTCGTCGCGTACGCCGCAAGCAAGGGCGGTGTCGCCCAGCTGACCAAGGCGCTGTGCAACGAGTGGTCCGGCAAGGGCGTCAACGTCAACGCGATCGCCCCGGGATACATGGAGACGGACATGAACGCAGCCCTGCTGGACGACCCCGCCCGCCTCGAACAGCTCTCGGCGCGGATACCGGCGGGCCGGTGGGGTACGCCGGCCGACGTCGGCGGTGTCGCGGTCTTCCTGGCCTCGCCCGCCGCAGCGTACGTGCACGGTCAGGTCCTGGCCGTCGACGGCGGCTGGTTGGCGCGGTGAGACGGCCATGCCCCGCGCCCGACGCGTTGATCTCAGCCACCCACTGATCCAGGAGATGCCATGAGCCTCATCACTGCTGTCGAAGTCGTCGATGTCCGCTTTCCGACGTCGCTGACGCTGGACGGCTCCGACGCCATGAACAAGGACGGCGACTACTCAGCCGCGTATGTCATCGTGCGAACGGACGAACCGGGCCTGAACGGCTACGGCTTCACCTTCACGATCGGCCGGGGCAACGACATCTGCGTGCTCGCCGCCCAGCAGCGCGCCTTGCCGCTCATCGGCCGTGACGTCGCCGAGATCGTCGGCGACCTCGGCGGCATCTACCGTGAGCTCAAGTCCGACTCGCAGCTGCGCTGGCTCGGCCCGGAAAAGGGTGTGGAGCACCTGGCGATGGCGGCAGTCATGAACGCGATCTGGGATCTCGCCGCCCGCCGAGCAGGCAAGCCGCTCTGGCGCCTCCTCGCCGACATGACTCCGGAAGAGCTCGTGGACGTCGCCGACCTCACGTACCTCTCCGACGTCCTGACCCGCGACGAAGCGGTTTCCTTGCTCGAAGAACTCGCCCCCACGCGTTCGCACCGGGTCGCAGAGCTCGCCGAGACGGGCTACCCGTGCTACACCACGAGCGCGGGCTGGCTGGGCTACTCGGACGAGAAGCTGCGCCGCCTCTGCCAGGAGGCGCTCGACGCCGGCTACAAGCACATCAAGCTCAAGGTCGGCGCAGACCGAGCGGACGACATCCGCCGGCTGGGCATCGCCCGTGAGGTCATCGGATACGACACGAAGCTCATGATCGACGCCAACCAGGTCTGGGACGTGCCCGAGGCCATCGAGTGGATGAGTGCTCTTGCCGAGTTCAAGCCGTTGTGGATCGAGGAACCGACGAGCCCGGACGACGTGCTCGGCCACGCGGCGGTGCGCAGGGCAGTCGCCCCGATCGGTGTCGCGACCGGTGAGCACGGGATGAATCGCGTGCTGTTCAAGCAGATGTTCCAGGCGGAGGCCATCGACTTCTGCCAGCTGGACGCGGCGCGGCTCGCCAGCATCAACGAGATCCTCGCTGTCTTCCTCATGGCGAAGAAGTACGGCGTGCCGGTGTGCCCGCACGCCGGGGGGGTGGGACTCTGCGAGCTCGTCCAGCACCTGTCGATCTTCGACTACGTCGCGATCTCTGGCAGCCTGGAGAACCGAGCGACGGAGTATGTCGATCACCTGCACGAGCACTTCGTCGATCCGTGCATCGTCGAGAACGGCGCCTATGTCCTGCCGAACCAGCCTGGCTACAGCGCCGAGATGTTCGAGTCCACGCTCGAGGAGTTCGGCTTCCCCGACGGGACCTACTGGGCCGCGTCGCGCGCGGACGTGGCGGAACTGCTTGGGTGATTGCGCATGGAGTCCTGGACTGCGAGGAGGTGGACGGCCATGCGCAGTCGTGAGCTGTCCGGATCATGAGCGCTGAGCGAACGAAGGATCGCGCGGTGCTCGGCGTGCGTGGCGCGCACGGCACCTTGTTCGTTCATCGCCCGCCACATGCGCCCCTCGATGGTGCGGGGAGCGAGCGCCTCGATGAGCGCCTCGAGCGCGGGGTTGGCCGACGCGCGCGCCACGACACGGTGGAAGGCGATGTCGGCCTCCATGATGGCGTGGTAGTCGGGCTCGCCCGTCGCGTAGACCAGGGGCTCCACCGACGCGAGGATCGCCTCGGCCTCCGCGAGCGCATCCTCGTCGATCGTCAGAGCCGCGCGCCCAGCAGCTTCGGTCTCGAGAACCCGGCGCACCGACTGCAGGTGGGAGCCGTCGGACGCACCACGGAGATCGACCATGAAGCTCACCGGCGCCAGGAGCAGGCTCGGTTCGAGCGACGTGACGTAGGTGCCGTCGCCCTGCCGCGTCTCGAGCACGCCGATGATGGACAGCGCGCGCACGGCCTCCCGCAGCGGGCCGCGGGAGACGCCCAGCTCGTGCGCGAGGTCCTTCTCGATGGGCAGGCGCGACCCCGCTCGCAGCACGCCGCTCGTGATCATGTTCTTGATGCCGTCGACGACCACATCGGTCTGGGATCGCGGGCGCGTCGTGCGGCTCGGATCGACGCGGTCGTCGTCCAGGTCACTATTCATCAGACCATCGTAGGACCGGTCGCGTCGGACCACGGCGCCTGAAACGACGGAGGATGACCGCCCATGACCTTCATCGACGCCCACCAGCACGTGTGGGATCCCGCGTGCGCTCGATATGACTGGCTGACCGCGGAGCTGGCACCGATCAATCGGGCGATCGACTTCGCGGAGCTGCGTCCGGCGCTGCGGGAGGCCGGCGTGGACGCGACCGTGCTCGTGCAGTCGGCAGACAACGACGACGACACCGATCTCATGCTGCGCACCGCCGAGGCGAATCCCGAGGTCGCGGCCGTCGTCGCCTATGTGCCGCTGGCTCGCCCGGCCGCCGCGGCCGATCGCCTCGCCGAGCTGAGGCGCAACCCGAAAGTGGTGGGAGTTCGCAATCTCATCCACAACATCCCCGACCCGGACTGGCTGCTGCGGCCCGACGTCGACGAGGGGCTCGCGGTGCTCGAGGCCGAGGGGGTGACGTTCGACCTGGTTGCCGTCCTGCCGAGGCACCTCGAGCTCGTCTCGACGCTCTCCGAGAGGCATCCTGGACTGAAGATCGTCATCGACCACCTCGCCAAGCCGCCGATCGGACTGGACGGAACCGAACCGTGGTGGACGCTGATCGAGCGCGCCGCCGAGAACCCGTTGGTGCACGCCAAGGTGTCGGGGCTCTATTCCGCGACCGCGGACAGCTCGGCGTGGACGACGGATGCCGTCAGGCCGTTCGTGATGAGGGCGCTCGAGGTCTTCGGTGCCGATCGTCTGATGTATGGCGGGGACTGGCCGATCAGCCTTCTCTCCGGAGGCTACCGGCGGGTCTGGGAGGGGCTGTCGGTCATCTTCGCCGAGCTGGGCAGCGAGGAGCAGCGGTGGGTTCTGGGCGGGACGGCTGAACGCTTCTACGGAATCGACGCCACTGCGCTGGGAGTGGCGCGTGGGGCATCCCGGAGTCACGTCGACAGCGGCGAGTGAACCACGTGAGACGGGCTCCGCGCGACCCTGTCGGTCGGGTGGCAGGGGGCACGTCCCGCGGATGCCGAGCTGTCAGATGGTCGTCGGTCCGACCAGGATGACGCGCAGCGTCCGGGGGCCGTGCACGCCTTCGACGCGAGTGAGCTCGATGTCGCTGGTCGCACTCGGACCGCTGATCCACGTGAGAGGGCGCCCACCGTCGACCGAGGCCCCGAGTGCGGCGATCGCTTCCGGGACGTCGCCGACGACCTGGTCCTCGGTGACGACGCACACGTGCAGGTCCGGGACCAGGGTCAGCGCGCGTCGGCCCTGGCCAGCGGTGTGGTCGAGGATGATCGTGCCGGTGACGGCGATCCCGGCGGCTGCACCGGTCACGACGGCGTCGACGGCGTCCAGCTCGTGCGCGCTCAGCGCGGGCTCGTCGCGGACCGCATCAAGGCCTACCGGCAACCACGAGTGCGGGAAGCCGCCCGGGACGATCACGTTGCGCGCGCCGGCGAGGCTCTCCGCGATCGCGGCGGCGACTCCGTCGACATCGGTGCGGGTCACGGTGGCGCGGTAGTCCTCCACACGTTCGACGAACAGGCCCGGACGGTCAGGCAGGTCCTGACCCCGCGCGTAGTCCCGCGTCGTCAGCGCCCGGGCCTCGGCGTCGAGGGTCGGCGCGCGCTCTGGCCCGGCACCCAGCGCGGTGCGCACCCGGCTGAGGATCTCCTCGCGCGCGTTCATCGCTGCTCCCTCTCGTCGTCGCCGGCTCGCTGAAGACCGCGCCCGGCGTCGGTGCGCGCCCACCAGGCGCGGAACGACTCCCGCGGCGGTGCCGGTGCGTCCCGGGCGTCGGTCCACCGGTTCAGCGGTGCGGGCATCGGCCCGATCCGGCCCTGTCGCCCAAGGACGCGTCCGGAGAAGCCGGCGACCTTCTGCAGGAGAGCAAGCCGTCGGCGGTCCGTGAGCAGCCAGGACGCCCCGCCCATGGCCATGGCGACCCCGCCGAGCGGCCTCCAGCGGTGGGTGTCGACGACCTTCTCCCGCAGATGGACCAGGACCTCGGGGATGTCGATGAGCACCGGGCACACCTCGAAGCACGCACCGCAGAGGCTCGAGGCGTACGGCAGGGAATCCGTCGCCTCGTCGGTCCCGATGCCGCGCAGCATGGGCGTCAGGATCGCCCCGATCGGCCCGGGGTAGACCGATCCGTACGCACGCCCCCCGGTCCGCTCGTAGACCGGGCACACGTTCAGGCACGCCGAGCACCGGATGCAGCGCAGTGCTTGACGGCCGATCTCGTCGGCGAGCACCGACGTGCGGCCCACCGGATTCGTCAGGAGTCACCGACGGGAACCTCTCCTCAAGGTGCCCGACGATCTCGTAGTCGACGACCCGGTTGAGCTGCCGAACGGCACTGTCCCAACGGAACGCCAGGAAGTTGGGCGGCACGGATGGCCAGCCGCCGGATGCGAATGGGTGGAAGTAGCCTCCAAACGTGACCACGTCGACGGCGTTTGTGCAGGTCAGCGACTTGCGGGTGTCGGCTGCATCGGCTTGTGCTGAGTCGCCAGGTCAGTGCCAGGTCAGGGCAGGTCAGCGGAACGTTGCGGATGTCGCCGTGGCGCAGGCTGTGAGTCCACTTGGTTGCCAGCTGCCAGCTGGCAGCGGTGCGGCCCGGGATCGGCGATCTGGCGCCAGTCCGAGCTTGCGATAGTGCCGGGTCCGCTCGGCTGCGTCCATGACGCTGCGGGCCCTCGGTCGGTTCTCGTAGGGACGTCCCGCGACCTGCGCGACGGCGGAGGCGATGGGTCGCAAGTTGTCGCCGCCGGCGCGATCCGTCAGGTGCTGTATCTTCTTGGCGAACCAGTTCGCTAAGGATGTGTCATGGTCAACATTGGAGATGTCGCTCGCGCGGCGGGCGTGTCCCGCAGTACCGCGTCGTACGCGTTGTCGGGCAAGAGGACGACCACGCCGGCGGTGCAGGCGCGGGTTGCAGCGGCCGTCCGCGAGCTGGGGTACACAACGAATGCCGGGGCGAGGGCGCTGGCCACGTCGCAGACGAAGGTCATCGGACTGCTCGCACAGTTCTACGAGGACGAGTTTGCTCCGGCGATGCTCCAGTACATCCTCGGTGTGTCGAACACGGCGCGTGAGCTCGGCTACGACGTGCTGCTCGTCACCGAGGAGAGCGGGGCACACGCCCTGCGCCGGATCACGGATTCACGGATGGTCGACGGCATCGTGCTGCTCAATGTCGCCGAGCACGACGAGCGACTGCCGATCCTGCGGGCGGCCACGCAGCCCGGTGCGCTCGTGGGGCTCCCGGGCGACTGCACCGGCGTCGACGTCTTCGACCTCGACTTCGAGGCGGCCGGGCGCTTCATGATCGATCACCTGGTCCGTCTCGGGCATCGAGAGCTGCTCGTCGTCTCTCAGCCGGAGCACGTGGTGGAACGCGGCGGCGCCTACGTGTGGCGGTTTCAGAACGCTGCGCTCGAGGAGGCGACGGCCCGAAGGATCGTGCTGCGGACCGCGTTCGCGTCGACGCATCAGCCGGAGGTGGGGAGCGAGCTGCACGCCCTCCTGGACGCGAACCCCGCCGTCACGGGTCTGCTGGTGCACAACGAGGCCGCAGCGGCCGCCCTGCCCAGCGTGCTGCACGCCCGCGGGATCCAGGCACCGCGCGACCTCTCGGTGATCGGGCGATACTCCGACGAGTTCGCTCGCACCTTCTCGCTGCCCTACTCCGCGGTTGAGAGCGCCGCCGACCTGCTCGGCAGCCTGGCGGTGCGACACGTGGTCCGGCGCATCGAGGACGTCGGTGCACGGGGAGAGCCGTACGTGGTGCAACTGATCCCCCCGCGGCTCGTCGACCGCGGCAGCACGGCGGCGCCACCCTCGTAAATGGCATGACACTTGGCTGCTGCGACCTCGTAGGCGAGGACTCCGGCAGGGCGGCTCGGCGTCCCGGTTCGCACCCTTTCGGCTCTCGCCGGTGGTCGTGACCGAACTGTGACCACATTGGTAAACCGGTTCGCTTGACCCGCGAGCAGATAGCCTGCCATCGTTTAGCGAACCGGTTCGCTAGCGTCCTGCGAGCGGCCGGGGTCGGTCGACACGGGTGTCGAGGCGGTGCGGGGAGCACGAGCCACGCCGCCTGCGCGTCATGGTGCCGACCGACGTTTCACCCGGAGTATCTCAATCCGGAGTATCTCAATGAGGAGAGGTATCACACGATGACACATTTGAACCCGCGCGCAGCGGCAGGGATCGGCATCATGGTTGTTTCGGGGTTCGCCCTCGCCGGGTGCTCCGGAGGTCCGACGGTGGCTCCGGGAGAGTCCGGCGCCGCGTCCGAGGGCACGACCACGGCACAGATCACCTTCTGGGACCCGTACCCGCAGCGTGAGACGGGCTCGGAGTGGGACACGCTGGTCAAGTCGTGTGCCCCTGACGGCTCGACGATCGTCCGCTCGAGCGCGCCCCAGTCGGACCTCTTCAACCAGCTGACGACCGCGGTCAAGGAGGACAACGCTCCCGACATCGTGCTGCTCGACAACCCGATGATGCCCGAGGCATCGAGCGCCGGTCTCCTCGCCACCGCCGAGCAGGCAGGGATCGACACCGCCGGGATCGACGAGAACCTCCTCGGCCCTGGCATCGTCGACGGCGTCGCGTACGGCGTGCCGATGGGCTCCAACGCCCTCGGCCTCTACTACAACAAGAACATCCTGGATGCCGCGGGCGTGAACCCGGCCGACATCAAGGACTGGGCCTCGCTCAACACCGCGATCGAGAAGGTCGTGGCGAGCGGGAAGAAGGGCATCACGTTCTCCGGCGTGGCAGGCGAGGAGGGTGTCTTCCAGTTCGAGCCGTGGTTCTGGGGCGCCGGCGCGAACCTGTCCGACCTTGGCTCGGCCGAGGCGATCAGCGCCGGTCAGCTCGTCTCCGACTGGATCGGCAAGGGCTGGGCCCCGCGCTCGGCGGCGACCGACAACCAGTCGGCCTCCTGGGACGTCTTCCTCACGGGTGACTACGGGTTCGCCGAGAACGGCTCCTGGTTCGCAGCCGATGCTGCGGCGCTCAAGGACTTCACGGTGGGCATGATCCCGATCCCGGCGAAGGACTCGGCCGTGGCGCCCGTCCCGACTGGCGGCGAGTTCGCGGTCGCTCCGCTGCAGAGCAAAGACGCGTCAGACCACTACGCGAACGCCTCTTCGGTGATCGCGTGCTTGACGACAGGCGACAAGGCCACCGCGACCAGCGAGGCGCTCGGATACCTGTCGGCCAAGGCTGACGTGCGCGCCGCCCAGGTCGCGGACAACGCACTGTGGACGCCGTGGGTGAGCATCGTCGAGGGTGCCCAGGGCCGCACGAGCGAGCTGGGCGCGACGTATGTCGCCGTCTCTGCCGCGCTCTCCCAGGCCGAGCAGGGCGCGCTCAACGCGGCCGGTGACGCCAGCGGGGTCGAGGCGGCGTTCAAGGACGCGTCCGGCAACTGAGGTCACGTGGTGGGGCGCGCCACCCTGGCGCGCCCCACCACATCCGGACCGCCGGGAACCTCACGTCAGGAAACGTCATGGCCATCACACCCCCGACCCGGGCGCCGCACCCGCTCGAGACGACCTCGCGCGCGGACGACGCCGTCGTCGCGGGCCCCCACCGGCGACACGCCGCGAGACTCGCGGCCATCGCCTTCGTCGCGCCGCTCGTCGTCTACCTCGTGGTCTTCTACGGCTACCCGCTCGTCCAGAACGTCGCGATGAGCCTGCAGCGGTACGACCGCGCGACCTTCGTCAGCGGCGGTGCGCCGTTCGTCGGGCTGGATATCTACCGCGAGGTGATCGGCCAGCCGAAGTTCTGGCGGATCGTCGGCCAGACGGCGACGTTCACCCTCGTCTCGATCACGGTGCAGTACGTGGTGGGCCTGGCGCTGGCGGTCTTCTTCCAGCACAACTTCCGACTGTCGGCCACGTTGCGCGCCATGTTCCTCGTCCCGTGGCTGCTGCCCGTGATCGTCTCGGGCACCACCTGGCAGTGGATGATGAACCCCGACAACGGCGCCCTCAACTCCCTGGTCGGGCTCTTCGGGGTCGACCCGATCTGGTGGCTCAACGCGGATCACGCCCTGATGTCCGTCATCATCGCCAACATCTGGCTGGGCATCCCGTTCAACCTCGTCATCCTCTACTCGGGGCTGCAGAACATCCCGACGACGTTGTACGAGGCGGCCGCGATCGACGGTGCCGGACCGTGGCGTCAGTTCTGGAGCATCACCGTCCCCCTGCTGCGGCCCGTGTCCCTGATCACGCTGCTACTCGGCCTGGTCTACACGCTCAAGGTCGTCGACATCATCTGGATCATGACCATGGGGACGGGCACCTCCCAGACGCTGGCGACATGGTCGTACGGGATGGCCTTCGGCAAGGGGGCCTCCGCGGTCATCAAGTACTCCGAAGCCGCGGCCGTCGGCGGCATCCTGCTCGTCATCGCGCTGGCATTCGGTCTCGTCTACATCGCCGTCCAGCGCAAGTCGGAGGACTGAACCATGGCCCGCTCCTGGTGGAAGACGGCGCTCGCCCTCGCGCTCACGGCCGTCATGCTCTTCCCGATCTACTGGATGGTGAACGTCTCGTTCACCCACCGCGAGTCGATCCGCAAGAGTCAGCTGCTGCCGCTGGACTTCACGACCGACCACTACCGGGTGGTGTTCTCCCAGCAGCTGCCCTACCTCACGACGAGCCTGCTCGTCGGTGTCGGCACGGTGGTGCTCACGCTGCTCGTCGCCGCGCCGGCCGCCTATGGTCTGGCGAAGCTGCCCGTCCCCGGCGGGAGGGTCCTCAGCTTCGTCCTCATCGTCGGGCAGATGATCCCGGCGGTCGTGATGTCTCTTGGGTTCTACGCGATCTACAACCGGATCGGGATGCTGGACACCATCCCGGGCCTGATCCTCGCGGACTCGACGCTCGCGGTGCCCTTCGCGGTCATGCTCTTCACCGCGTTCATGCGGGGCATCCCGAATGAGCTCATCGAGGCGGCGGAGCTGGACGGTGCGTCGTACTGGCGGACCTTCCGTGCGGTGATGCTTCCGATCTCCCGGAACTCGGCGATCACCGTTGCCCTGTTCGCCTTCCTCTGGTCGTGGTCGGACTTCCTCTTCGCGTCGACGCTCGACCGCGAGGGCGGCAGCCTCCGGCCGATCACCATGGGCATCTACAACTACATCGGCGCCCAGAACCAGGAGTGGGGCCCGATGATGGCCACCGCCGTCGTGGCATCGATCCCGACCGCCCTGCTGCTCGTCCTCGCCCAGAAGTACGTCGCCGCCGGCGTGACCGCCGGTGCAGTCAAGGACTGACCCCACCCCTCCCCGCTGCGCCGGCCTCCGGCGTGCCGTCGCGGGAACGACCAAGGAGACCCGCATGCCGATCAGCAACAGCTTCGAGACCCGCGCCGACGGCGTCATCTGGCGCGGTGACGGTGAGACACTCCTCGTCCAGGCGTGGGGGCCGGACAGCTTGCGGATCCGCAGCGCTCAGTCCATGGATGTCGTCGACACCGATTACGCGCTGCTTCCGCCGACACCGAGCCGTGCGGAGGTGACGGTCGACGGTGACCGCGCCATCCTCAGCAACGGGCGGATCACCGCCCACCTGCTGGCGACAACAGTGCTCGACGTCGCCGTCGGGTACGAGGTCATGCGGTGCGGCATTGAGTTCCGCGACGCGGACGGCGCCATCCTGCTGCGCGAGCTCGACGCGGGCGGCTCGCTCAAGCTGAAGGCCAGAGCCTTCCAGCCGATCATCGGCGGCGACCACAAGATCACTGCGTCGTTCGATCCGAACCCCGGCGAGAAGCTCTACGGGATGGGCCAGTACCAGCAGGACATCCTCGACCTGAAGGGCAGCACGTTCGAGCTGGCCCATCGCAACTCCCAGGCGAGCGTTCCCTTTCTCCTGTCGAGCGCCGGCTACGGGCTGCTGTGGCACAACCCCGCAATCGGCCGCGCTACCTTCGCGGCGAACCGGACCGAGTGGGTGGCTGAGTCGGCAGTGCAGCTGGACTACTGGATCACCGCCGGCCGAACGCCTGCCGAGATCACCGCCGCGTACGCGGACGCGACCGGCCACGCGCCGATGATGCCCGAGTACGGGCTCGGGTACTGGCAGTGCAAGCTGCGCTACTGGAACCAGGAGCAGCTGCTTGAGGTCGCTCGCGAGCACAAGCGCCGGGGCCTGCCGATGGACGTGATCGTCGCGGACTTCTTCCACTGGCCCCAGATGGGCGACTTCCGCTTCGACGAGGAGTTTTGGCCCGACCCGGCCGCGATGGTCGCCGAGCTGGCCGATCTCGGGATCGAGCTCATGGTCTCCGTGTGGCCGCAGGTCTCTCTTGCCTCGGAGAACTACGTCGACCTCAAGCGGCGCAACTGCCTGGTGCGCACCGAGCGAGGCATGGACATCCACATGGGCTTCGAGGGCCCGAGCGTCTTCCTGGACACCACCAACCCCGAAGCCCGCCGGGCCATCTGGGACCTGTGCCGAACGAACTACTACGACCTCGGCATCAAGATCTTCTGGCTGGACGAGGCCGAGCCCGAGTACGGCGTCTACGACTTCGACAACTACCGGTACCACCTCGGCTCGAACCTCCAGGTCGGCAACCTCTACCCCCAGGCCTTCGCCCGCGCCTTCTACGAGGGACAGGTCGATGCCGGCCAGGAGAACGTCGTCAACCTTCTGCGCTGCGCGTGGGCGGGCAGCCAGCGCTACGGCGCGCTGGTCTGGTCCGGCGACATCCACTCCACCTGGGCCGACTTCCGGCGTCAGATCACCGCCGGGATCCACATGGGTGTCGCGGGCATCCCCTGGTTCACCACCGACATCGGCGGCTTCCACGACGGCGACATCACCGACCCGGACTTCCACGAGCTGCTCATCCGCTGGTTCCAGTTCGCGACCTTCTGTCCCGTCATGCGCATCCACGGCGACCGCAAGCCCACCGAAGACGTCGTCGCGGCAGACGGGGGCCGCCGGTGCGCCAGCGGTGCACCCAACGAGCTGTGGAGCTTCGGCGAGGGCGTCTTCGAGATCCTGGCCGGCTACACGCACCTGCGGGAGACCTTGCGGCCCTACACACGCTCGTTGATGGCCGAGGCGCACGAGTCCGGCCAGCCCCTGATGCGCGGGATGTTCCACGAGTTCCCTGAGGACGCTGCGTGCTGGGACCTGGGCGACCAGTACATGTTCGGCCCTGATCTCCTCGTCGCACCCGTCGTCGAACCGCACGCCACACGCCGGACGGTGCACCTGCCGGCCGGCGCCACGTGGACCGACCTGGCTACGGGCGCAGTGCTCACCGGTGGGCAGCTCGTCGAGGTCGACGCCCCGCTCGATGTCATCCCGATCTTCGCCAGGGACGGCTCGCACCCCGAGCTCGTCCAGGCTCTCGGCTCCACCGTGCGCGAGGCGAGATGAGCGGGCTGCCCACCTCGGCGCGTCCCGTCGTGCCCGGCCGCGGCACCTCACGCGGGATCGGCATCGGCGAGCTCACCCTGGGCTCGGGGTTCTGGGAGGGCCTGCAGCGCACTAACGCTGAGGCGAGCCTCGAGCACTGCCTCGACTGGATGGACCGACTGGGCTGGATCGCCAACTTCGACCACGTGGCCGCCGGCGACACCCGGGCCGAGCGGCCGGGCTGGCAGTTCTCCGACTCCGAGGTCTACAAGCTCATGGAGGCCCTCGCCTGGGAGAGCGGCCGCACGGGCGATCCCGCTGCCGAGGCGATGCTCGAGCAGCTCACGCGTCGGGTGGCCGCCGCGCAGGACGACGACGGCTACCTCAACACGTCCTTCGGCCACCCCGGGCTCCCTGCCAGGTACACCGACATGGAGATGGGCCACGAGCTGTACTGCACAGGCCACCTCCTCCAGGCGGCCGTCGCACGGCTGCGGACCGGCGGGCCAGGCCTGCTCGTCGAGGTCGCCCGCCGGGCCGCCGACCACGTCTGCCGCGAGTTCGGCGACGGCGGGCGGGAGACGATCTGCGGTCACCCGGAGATCGAGGTGGGGCTCGTCGAGCTCGGCCGAGCTCTCGGGGAGCCGCGGTACGTGGAACAGGCTCGCCTCTTCCTCGACCGCCGCGGACGAGGGCTGCTCGGCGCGATCCCGCTGCTCGGCCCCGCCTACTTCCAGGACGACGTGCCGATCCGCGACGCCGACGTCTGGCGAGGGCACGCCGTGCGGGCGCTCTACCTCAGCGCAGCTGCGGTCGACGTCGCGGTCGACCTGGCCGACGACGGACTTCTCGCCGCGATCGAGCGGCAGTGGACGCGCTCGGTGGCCCGGCGCACCTACATCACCGGCGGCATGGGATCGCGTCACCAGGACGAAGGATTCGGCGAGGACTGGGAGCTGCCGCCCGATCGCGCGTACTGCGAGACATGTGCCGGGATCGCCTCGATCATGGTGAGCTGGCGGCTGTATCTCGCCACCGGCGACGTGCGCTACCCCGACCTCATCGAGCGCACCCTGTTCAACGTCGTCGCCGCGTCCCCCCGGGCCGACGGCCGCGCGTTCTTCTACGCCAACCCGCTCCAGCAGCGGGTGGCGGGCGCGGACATCCTTCCCGATCAGGTCAACCCGCAGGCGGAGGGCGGTGCACGAGCACCGTGGTTCGAGGTGTCCTGCTGCCCGACGAACGTCGCGCGCACCCTCGCGTCGTGGCAGACCTACGCGGCCTCTGTCGAGGACGACGTCGTGACACTCCTCCAGTACGCCTCCGGGACGCTGCGGGTCGAGCTGCCCGACGGTGGGTTTCTCGGGCTGACGGTCCGCACCGACTACCCCCGTGCCGGGGTGGTCGAGATCGACATCTCCGAGGTTCCCGCACGGCGGGTTGCCCTGCGCCTGCGGGTACCGGCCTGGGCCCACGGCTCGACCCTCGGCCGGGTCGGAGAGGCGGCGTCAGAGGTCGCGGCGGGCTGGGCACAGGTCAGTGCGCTGGCGATGGGCGAGAGCTGGGTGCTCACCATTCCGGTGGAGCCTCGGCTGAGCTGGCCCGACCCTCGGATCGACGCGGTGCGTGGAACCGTCGCGGTCGAACGTGGCCCACTTGTGCTGTGCCTCGAGTCGCGAGGCCTTCCGGGCGCAATGGACCTCGCGGACGTCGGCGTGGTGGTCGACACACCCCTCGAGGACGACGGCGAGGGCGCGCTGGTCGCCGTCTCCGGCCACTCCGGCTCGTCGGTCTACCCTTCCGGTGGACTACCCTTCGGGCCGCTCGACCTGCATGCGGCGCAGGGCGGCGGTCAACCTCGCACCGCGCGCCTCATCCCCTACCACCGCTGGGCCCAGGACGGCCCGACGGCCATGCGGGTGTTCCTGCCCGTGACCGACTGCCCACGCTGAGCCTGTGGTGCGGTGGTGGCTGCTACCACGCGGGTGCGCGCTTGGCGGAGCAATCGTCAAGACCTGTGGATGAAGACAAGGAGGCGTGGGCGTGGCGTAGGTCGTGCATGCGCACGTTGAAGTTGATGCCGGAGCGTTGCACGGCTGGGCGCCAGTGGCGGGTGTTGAACGTGGCCCGGGACAGGGGTTGGCCGCCGGGGGTCTC
>Ga0209538_1000189_pt1 | contig 37706 bp, 32 predicted proteins | sample BarGraNGADG00211_2_FD_184492 | JGI IMG/M metagenome (GOLD analysis project Ga0209538, IMG submission 184492) | Arctic peat soil microbial communities from Barrow, Alaska - Barrow Graham LP Ref core NGADG0004-211 (SPAdes) (version 2) | ecosystem: Environmental > Terrestrial > Soil > Wetlands >... | reverse complement strand
AGATTCTTTGCTGCTTCATTAAGCATAATAACATTTCCGTTATAATCAGTACTAATAACACCGTCACCAATAGATTGCAGGGTTATTCTCAGGTGTTCTTTTTCTATAGCTAAAATACTTCGACTGGTTTCTAATTCTTGGTTTGTTCTACTTAATTTTTTACTTAAACAATAGACAACTAACGAACCAAAAATTAAAATAAAACCATGATAAATATGATTAATTGATAATCTGCCCATATCTATAAAATCAAGGATATAGCAATATACAGTAAAAGCTGTAGCTAACGGTATTGTGAAGCGATAGTACCAGAGTCCTGTCATTAGGATTGGAATATAAAATAAAGTCGTATAAACAGCATCCAAATCACTATTATTGTGAATAAACATAGAGATCAGACATACGAAAAATGATGTTGCAATAAGTATTGTAATTTTATAAATTTTCTTTATATTCATCTTCAGCCTCCTTTAGTTTTCAGTTAGTAGTGACCTCAGTTGGGAGTCATTTGTTTACTATCATTAGGCGGATTTGGGAATAATTCTGCCTTCTGAAGAACCGATGTGTACCATAAATATTACATGGTTCAGAGATCCAAAAAAACAGTATTAATATCATCAACAATACTGTGATCCAGTTGTCCTGCTTCCACCATACCGTTTAAAATTTCCATAGCTTTGTTATGATCCATCGATTTTCTATAAGGTCTATCTTCTCGCAGAGCCTGATAAATGTCTAAACAGGCTATTAACCGTGAATTGAAATCAAGATCTTTGGCAATCAAACCTTCCGGATACCCTGAGCCATCCAATTTCTCATGATGGTTGGAAGCCCAATTTGCGATTTCTTCAAACCCACTAATATCTTGTAAGCAAACCTTAGTTATCTTGGGATGCTTCTTTATTTCCGCAAATTCTTCTTTGGATAATTTCCCCGGCTTATCTAATAGGTTACTACTAATAACTAGCTTACCAAGATCATGTAAATCCGTTGCAATTAATAGTTTCAATGTCATTATAGTGTCCATCTTATAAAATTCAGCCATTTTTTCAAGCTTCTCTGAAAGACCTGAAGAATGCTTTTGAGTAAACTCAGATTGGGCATCAATTATATTTGAAAAGGTCTTTGTTATCGTGCGTATCTCATTATAATTCAACTCATGACTAAAGATAGGAATTACTTTTTTCAAGCAATCATCAATGTTCTTGTCTGATAAGGCTTCCCAAAATTCATGATGATCAGCAATTTTTAAAAACACATCTGATAACAAAGGGGAGAAGAATGTATTCCTATGCTCATGAACAAAAGCAGTAATTATTTCTTTATTTAAGACGTTTCTCAGATCAAAGACTAAGTCTAATGTATCTGGAAGAGCAATAATTTGAGCCAAAAGAGGAATTTCATCTTTTGATAATCCAAAAAAGCCAGAACCATCATATTTTTCATGATGATATTTTATGATGTTTTGAGGATGTGTTAAAAAGGGGAATTCTTTAAGATTATCTTCTCCTATGATGCAATGTCCTTTTCTGCTTTCCATTACATTAATTTTTTCTTTGGTAGTGCCCAATAATTTATCATGTAGAATTTTCATGCTTGCTCCGTTGTCATGCATTATAGCCAATGAAGCCAGATCAAATATTTCTTCATTTGTTAATCGAAGCTCACAAGCGATTTTCACAGATATATAAGCTATCCTTTTAGAATGATTTGTAGGCATCCCAAAGATGTTAATTTCAATAGTGTCCAATGCATTCGCTACAGCTCTTAAAAATTCGTTTAAGTCAAAGTTCATTATTGCATCTCCCCCACAGTTTAAAATCGTTTTCTGACTAAACGTTGTGTTAATAATTTTATCACAACAAACGTTCTACCGCAAGCGACAACTGCGCTAAGATAGTGTCAACTTGTTGTAGGTATCAAGAAGCAAAAGAGTTGCAGGTCAGGGCGTGGACTGCTTGGTAGAGAGTGGTGATTTTACCGGCTATCAAGACCGGCAACGAGAGCGAGGTAATGGTGAACTTATTGGAAACAGCCGCTCGTATGTGCTCATGAACTTCCGGTGTCATAGTCGGCAAGTGAGAGATAGCAGGAGTTAATAGGGACTCTATCTTCTGTTCCTGGGCAATTGTATACAAATCATGAATAATGGTACTTCATATTGACTGAACTCATTCAATATGATATAAGGTAGCAGCATTTCACTAATGCAGAGTACAGAACTATGGAAAAGGATTGACTGCGGGGAAGGATGATTACATGGCAAGGATTACAAAACCGGTAGAGGAGCGGCGGCAGGAAATAGTTGATACCGCAAGAAGGCTGTTTTTTGAAAGTGGATTCGACAAAACGCAGGTCGCAGATATATCCAAAGAAATGAATGTGGCCCAGGGGCTGATCTACCACTATTTCAAGTCCAAAACAGAAATCTTGTACGCTGTGATTGATGAGTTTTCGGAGGAACATGTGCAGGCTATGCAAAAGGCTCTGTCAGAAATTGAGGGTACCGCCATTGATTATTTGAGTATGCTTTTCATGCGTATGCCGGAGAAACAGAACTTTGTGAAGCTTTTTGAAAGCATTATGAGCGATCAAGGCATCATTGAGTACTGCAGCAAGAAGATGACGGTCTCAACGCTACCGCTGCTGCTGATGTTAATTGAACGAGGAAATGCGGATGGCTCGTGGCAATGTGAGTTCCCTGAGGAAACAGCGGCCTTTATTTTGTACGGAATCAGTGGGGTTCACAAGCTCGCAATTCACAATCAAGACGAGCAGCATAAAAAGGACGCCTTTGCGAGCATCTTTCTGAAGGTGCTCGGCGTCCGCACCCACAAAGAAACAAGCGAACAATAACCCTGCCTGCGCGTCCGACAGGCCAATTATTTGCAAAATAACTGAGTGGACTCAATCAAGTTAATGCAGTTCCTCTGTATGGTTCAGAAAAACGCAATTCCCAAAGGAGAAAGATTAATGTTCAGACTATTTCGATACCTCAAACCGAAGGAACTCAGACAGATTCTCTTCAGCCTCGTTTTCATCGTGACCCAAGTATGGCTTGATCTGAAACTGCCGGATTATATGTCGGAAATCACACGGCTGGTACAAACTCCGGGGAGTCAAATAAGCGCAATTTGGACTGCCGGTGGCTTCATGCTTCTGTGTACGCTGGGCAGCGTCATGGCTGCGATCATTGTCGGCTTTATCGCGGCGCGCGTCGCAGCGTCATTTTCCCAACGCTTGCGCAGTCTGCTGTTTGGCAAGGTAGCCTCCTTTTCAATGGAGGAAATCAGCCGCTTTTCCACATCAAGCCTGATAACGCGTTCCACAAACGATGTGACACAGGTTCAAATGCTTATCACCATGGCCTTGCAGGTCATCATTAGGGCGCCGATCATGGCGCTTTGGGCGATAAGCAAGATTGCCGGAAAAGGCGTAGAATGGTCGCTCACAACAGCGGTGGCTGTGCTGATACTTGTGACAGTGATTGCCTTTCTTATCGTCTTTGTCATGCCGAAGTTCAGGAAAATGCAGGCGCTTACCGATAACCTGACCCGCGTGACCAGGGAAAACCTTGCTGGTCTGCGGGTTATCCGCGCATACAACGCCGAGAACTACCAAACAGCAAAGTTTGAGGCGGCCAACGAAGAATTTACGGCCACGCAGTTGTTTACCAACCGCGCCATGTCGGTGATGATGCCGGTGATGTCAGTGATCATGAGCGGATTGAGCCTTGCGATCTACTGGATCGGCGCGTACTTGATTGACGCTGCGGGCGCTATGGACAGATTGACGCTGTTCTCCAACATGGTTGTTTTCTCAGCCTACGCCATGCAGGTCATCATGTCCTTCATGATGCTGGTGATGATTTTCATCATGCTTCCCAGAGCCAGTGTTTCCGCCAAACGCATCAACGAGGTGTTGGATACACACTCAGTGATCATCGATGGAAATGCCGACGAGGGTACGCGCGGAGTGAGGGGGGAGGTTACATTCGAGCACGTCAGCTTCAAGTATCCTGACGCTGCGGAGGATGTGCTGCATGATGTCAGTTTTACAGTGAAGCAGGGGGAAACCGTAGCGTTCATTGGTTCAACCGGAAGCGGAAAATCAACGCTTATTAATCTGGTGCCCAGGTTTTTTGACGCGACCGAGGGCCATGTGCTCATTGACGGCGTCAATGTGAAAGATTACAAACTTGAAGCGCTGTACAGCAAAATCGGATACGTGCCGCAAAAGGCAGTCTTGTTCAAGGGAACGGTTGCTTCAAACGTGGCTTTCGGAGAGAAGAACGGCAGTTTTGAGGAAAATGACGTCATCCGAGCCTTGAGGATCGCGCAGAGCACGGACTTTGTTGAAAATATGGAAGGCGCATATGACGCCCCGATAGCGCAGGGCGGCGCCAATGTGTCGGGAGGTCAAAAACAGCGCCTTGCCATCGCCCGCGCCGTGTGCCGGGATCCTGAAATCTACATCTTTGACGATTCATTTTCTGCGCTCGACTACAAAACAGACCGCGTGCTGCGCACCGTCCTCAAACAGGAAACCGCGGGCGTAACCAGCATGATTGTCGCACAGCGCATCGGAACAATCATGGATGCCGATCAAATCGTCGTGCTTGACGAAGGCCGGGTTGTCGGCAAGGGCACGCACAGGGAATTGCTGCGAACCTGTGACGTGTACAGGGAAATAGCCATGTCGCAATTAAGCGAGGAGGAATTGGCATCATGAGTGAAATCAGAGGAAGAGGACCGTCCGCCAGAGGCGGCTTCATGGGACCTCCAGGCATGCGCGGTCCTGCCGAAAAGCCTAAGGATTTCAAGAAAACCTGGGGTAAGCTGATCAGGTACTGCAAACCGTATCTTCCTGTCATCATCGCCGCGCTTTTCATTACGGCCGGCGGGACGGTGCTGCAGATCATTGGGCCGGACAAGTTGAAAGATATTGCAAATGAAATCGCCAAAGGGCTTCCCCGGTTGATCAACGGCCAACCGGCTGCAGGCGCGATTGATTTGGCAGCCGTTGCGAACATCGCCATGGTGCTCGTGTACTTCTATGCAGGTTCCGCGCTGCTCGGCTTTGTGGAGAGTTTCATGTTCGCGACCACTACAGCCAAGATATCCAAAGGCCTTCGAACCGGCATATCCGACAAGATCAACAGACTGCCGTTCAAGTATTTTGATAAAACGAGCTATGGCGATGTGATCAGCCGGGTGACCAACGACGTGGATACCATCGGGCAGACTTTGAACCAAAGCCTCGGCAGCGTGGTCAGGTCTGTAACCATGCTGGTAGGTTCTCTGGTCATGATGTTTTACAACAGCTGGATCCTGGCTCTCACAGCCATCATATCCTCACTTGCCGGTTTCGCATTGATGCTCATCATCATGTCCAAATCGGGAAAGTTTTTTGTGGCGCAACAGCGTGGACTGGGCGATATCAATGGACATATTGAGGAGATTTACTCAGGGCATAACGTAGTAAAAGCATACAATGGCGGTAAGGCGGCAACGGAAACCTTTGAAAAGATCAACGGAACCCTCTATGAAAGCGGCTGGAAATCGCAGTTCATATCAGGGCTGATGATGCCCATCATGAGCTTCATGGGGAATCTCGGGTATGTGGCCGTATGCGTGGTTGGCGCTGTGCTCGCCATGAACGGGACGATCTCCTTTGGCGTGATTGTTGCGTTCATGCTGTATGTGCGTCTGTTCACCCAGCCACTTTCGCAGTTGTCCCAGGCGATGCAGTCCCTCTTGAGAACTGCCGCCGCCGGTGAGCGCGTCTTTGAGTTTTTCGAGGAAACAGAACTGACAGATGAAAGCCAGAAAACCAAACGGCTTGAACATGTTAAGGGCGATGTGGAGTTCAGACACGTCAAGTTCGGATACGACAAGGATAAGACCATCATCCATGATTTTTCTGCCAAGATTAGCGCAGGACAGAAGATAGCAATCGTTGGCCCTACAGGTGCGGGAAAAACGACGATGGTCAATCTGCTGATGCGTTTCTATGAGTTGGACGGCGGAGAGATATTGCTTGACGGCACGCCGATAGATCAAATCAGAAGAGCAAACGCGCGTGAGCAATTCGGAATGGTCTTGCAGGATACATGGCTGTTTGAGGGTACCATCAAGGAAAACATCATTTACGCAAAGCAAGGGGTCAGGGATGAAGAAGTGATAACCGCCTGCAAGGCAGTTGGCCTCCATCATTTCATCCAGACCTTGCCCGAGGGATACAACACCGTCCTCAATGACAAGGCAAGCCTGTCCACTGGCCAAAAACAGCTGGTCACCATCGCGCGGGCAATGATCCAAAACGCGCCGCTGCTTATCCTTGATGAGGCGACCAGCTCAGTTGATACCCGTACAGAACGCATCATCCAGGCCGCGATGGACAAACTCACAGCCGGCAGAACATCATTTGTGATCGCGCACAGGCTTTCCACCATACGCAACGCCGACGTAATTCTGGTCATGAAGGACGGCGATATCATTGAGAGCGGCAATCATGCCGAGCTGCTCAAAAAAGGCGGATTCTACGCCGAGCTGTACAACAGCCAGTTTGAATTGTCTGCGTAGCAACACAATCCCCATTCCATACAAGAAGGAGTTGTCCAGATGTCTGTTCTGAAAATCGAACACCTGACAAAGGATTATGGCTCAGGCCGCGGCGTATTCGATGTATCCTTTGAGGTTCACAAAGGCGAAGTCTATGGATTCCTTGGCCCCAACGGGGCAGGGAAAACCACAACCATCCGCCACATTATGGGCTTTTCGCGCCCACAGTCCGGAAGCACGGCTGTTGAAGGCCTGGACAGCTGGAAAAACTACGATACCATTCAAAGGAACCTTGGGTATCTGCCCGGCGAGATCGCCCTGCCCGAAGCCCTAACAGGCACGCAGTTCATCAAAATGATGGCGGAGCTGCGGGGCATGACCGATATGTGCCACACCGACTACCTGATCAAGAAGTTTGAACTGGAACCCTCCGGTGGCTTGAAGCGCATGTCTCTGGGAATGAAGCGCAAGCTGGCGATTGTGACTGCCTTCATGCATGACCCGCAGATCCTTGTGCTGGACGAACCGACCAGCGGACTTGATCCCATGATGCAGGACATCTTCATCCGGTTCATTCAGGAGGAGAAGGAGCGCGGCAAAACAATCCTATTGTCCTCTCACATTTTTGCGGAAGTTGACGCGACCTGCGACCGCATTTCCATCATTAAGGAGGGTCGCTTGGTTTCCACTTTTGTCGCGAACGACCTAAGACACAGCGAAAGCAAGACATTCAAGATCGAATTTGCCACAAAAGAGGATTTTGAACGCTTTCGCGAACAGATAGAATATCCAAAGAAATTGAATGTGATTTCGGTGAAGCGTCATCGTAACCAGGCAAAAGTACTGATAAATGACGCTGATGTGAATGGCTTGATTGCCATTCTGTCTGACTATTCCCTGAACTTTTTCACCGAAATCAAGTTCACATTGGAGGATTACTTCATGAAATTTTACGACAGGAATCAAAAAGTTGAAGCAGGAGCCGTCTATGCCGGTGATTGAGATACATAACATCACGAAAGACTATGGAAATGGACGCGGGAATTTTGATGTCAGCCTGTCCGTCGAAGCGGGCGAAGTGTTCGGCTTTGTAGGTACGAATGGGGCGGGGAAGACAACTCTGATACGTCAAATGATGGGCTTTCTGCGTCCGGATAAGGGAAGCATTTCAATTGGCGGTTTGAATTCATGGTCAGCTTCCGCTGAAATAAAAAAACGGGTTGGGTATGTGCCCGGCGAAATCGCGTTCCCTGACGCGCCAACGGGCACCGAGTTTCTGCGCCGGCAAGCGGAATTGCTGGGACTGCTTGATATGTCCTATGCCGACTGCCTCATCGGCAAGCTCCAGCTGGATCCCACCGCTAATTTGAAGCGAATGTCAAAGGGAATGAAGCAGAAGACCGCCCTTGTTGCCGCTTTGATGGCAGACAGCGAGATACTGATCATGGACGAACCGACAACGGGTCTTGACCCACTGATGCGCGCAGAATTCATAGATGTTCTCAATGATGAGAAGAAGAAGGGCAAGACGATTTTCATGTCCAGCCATATGTTTGAAGAGGTGGAGGACATATGCGACAAGGTGGCGCTGATCAAGGACGGGAAGATCATCGCGGTCAAATCCACCGATGAGATCAAGCACAATCGGGACAAAGTGTACAAACTTGAGTTCACGTCGCATGAGGATTACAGGCGCTTCATCGCGGAGCCACTTGTATATGCAGAGCAGCGTGAGGCTCAAAACCAGGTGCTTGTCAATGTGAATGATAAGGACATCAACCAGTTCATGGCTGTGCTGAAAGGCTACAGAATAAAGTTTCTCACCGAAAACAAGTACTCTCTTGAGAAGTATTTCAAGAGCCTATATTAAGGAGGAGTCCCCGTGTTCAGCAGGACGATATTTAAGCAAACGCTCAAATCAAATTACAAGCTATGGGCTATTTTTACGGCAGTTATGGCCTTGATGAGCGCCATTGTCATCGCGGTGTACGATTCTAAATTGATTACCAGCATAATGGACATGGTGAAAGATATGCCGGGCATCGCCAATATGGTGGGCGACCGCATCGGTGGCATGACGTCGCTGCTGGGCATGTTGGGCGAGAGTTTCTACAGCATGCAGGGAATCATCCTGACACTGATCTTTGTCATTATGACCGCGAACAGTCTCGTGGCTTCCCAGGTTGATCGCGGCTCTATGGCCTATATTCTGTCCACACCTATCAAGCGCACCAAGGTTGTCAGGACGCAGGCGCTCTACCTCATTAGCAGCGTTTTCTGTATGTACCTAGTGGTTACCTTAGTAGGCCTGGCTTCTGTGCAGCTTTTCCACCAGGGCCTTTGGGGCACCTCATACACGGCTGATGTTAAAGCGGCAGCAGATGTGCTTGAAAAGGACAGCGAGACAGTGTCGGGCGACTTGGGGCTCATTCTTGGGAACGATGAGGCCCTGAAAGCCGGGGCAAAAGCCAGGGATATTGAAACGGATGTGTACAGCGCCTACCTGAATATGAAACTAATGGATTCAGCTTATGAAGCCGCAGCTGGAGTACTTGGTACGGATGTAGAAGAGGTGAGAAAGGCACCTGCCCTCATCAGAGGAAACCAGGAAGCATTGGAAGCAGCCGCTAAAATAATGAGAATGGAGCCGGCAATGTATGGATTGTTTCTCAGCCAAACCATCGCACAAAGTGCTGCTTTCACCGGTCCGGCATCGGAAATGCAGACCAAACTGTTGTCTGGTATCACTGCCGCAGCAGAGGAACTGGACGTTCCCGTGTCTGACCTTGCATCAAGCATGGGCAGAATCAAAGAAAACCCAAAGGCTATGTCAGCCGCAGTGGAAGCGTCGGGCATACCTGAGGCTATGTTTGTTGGCGTAATAAACCATCAGCTGGCAGCGGATGAAGCAGCCTTGGACAAGGGCCTCAATTTCGTCCTTAAGGATTACGTGATGCTGAACCTTGGCGCCTTCCTGCTGATGTTCGCTATAGGTGGCATATCCTTTCTATTCTCCTGCATTTTCAATTTATCCAAGAACTCCTTGGCGCTCGGCGCGGGAATCCCTATCGCCTTCCTGATCTTTCAAATCATGGCGAAGGCCAGCAGCAGCCTGGAGAGCTTCAAGTACTTGTCACTGAACTCCCTCTTTGTTCCCGCTGACATCACAGGAGGCGGCACATACTGGCCCCAGTTCGCGGTGCTTGCCGTGTTTGGGTTGGTGTTGTATGCGCTTGGTATCAAGGTATTCAAAGAGAAGGATTTGCCGCTGTGAATAAACAAGTATTGCCCTGCACATATGAATAACAAAGACAAGCGACTATTGAGCATGAAGATATGCAGGGGACGCTTCCGGCTTGGAAGCATCCCCTGCTTTTTGATATCCCCTTATCCTATGTTGTCTTGACCTGCCGCAAAGAATCGCTTCGCTGTCTTTGCTTTCGCTTTTTCGGCTGTGGCATGAGCTATCCGGGGATTTCATCCCCAGACCCCTGACAAGGAACTTCGTCCCTTGACCCATCTCTGGATGACGCTATTCCTCCGTTTCCTGTGTCTCCTTATCCCGCATCCTCTCCAGCACCCTCAGCACGCCTGCCGGGAACGGCAAGCCCAGCAGCGCCGCGTTCTCCACAATGCTCAAGCCCTCATTAGCCGCGTAAAACCCGATCACCGCGACCCGGCTCACCCCCGCGCTGTTAAGTAACCCATCCAGCGCGGTCGCCAGCATCACCAGAGCCAGCATCATCAGCTTCCTGCTCAGCCCCAGGAAGAAGGCCGAGCTCAGGAAGCCCCCGCCCGCGGTCTTGTCGCTCCGCTTCAGCAGACTGACCAGCAGGCCCGTCAGCAAATCCAGCCCCATCAGCAGAAACATCATCTGCAGCACGCCGTCCCAGCCGCCCAGCGCCCAGCACAGCCACGCGCAGGCCGCCCCGGCAGCGCCGGAAAGCCATTTAGCAATCACTCTCATGCCTTGTCTCCTTTCAATACCTTTTCGATGCGGTAGAGAGCCACCTCCAGCGCCGACAGCCTGAGTTCGACTGTCGCCACGGGTGCCAACTCATCCGCCTTCTGCAGCCGCGCCATCAGCGTCGCATCCACCGTGTCGCCCTGGGCCAACTGGCGGTCCTTGAGGTAACACTGCAGGGCGTCATAGGTCTCCTGGCCAAAGCTGCCGTCCGCGCCATACTTGGGCAAAGGGTATCCCCGCTGCATCAAGAGGCTTTGCAGCAGGCGCACGCGCTCACCGGTGTCACCCTGTTTGAGCGGCGGGGCGAGCTCCGCAAGGCCGTAGGGCACCGCGTAGTGCGTCCAGGGATAGTCACCCATCTTTGACAGCACCACGCCTGCCTTGTGCCCGCGGGCGTCCACTGTGCTGCCATCGCCCAGGCTTAGCCCCACATGCGCCATCGTATTGGGGGGATCGCTTTCCCCCTGGCGAAACAGCAGACACACCTGCTGCGCGGCCTTGCCGTCGATGGGGCCCTTCCAGGCCCAGCTGGCGCTGCGCCACTGCGACGTCGCGCCGCTGGGCAGGCGCTGGCCCACCAACTCAAGCGCGCTTTTGACCAACTGCGCGCAGTCGTAGCAGGGCTTGCCCGCGTACCTGCAGCCGGCGCAGCCCTCCTGATCGCCCCTCAGCACAAGGCAATACTGGCTGATGATGGCGGCCTGCGCCGGGTACTGTTTTGCGCGCTCCTGTCGGTACTCGGGCGTACAGCGCGCGCCCGTGCCGCCGTACACATAGGGGCAGCCCACCTGCCGCAGCGCCCAGCCTTTGATCAATTCCTTATTATCCATGCTAAACAATCTCCTCCATCACCAGGTACAGGCTGGCCAGCTTTGGCGCCAGGCCTTCAGGCTCCCGGATGATCACGCGGCAGGTGCTCAGCTGGGCCTGAAAGCCCCTGACCTGGCCTTGACGCGGGTCGTGCACGGACAGGGTGAAGACGCCATCTGTCGATGCCAGGACCTGCTGCAGGCCCAGGGCGTTCAGCCCCGACCAGCTGGTCACCACGCGCAGCAGCGTCATCGCGCCCCCTGTCGGGTGCGGGTTGTAACTGATCTCCAGCCCTGAGGGCATCGGCAAAGCAATATTGTTAATCCCTAACATCCATTTCCTCCTCTATGTAAATACATCATGTCTTCCGCGCTCAGCAGGCATTCCATCTCACTGGCGCATACACCATTACTGATTTGGGCCAGCTGCCGGCGATCCGTGTCGCCGGGCAACTCCCTTTCCTTCCTTTCCTCCTCAAGCAAGGGTTTCATCAAAGGTTGCCTCCAGCGCGCCACCCCTGAGGCGAAAACCCCGCAGCGCCACAGAAAGCGGGACAAGCGCGCCCAGAGTCACCTGCATTGTTTGCCCCAGCGCCGCCTGCAGGGCATCCAGCGCCTGGATGGGCAACCGCAGGGTAAGCGCGGCTTTGCCCAGGTGCTCTCCCACCAGGCGGGGCAGGGCGTCTGCCAGGCTGCTGACATCCAGCAGGGCGGCCTCCCGCTCCCAGGCGATCAGCGTCGCCGCGATCTGCTGAGCGCCAATCACCAGGGTGGCCGTCAGGGGTTCCGCCGCCTCAGGGGCCCAGCGCCTTTCGTAACCCATCACCTTGAGATAGGTGCCGCTGTCCTTTTCGGCGCTGTCCTTGCAGCCCGTGCGGCGCAGCAGCAGGCCGGCCAGGATAGCGTCCGCCTGGACAGCCAAGGCATCGGCCTGCTCGGGCGAGGCGGCGCGGGTGGAGAACTGCAGCGCCTGCACCTGCTCACCCTCGCGCTCCAGCCGGTTATCCTTCTCCTCAATGGTGATGGAGGGCAGGGGCACGATGGCCTGGGGGAAGCCGCGCGTGACGGCCACATTCAGGGGCAGCAGGGCCTCATAGACCTGCCTGATCAAGGCGTTCATCCCTCCACCTCCACTTCGATCTCCCGATGCAGGGGGTACTCCCGCAGCTGCATTACACGCCAGAAGCGAGGGTCTCCGTCAAAGTAGCAGTGGTCTCCCTGTTTTATCGCCGCCTTGTCGCGCGGGAAGAGCAGGCGCCGTTCCCGGGGGCGCAGGCTGCCGCGCTCACGGCGCTCGCTTTGCCTGTCCGGGCGCACGGCGGCAGCCATTACGTAACCTTGCCCGTAGAGCTCCACGCTGACGACGCCGCCCGTCTCCCCCGCCATCGGGGCGCACGGCGCGACACGGATCGATTGTTCATAGTGCCATAGCTTCCTCATGGCCCGGGCACCTTTAGTAATCGCCAGGGCTTAAGCAGGCTCAGCAAATCCTTTGGCAGCGCCTCGCTGCGCAGGGTCAGGCCGCCCTCGTGGCGATAGCTCTCCCCCTCCATGCCCAGGCGGTTGAAGGCGATCACAGCCAAGCGCAGCTGCGCGCCCAGCAGGGCCTCGGGCACCAATGCGTGCCCCGTGTAGCCGCAGATCAGGTCCCCAGCCTGATCAAGCAGCGCCTCAAACAGGCTATCAAGGCTTTCCTCCTGCCCCGGCAACAACGCCCTCAGGCGGTCAAGTAGTAACTCCTCCATCGGCTTATCCCGCCACCACGTTGAGGCTGAGGGCCTTAATGGGCTTCATGTCCTGGCCTACCAGGCAGAGGTGCAAAAAGCTCTTGCCGAGGGCGTCGATGGCGGTGACGCTATCAACATAGGCCTGCGTGCCGGTCATGGCCGTGCCATACACGGCGGGACTGGCGATGTCGGAGAGCACGTAGACCCACTTGTAATTGAGCGGCGCCTGCATGGTGTCCGGGATGATCAGCACAGTTTCCCCCGTGCCGCCGGCCTCCAGGGTGATGCCGCTAAGCGCCTCGTCAAGGGTCTCAAGGCCCGTGAAGAGGCAGAGACTCACCAGCTTGCCCGCGTCGTAAAGGTAGGCCGCGCAGTGCCTGGAGCAGTAGACGTTGTCGCGCATGTAGGCAGGCTCGCGCTCCACCTCGATGTTGATGCCCGTCTTGTTGACCAGGCGCAGGGCGCCGGGCTTGACGATGAAATACTGCTTTTCCTTGGCGAGGGGGTCCGTCTTGATCTTTGAGGAGATGACGATCTGGCAGCCCCAGATCTCGCCCACGGCGCCGGAAAAAACCATGCGCTGGGCGATATCGTTTGCCCTGAGGTAATTGGGGTCCTTGCGCAGCCTGGCGAAGCCATCGGCGTCGGTCAACAGCACCTTGTCGCCCTCCTGATCCTCGCCAAACAGGGTGAGCGCGTCGACCACCGCCTCGCTTGACAGCGCGGTGATGCCCGCCCTGCGCTGGTAGCCCGCGGCCTTCAGCACGTCAAACAGCGCGTCATCCACCGCGTGGTCGATGGCGTGGGCCAGCTGCAGGGCGGCCTCGCCCACCGGGTCGCCAAAGCCGCACAGACGGCTTTCATCGGTGATCTGCACAGCCTTGGCGTACTTGCCCACCGTGGCCGATACCATCTGGGCGGACAGAACGCTTGATTGCACCAGGCCGTTCTCATCCACCTTGGTGGCTTTGCCGATGTAGCGAAAGGCGGGGAACTTCAGCGTATCGCCCGGCTGGCCCACCAGGCTGTCGTCCGCCGTGGTAAGGGGCAGCAGGGTAACCTTGTCGCCCAGGGTGGTCTCCACCAGGTCCGCGATAACTTCCGGGATGATCAGGTTTGATTTCAAGGTGGTGCTCATAGGTTTTTACCTCCATAAATTTGTTGATAGCTATCCTTGTCTGTCTGGTACAACGCCGCGCGCTGGGCGTAAGTGAAACTGCCTACCTCCGCCGGCGTGAACGTGGCAGCCTTGGGCGTCTGGGGAACCATCAGCTGGCCGCTGCGCAGCAGCTGCTCAGCCAGCTGCAGGGTGGCGCGCATCTGCGCGTCGTCTGACAGGTCCAACAGGCCGATCATCTCCTGGGGCAGCGCCTTTTCCATCAGGAGTGCGCGGGCGGTCAGGCGCCGCTCGGCCAGGGCGAGCAGCTGCTCGCGCTTGTCAAGCGCGGCCTTGAGCTGCGCGGTGTCCTCGCGCTTTTCATGAGGCGCGGGGTTGGTCGGTGTGGTATCGTCGCGTCTGTCAGACGCGGGCTTGGTTTGCGTGGTATTCTCGCCCATTTCAAGGGCGGTTTCCTGTTGATCCATTCTTTACTCCTTCATGTAGTTTCAATGTCTTAGTTGTCTTCCTCCGGAATCTTGTGCGTGAAGCAGATGGTCAGGCGCTCAGGGTCAAGCTCGGGCATCCCGGCTGAGCGCATGTAGCCTGCCATGACGCGGGCGCGCTCCCGAAGGCCGCTCATAAACCAGCGCTCCTTGAGGCGGATGCGCTGCTCCAGGCAGAAGAGCTTGTACTTGATGGCGATGCCGGACACATTGCCTGCGAAGCGCTCATCGCCAAAGTCCGGCGTCATGGAGAACTTGTGGATGTCCCCGGACAAGGCCTGGCGCAGCACATCGATGTCGCCTTCCATCGGGTCCTTGACCAGCCACTTGGCGCTGGCGTCGGAATCAGGCAGCGTGAGGGTCTTCTCCTGTCTGAGACGCTGGATGCCGGTGCGGTGGTCGTAGGGGTTTTCCGCGGTGCCAAGGCCCATCACACCGGTGAGGACCAGCAAGGCGTCGGCGAACTGCGCCCTGTCGTTGAGGCGGTCGCTGGACAGCAGGTCGTAGGCGTCGATGAGGGGCAGCACGTCCTCAAAGTCGCCGTGCGCCTCGGCCTCATTGAGGTACTCCACCATCGGCACGCGGGAAAATTGGTGGGCGCTGCTCATTCGCGGCCCGGTGATCTGGCTATTGGCGCTGAGGGCGTAGCTGGTGCAGCCGCTGTCTGTGTAGACGGAGAGGCTGCCCTCCCGCAATTTTCCCGCGCCGCCGATACCTGAGTTGGACAGCATCAGGCCCATCAGGGGCCGGTGCTCCACCGTGTCGTCATAGACGACGAAGGCGCTTCGGGGGTCAAGGGCTGCTATCCTTGGCTGGCCTTGCTCCCCGTGGTAGTTGAGGGAGACGGCGCGGCCAAAGACTGCCTGCTGCATGGCCAGCTCCATATCGGCCTGGTCGGCGCCGGCGGCGGCGTAGAGGGTTTCCAGCGCCTGCACGGCTTCCTCATGGTCGGCATCCTGGTAGCGCACGGGCTCACTCAATAGGAAGCTGGCGCCCACCTGGGCGATGTAGCGGGGGAAGCCGTGGGGCAGCCTGGTGTTGGGCAGGCCCTCGGCGCGCGATCTGGCCAGAACATCGTGGCGGCCGCTGAAGTAGCGCTGCAGCCGCTCCAGGCGGGGCAGGGTGCGGGTGAACTCGCTCAGGACGCCGGTGAGCACGCGCTCCATGGGCTGCTCGATGAATTGGTTTTTATCTCTTGTAATCATGTTGATTTCACCTCCTTTCTGTGCGTGGTGCGGGTCGTACCGGAGCTTGGGATGGATGCCCGCATCACCTGGATCGACCTTAACACAGAAACTTACTGACATTCACTGACATATTTTCAGGCGAAAAAAGCCCCGTTTTCGCAGACGGGGCAAGGGATTGGTTTTAGTTTAGATAAATTTCGTTCATATGTATGTGGATAAGTTTGGAGTTATCCACAGGGGGTTGAGGGGGAGCGCGATGGTAGGGTACGGCACTCAAGGGATGGGTCAAGGGACGAAGTTCCTTGTCAGGGGATTGGGGGGTGAAACCCGCCATCGTTTTCACCATGCGTAGCCGAAAAACAGTAAGCAAAGACAGCGAAGCGAATCTTTGCAGGGGATGTGACTGTCACTTCTGCTGTACTTTCGTATAATTTTGTCGCTCATTTCCTGCTTCCTAATCACTTAAAAATCAAGATATCAGCGTTCTCGTTCGGATGCTCTGCCAACTCATACACTATATATGGTGAAAGTGGTTCAATCGGCAGATATTCTCTTGTGTTGGTAGCTAAATCCCTTAATACCAGTTTCCCATCTATTACAGACGGATAAATTATGATTGTTTGTTTATCGTTGAAGCGTTGTGGATATACCTTAACGATAGTATCATAAGTTATGCTAACTATGTCACTCGCAAATTGTAAAAAAACAGAGTTTTCAGAAGCAGGAACAATGGGGTAAGGAATAAATAGAATAGCGATTTCATCAACAGCAACAGATTGCAGTCTCTTTAGCATTTCAGCATATAGTATTGTCCCTTGTGCATTTATTTGTTTGTGCATTACTTTTACAGATGCTTCTTCGATTTCTTTGCGAATCGAGATGATCCACTCAAGTAAACAGCTTGTTCCTTTGGCCAATAATTCGCATTGCTCACTGCTAAATAGCAATTTGGCATCATATTTTCTGCCGTTATTTATATCAACAAAATCACACTCGCCATGCGCCTGTTCGGTTACTTGTTGGTATCTGTGAGGAAAAACTACGGATGAACTATTCATCAGGTCACAAATAATTCGCTCATATGTTTGTGCCTGGATTAACTGTCGAATGTTTTGTGCGATATGTGCTAGGCAATAGATTGCTATACTTATGTCCTCCAATAACACGCTATTTGTTCTGTGAATAGTATATCTTACGATAACTAATTTGGCAAGTTATTCTTCCTGCGTTCAAAGTCAAGTCCCAAAAAGTGTGCAAGTTCGTCCGTTACCATCAGGCAGCAGAATTCTCTCATGCAACCATCTATGGTTTACCTTTACCCGTTACTCATCCTCCAAAATTTCTTGTCTTGTTACCAACCTTTTCATGATATCACACTTTTTGCGATTTGCCGCACTGTTTAATTACATCAAATCTTTGTAAATTGTGAATATATTGCTTGATCATCCCCCGCAAATTCAGGTGTTAATTTGTTTCATAGCCAACATTTTCTTGCGTTTCTCTATTTTAGTTTGTTCCGCACAAGTCTTCATCCTCCGTCGCTGACAGCAGTGTCTGTTATTCTAGATCGCAACCAACAAAATGATTCTTGACAACACGTCTGTTAACGCAATACACTACTTTCGTTGGCAATTAAGATATTTTCACGATAGTGATCCTTGAGAACTGGCATACCATCCAACTTAAATCATGTGCCATAAACATAAATCACTGGTCTTTGTATCATGCCTTTCAAAAATTTAAGGAGAAAACACTATGGACAATAAATACCTAATTCACAATTCGCAGCTTGTTGCAGAGTGGGATTTGGATGCCAACAAAGACATTGACCTAAATCAAATTACATATGGGTCTGATAAAGTTGTGAATTGGATTTGCACAAAAGGCCATCGATGGAAAACTCAAGTCCGAAATAGAACAACATTGCTGTCTGGTTGTCCTTTTTGTTCGGGGCGTTTACCCATTGTCGGTGAAACCGATTTGGCAACATTGCAGCCAGATTTGTCAAGAGAATGGTTATTTGAAAAGAATGGTACCCTTACTCCAAAGAATGTTACATGTGGAAGCGGGAAAAAGGCCTGGTGGGAATGCTCCGAAAATCATCAGTGGCAGGCAACTATTGCTTCAAGAGTAAGCGGAAGAGGTTGTCCAGAGTGTGCTAAGAAAAAGCGCGTAGCAGCGATAATCAAGAGCAAAATGGGTGTCTCCGGTTCTTTGGCGGATAATGACCCGAATCTTTCAAAGGAATGGAACATTGAGAAAAACGAATCATTGACGCCAAATGATTTCTTGGCATATTCAGGGAAAAAAGTTTGGTGGATATGCAAAAGAGGACACGAGTGGCGCGCAACTATTGCCAGCAGGTTCGGTAATCATGTTGGATGCCCGGAATGCAGTAAAGAACTCAAGACGTCTTTTCCAGAACAAGCGATATATTTCTACTTATCACAATGCATTCAAGCTGAGAACAGGAGCAGACTTCTGGGCAAGGAAGTCGACATATATCTTCCGTCAATTAACTGTGCCATTGAATATGATGGTCGTTACTTCCATTCCCAGTCGAAAGTAATAAAGGCAGATAAAGCGAAAACAATGAAACTGAGTTCCGAGCATATACGATTGATAAGAATCATCGAGGCATACGAGAATAAAGTTGACGACGATATTGTTTATTATGTATGTAAAGCCTCACATGAAAACTTGCCATGGGTCATTCATCAGTTAGTAGATAAGCTGAATCTATCTTTACCTGTACAAGTTGATATTGAAAGAGACAGGATGAGTATATTTGAGCAATACATTGAACAGGAAAAGGCAAACAGCCTTGCTGTTAAATACCCTGAATTGTTAGGCGAGTGGAATCATGCGAAAAACGGACGAATCAAACCAGAAATGGTTTCTTTTTCAAGCGGCAAATTGGTTTGGTGGATATGCAAAAACGGCCATGAATGGATAGGAAAGCCACAAAAAAGAATTCAAGGTAAGGGTTGCCCGATTTGCGCCGGAAAACATGTGTTGGTCGGTTACAATGACCTCCTGACTTTATCCCCAGCAGTGGCAAAACAATGGCATCCAATAAAGAACGGGGAGCTTCAGCCCCAGAGCGTTACTCCGGGCTCAGGAAGAAAGGTGTGGTGGATATGTGCGCAAGGTCATGAATGGAGGACACAAATCTCCAATAGAACATATGGGTATGGGTGTCCAATTTGCGGCAGGAAACAGCAAATCATCACAAGAAATGCCGACATTGTAGCTGAAAGAGGTTCGTTTGGAGATAATCATCCTGACTTATTGGCGGAATGGGATTATACAAAAAATATTGGTATTTCACCTGATAGATACAGTTCAGGAAGTCACAAAACTGTCTATTGGAAATGCAATAAAAGCGCACATCCATTCCGTTCAGCAATTAAAGATAGAGTCAGAGGCAATGGTTGTCCTATTTGTAATCATAAGCAAATTGAAGGGGGAGTATCTGACCTGAAAACACTCGATCCGGAACTGACAGCAGAATGGAATTATCCTTTGAACGGGGAACTTAAGCCGGAAATGGTTGGTAGGTACTCTGACAAGAAAGTCTGGTGGTCATGTTCTAATGGACACGCGTATGAAGCGACAGTTTCAAACAGAAGTATAGGAAGACAATGTCCCTATTGTAGTGGCAAGAAGGTTTTAGCAGGATACAACGATTTGTGCACCACACATCCTGAAATTGCCAAGCAATGGAACTATCAAAAGAATGAAAATTTGACCCCACAACAGGTGAGTAAGGGTAGCAACAAGCAGGTCTGGTGGAAATGTGATATATGCGGATATGAATGGAAAGCGATGACAAATTCCAGGACTGGTAAAGGTGGAACTGGATGCCCAAAGTGTGCAAGAAAGAAGAACAAGGATTAAAAACACAAGCAAAGACAGCGAAGCGAATCTTTGCGGGGGGTGCGATTTTCAACTACAGTACTAGCACAACAATTCTATATTGGCTTCGCCGCGCTATGCTTCGCTCCCAAGAACACCTCCCTACATTTGACTTCCGTGATGAAGCGCGGTACAATGTAACCATCAAATTTCAGTTTTTCAATCAGTGAAAACCCGAAAACCGGGGGTGATCCTTTGACACAGGAGCGTCTGATGCAGATCCGCTCATCATTTGAAAATGAGGGGCCAGTGCTGCGCGCATCTCAGCTTCTCAAGCATGGTGTTTGCAGCAAGGATATTCGGGACCTGCTCTCTGCAAATGACATCGCTCGCATCAAAGCAGGATACTACGTATGGAAAGACCAGATGCATCATCTGTCAGACAATGAGATCGCCATATCCGTCATTCCAAACGCAACGCTGTATTTCCTTTCAGCAGCGGAGCAGTATGGCTTCACGACTGTCCTACCGGAAGCTGTATACATTGCGGTTCCCAATGCCGGTCACCCACCTAAACTGCCTGATTTCCCTCCCGTCAAAATCACGCAGTTTATGCCGCCGCTATTCTTTCTGGGCAGAACGCAAATCACCAAAGACTCGGTCACACTGCCTATCTATGACCCGGAGCGTACAGTCTGCGACATTTTTAAGCACCGCGATGAGATCGGGGACGATGTCGCGCTTGAAATCATCCGCAGGTATATGCGCGGCAAGAAGAACATTCAGAGGCTGTACGAATATGCCGAAAAAATGCGGCTTCACAAGAAACTGTATTCCTATGTGGAGGCACTTTTGTGAGCAAAGCGGACAGTATCTGAACTAATCGAATGAAGTAATGCACAGATGCGAAGAGAGATTTTTCGGTTTATCGAAGTCGAGTGAAGAAAGCGTAGTCGCAGCCTACGCTGACTGAGTGAGGCAAAGATAGGGCGGAAAAGATCCGCCGCATCAAAGCATTGATGATTGAGATTGGTGTTGGCTCAACTGCGCTCCTTGGCCGTACTGTCAGGGAAACCCTATGAATACATACAGACTCACTATTTCATTGAGCGCGTCCTGCTGCGTCTGTCCAAATCGCGGTATGCCAAGGACTTTGTCCTGAAGGGCGGTCTCTTGCTGCATGTGCTTTTCGAGAATCGATCCCGCGCGACACGGGACATTGATTTCCTGGCACGGCAAATCAATAATGCGCCTGAGGAAATGATTGGAATTTTCCGGGAGATCTGCAGTATACCCTCAGATGACGCCGTTACATATGACCTAAACACACTGGTTGCTGAGCGCATTACTGAAGATGCGGATTACTCGGGCGTTCGAATCAAAGTAGTCTGTTATCTCGACAGGTCAAGAAGCACGCTGCAATTCGATATCGGATTTGGGGATATCATCATTCCCAAACCCGAAAGCATGGTCTATCCGTCTCTATTGGATATGGATGAAGCGCAGCTCCTCGTATACTCCAAAGAATCGATCATCGCGGAGAAATTCCAGGCAATGATATACCTGGCCTTGGCAAACAGCCGCATGAAGGATTTCTATGACATTGCCATGCTGGCATCAGCGTATGATTTTGACGGCCATACACTCTTTTCGGCCATATCTCAAACGCTCAAACGCAGAGCCACACCCATGGCATTATCCCCTGTCATTTTCACAGACGAATTCGCCCAGAATGCTGTAAAACTGGAGCAATGGACCGGTTTTTCAAAGCGCATACACAATGAAGCTTCAACATTCCCTGACGTTATGCTCACGGTCCGGCATTTCCTCCGGCCAATATACACCGCCATAGTGAGCGAAACTGAATACACCGGGACATGGGATCATGTGGAAGAAGCCTGGAAGCAGTCGGAGTGAACGAAAAACACGCAGATTCGTCCTCTATGTTTGCTTTAAACCGATTCCCGGAAAACGCTACCGCACGGGTCACAGCACTACAATTCCATACTGGTACAGACCTGCGAAAGCAAGGTAAACACTTGGGTCACGATGCCTTCCCCCTGTGCAAATTGTAAAAGAAGCGCCCCGACTGTAAAGGGCTCGAATTCGAGGCCTTTCTGCGCTATCCGGGCTCTGCACGCCCCTCTCAATCATCGCCACCTATGGCGCACCACACACCAAAGGAGACCCATCATGAACAGAACAGTCGAACAAATCGTCACAGGGATGGCCACGCAGGATGGCGCGGGGGTCAAGCTGGTGCGCGTGCTGGGGCACGACACCACGGAGGCCTTTGATCCCTTTTTGATGCTGGATGCCTTTGATTCAAGGGATCCGCGGGACTATGTCAAGGGCTTCCCCTGGCACCCGCACCGCGGGATCGAGACAGTCACCTACCTGATCCAGGGCGATATCGAGCACGGGGATTCGCTGGGCAACCAGGGCAGTATCCTGGACGGCTGCTGCCAGTGGATGACGGCCGGCTCAGGCATTCTGCATCAGGAGATGCCCAAGGAGGCGCCGCGCATGCTGGGCCTGCAGCTGTGGCTGAACCTGCCGGCGGCGAACAAAATGACGGCTCCTGCCTACCACGACATCCGCGATGAAGACATGCCGGTGGTGGCCGCAAACGGCGCCAGTGTGCGCGTGATCTCGGGCAGTTATCGGGGCACGCAGGGCGCGGCTCAGGGCGATTATGTCAAGATGCGCATGCTGGACGTAGACCTGAAGCCTGGCGCGGCCTTTGAGCTGGAAACGCCGGAAGACGAGACCCTGTTTGTCTACCTGGTCGCGGGCAGCGGCAGCTTTGGCGCGACGCAGGAAGTGATCAAGGAAAAGCACGCCGTGCTGTTCTCCAAGGGGAATGGTATGACCATCGCCGCGTGCGCGGACGGGCTGCGCTTCGTGCTGTGCCAGGCCAAGGCACTACATGAGCCCATAGCCTGGGGCGGGCCCATCGTGATGAACACGCGTGCAGAGCTGCAGAAGGCGTTTGACGAACTGGACAAGGGAACGTTCATCAAGCACTGAAGCCACAGGGAAATAATGGGTCAAGGGGAAATTCCCCTTGTCAGGGGCTTGGGGATGAAATCCCCATCAATCCCCATTCATGCCTCAGCCACATAACGTAAGCAAAGACAGCGAAGCGATTCTTTGCGGTGGGATGAGACTCCACAGGATTGGTTGACCTCCGCAAGCTCAATCGTCGTCAGGCATCCCTCGCAGAGCTCAGGCGCCTGCCTCATTTCGCTTGGTTCCCTCGCAAGCTCAGACGTCGTCAGTCTTCCCTCGCGGGTGCTCGGTTATCTGCCTCGCTTCGCTTGACTCCTCCATCTGCCTTCATCCGCCACAAGCGGCAGCAGATTCCGTCCCCCGATGGCCGGCTTTAATAAGCAGAAGGCCCGCGAGCTATTTTCCATCCCCGACGACCTGACGATCATCGAGATCATCGCGGTGGGCCATCCTGGCGACCCCATGGACTTGCCGGAGGCCATTCGCGAGCAGGAGCATCCCCAGCCGAGGGTGAGTGTGGACAAGTTCCTGCTGCGAAAGAAAGCTGTGAACAAATAAGTCAAGTGGGGATAAGATACAGGTAACTGATATCTTATCCCCGATTCAGCGGCTCGTCTGAATTTTCGCAGGTATAGGGATCAATCATGTTGACACATGACGGCACGGCTAATCAACTCAAACGCGCTGAGGATCACAGCAAATTGCCGCGCTCTTGGCGGAAAACAATGCTTCTGCATGGTTCAGGCAGCCAAATGAATCCACACCAATATGCGGGGCTCCATTGGAATCGCAAAGGGTTCCGGACTTGGACCAATGATACTATTTGAAAACAGTAATGCGCCGATGCGAAGAGAGATTTTTCGTCATATCAAAGTCGAGAGAAGAAGGCGTAGTCGCAGCCTACGCCGACTGAATGAGACAAAGATAGGGCGGAAAAGATCCACCGCATCAAAGCATTAATGTTTGAGAATGGTATGAGATATCGCAGGCGCAAAGAGGAGGAGCAGCTATGGGACGAGTGCTTGATCTTAGCGGCCAACGATTTGGACGTCTGGTGGCTGTATCTAAAGCAGATGGCCGCTGGCTCTGCCGCTGCGACTGTGGCGGCACAAAGCGTGTATTGACCCGCCATCTGCGATCAGGTGTCACGCACTCCTGCGGCTGCATCACAAAGGAACGTATCCGCTTCATGGATGCAGAGCGACAATTAGGCCGAGAGACCAGAAATGCCATGCGTCATCAAGGCACGGTTATCTGTGCCATCAGAAGCGACAGGCCTAATCGAAACTCTACCACTGGTGTGCGCGGCGTGGCACTCAACCATTCGGGCCGCTATCGGGCTTATTTGACCCTTCGAAAGCGGCAGATCAATCTGGGCGTTTATGATACATTGGAAGAAGCCAAACAGGCGCGCAAGGCGGGCGAGGTGAGGTACTATTCTCCCGTTATAGAATCATTTGAACGTGAGGTCACTGGAAAGAGATGAGGTCTACTGGATAAGTGCATTTGCCTTCAGCTCTTCGGAAAGACAGCCTCCAGAGGCATCACGGATGAGCAGGCACTCCTCAGGATGAACAAGGCCGCCGGTGCAGCTAATACGGAGGACTTTTTGAAACTGCCTGACAGCAAGCAAGGCAAGGCAATCATGCGGATACGAAAGTCCGGCGCTTCCCTTCGGCAGATCAGCTGCTTGACTGGCATCAGTCTGGCCAGAGTACGAAAGATCCTTGCGTCATAGGCAGAACACATAGAACTGTCCCCTATGTTACGGTCTCCCGCGCTGATATCGCAGCGTGGTTCGCGCATGACGGTTATGCGCTATGATAAATTAAAGTGCTATAAGATAAGGCCCAGATATGTGTCGGGCTGTGGTGTCTATGTGGAGGTCAACAGAAGTGCCCGGGATACTTTTGTACTATGCTACAAAATGCTTGCCGTTTGTGGATATAAAGCAGATGATTTGAAAATTAAAGTTGAAGAATAGATGATCCAGCACCTCTCTATAAGTAATTTGGCAGCATGGGCGCAGCATATAGAGTAGCGCTCATACTTTTATTGACAGCTGTGTTGGGCTATGATTCTCTAAACCTTGCAGTTATTCAGCATACCTATTGTACTTCGTATGTTCCGGGCATATCCACAGCTTCGCCTTTTCTTCGCTTTTCTATTTTGTCAAACCTTGACTGCCGAAAAAACATTGAATTTGCTGCTGATTTGATCTATAATAAAAAATACCGATGATTAGTTAATGGATGTAAGGACAACCAGTGTCCGGGAACGGTGCTGTTTGTCCCAGATTTTCGGGATACCCATTAGATATCATAGGTGCTCTTTTTTTGTGTATTCTATATGTAATAGTGTGGATTCCCTGCCGATGTGCGTTCTGGATGAATATTGAGCCAAGACTGCTCCTGTATCAACGCAATTTGAGTAATTGCTATGGCGAACGCAAAAATGCTGTCTGAAGATTCTGATTACACGAAAGAAGAGTAAGCTGGCAGGCGAAATACAACAGGCTAAAGAGCACGACACATATGCAAAAGCGGTTTGTTCATGGCAACAGCTGGGAAGTTTTGTGCTGAAACTAAGCTGCCATAAGGATTGACTTGGGAGGGCAACAATGCCAGATATTGAACTGACGCCGTATGCACCGATGCTGATTGAATCAACAAGGGCAATAGGATACTCACTGAAATCGGCAATTGCAGACATTATTGACAACAGCATATCAGCTAACGCCAAAAACGTTCAAATTGAATATGAGTCGACTGTTGAGCCTTACATTGCAATTCTTGATGATGGCCATGGGATGGAAGCAGATGTGTTAACAGAGTCCATGCGCTATGGCAGCAACGATCCAACAGCAACAAGAGATGAACATGATTTGGGCCGCTATGGCCTTGGCATGAAGACCGCCTCCCTGTCTCAGTGCAGACGCCTCACTGTAGCATCCAAGAGCAAGGATACTGTCAGTGCACGATGCTGGGACTTAGATTACATTAAGCAAACTGGCAAGTGGAGCCTGTCTGTAGTTAACGGAGAACGTTTGCAGTCGCTTCCGATGTACAAACAACTGCATACTCAAACCTCCGGAACTCTTGTTGTATGGCAGCGCCTGGACAGGGTGTTTGCTGGTGAAATGGATTCCGAACAAGCCCTGACGGATAAAATGGACGAGGTGAACCAGCATCTGGCCTTGGTTTTTCACAGGTTTTTGCCGGGTGGTGACGTCTCGAATCATGTCAGGATATCCATGAATCGCGACCCACTGACTGGCTTTGATCCGTTTTTTGTGTCAAAGAGCCAACCTTTGATGGACATGGAGAGGATTGAGGTCCCCCAGCACAATAGTGTTGTTACTGTATGGCCTGTTGTACTGCCGCATCCATCCAAGATGACACAACTGGAGCTTGAGAAATATGGTGGAAAAGACGGACTGAGGAGTCTGCAGGGATTTTATGTTTATCGGAACAAGCGGTTGCTCATTTGGGGAACATGGTTCCGGATGACAAAGATGGATGAGTTCTCAAAACTCGCAAGAGTCCGCATCGATATTCCAAACACATTGGATGCGCTTTGGACTCTTGATGTGAAAAAATCAACCGCTATTCCACCAGAAATAGTCAAGGTACGCCTTAAGCAAATCCTTGGAAAAATTGTTGAAGGCAGCAAACGGACCTATACATTCCGAGGCAAGAAAGAAACTAAAGACGATATTACACATGTGTGGAATGTATTGGAAACCAGAGAAGGGGTCCGTTACGAGCTGAACGATGAATACCCTGTTTATGAGAAGCTTTCGGAGATGATCAGCGATGAAGCTAAGCAGTTGCTGGACGAGTATGTAAACTCCATTGCTGCGAATTTTCCAATCAACCGGCTTCACAATGACATTTTTAACGAAAAGAAAATTGCTAGGGACAGTAGCAGTTCGGAACTGGCCACTATTCAGCAGCAGCTTCAAATACTCCTGCGCTCAGCGGAGACTGCTGAACAAAAGGAGGAGCTGCTGACAAAGCTGCTTGTTTGTGAGCCATTCTGCAACTATAAGGAAGAAATGAGCACCTATATTGAGGAGGTTCGGAAATGAGCAAACTGGGGATTTCCGCATTGTGTGATTGGGCTGCGCTCATCCTGCGGCAAAAAACATCCGGCACACCATCAGAAGAAGAGCTGGTTAAGGCAATCAATGAGGTATCCAATATTCAGGAGTATCTGAAGAATCCGCTGACAGAAGATGAGAAGGATCAAATCAAGAAAATTCTAGAAGCAAGGCTTCTCATCAGCATGGATGTTGGCGTAAAAATTGTTGATCAGAACACCTACAAACCATGGCTGGCACATCGCAAAGCCGAAATTGAGGAATACTACTGGGACCGATACAAGAGCTACCTGTTGGAAGCAAAACACTGGGCCGATAATGTTGTGAGTACATTGGACAAAGACGGGGACGAAATCCTTGATATGATGGGTGATCCCCAGGATGCCCGCGGCTGGAAACGAAAAGGCCTAGTGCTGGGAGACATCCAGTCAGGGAAAACATCTACCTATCTTGCCCTAATCAATAAGGCTGCTGATGCTGGATACAAATTAATTATACTCCTCAGCGGCACACTGGAAGCACTGAGGAAACAGACACAGGAAAGAGTGGATGAGGGTTTTGTCGGGCTGAACAGCCGGAACGCATTGGACAAGGATATTGAGAAGAAATATGTTGGTGTCGGGCTTTTTGATAAACGAAGAACTGCATTTCCCCTCACTGACATAATCAGCGATTTTGATGTAAAGAAACTCCAAGCACACAATTTTAACGCAAAGTCACTGAATGAGCCAATTATTTTTGTTGTCAAGAAGAATACCACAGTGCTGAAAAATCTTCTTGCGTGGATAAGCAACTCATATAAGGATACGGCAAGTGACAGCATCACTGCTCCCTTGCTGCTGATTGATGATGAAGCTGACAATGCATCGGTAAACACGAAAAAGCCAGAACTGGATCCGGCAGCTGTAAATCTGGCAATTCGCAAGATCTTGAACCTCTTTCAGAGGAGCACCTATGTCGCGGTGACGGCAACACCTTTTGCGAACATCTTCATCAATCCTGATGATGACAAGGAAACCATCAAAGACCTGTTCCCAAGTGACTTCATATACTCGCTCTCACCGCCTGACAACTACATTGGCAGCGGATCGATATTTGGCGAAAATGCACGATTGGCTGACAGCATTGAATCCATAAATGATGCTGATGCCGTGTTTTCGTCCTCAGAGAAGTCTAACCACACTGTTATCAGCCTGCCGGGAAGCCTTCAAAAATCAATCGGTTATTTTCTGTTGTGCAATGTTGTTCGGGACTGCCGGGGCATTACCAATGACCATAGATCCATGCTGATAAATGTCAGCCCTTACACACTTCCGCAGGAAACCACATATGATTTGGTCGATGTCTATGTAGACCGGCTGCAAAAGGATATCAAAGCATACTCAAAGCTTGACAGCTCGTCAGCGCTGAAGAACAAGTCGATTGCCTTCCTTAATGATATTTGGACTTCAACAGGCCTTGACCTGAAAACTGGTAAGGAGTATGAGGAGATTCTGCCCTTGATGACGGAGAGTACTTTACCCGTCAAGGTAACCATGGTCAACACGAAAACCAAATCAAGAGGACTGCAGCGCCTTGATTACAAACCCTATGAAGATAATGGCTACCGCATTATTGTCGTTGGCGGAAACAGCTTGTCAAGAGGAATAACGCTGGAAGGACTTTGCGTAAGTTACTTCCACAGAGAGTCCAAGATGTACGATACACTTCTTCAAATGGGAAGATGGTTTGGCTATCGCCCTGGCTATGATGACATATTCCGAATCTGGATGACTGAACGTACCATTGAATGGTTTGAGTTTATCAACAAAGCCTGTGATGAACTGCGAAGCGAAATTCTGTACATGAACAAACTGGACCAAACACCTTCAGAGTTTGGTCTGAAGGTTCTTGAGCATCCTGACACGCTTATGATAACCGCCGCCAACAAAATGAGAACTGCAAAACCGCTTGAAAGATGGATTTCTCTGAGCGGAAAGCTCGTGGAAACACCTTGGTTAATGACCAGCACCATTGAGTATAACAACAAACATACAATCTCATTTCTTCAACAGATCAGAGCTGATTTCGTTGCTTCAGATGCCGAAGGACGACTCTTCAGCAAAGTTCCAAGCGAAAGAATTGCTGATTTCATTAAGGATTTTGCATCACATCCTGGTCACCTTGTCTTTGGCGCGAGGGAAATAGGGAGCTACATAGAGAAAAACAAGCATGGATTGGGTGACTGGTTTATATATGTGCCCAATGGCGGCGATGATGAGATCGTTGACTATGCGGGGTTCAAAATCAAGCGAACTATGAGAAGGATGCTTATTCAGCATGGCTGCATCAGGGTGTCCGGCAATAATTCTCGAGTTGGGTCAATCGGCACTGTTGGGATCATTCTGCCTAAACCAAAGCAGGCTGCTGCTTATGAAGCGTACAAGGAATACCTGATTAGCAAAAGTGAGTTCAGGGCAGACAAAAAACTCAGAGTACCTGATCACATATATCTTCGCTACACAGAGCAACCCATTTTAATTGTGTACATCATGATGTGCAATCCGCAGCAAACAGACCAGAAATCTTACCTTTCTCTTAAAGGAAAAACCATCATCGGGCTGGGGCTTGGATTTCCGCGCACACAGGCGAATGAAGAAAAAATCCGCTACAAAATGAACATAGTTGAACAAACCAGCTTGATGCCAACCGCTATTGAGCCGGACTTGGATGGAGATGAAGATGATGAAAATTGAGGAATTTGTTGACAAGTGGAGTGAAATCCCACCGTCAGAAACGCTCTTTCAAAGGGTGGACGACAGGCATATACTGGATATATTTATTGGCAGAGACATGGACAAGCGTCGCGAGCTACTGATCGTTTCAGAGAAAGAACCGTCGAAGGTCAACTCTTGCAGGTCATTGTCCATACAAAAGGGAGTAAGGAATGATGGCAAATGGGCGATTCGCATAAGACTGCTGCGCAGCGATTCGGATGAGGTATTTACCCATCTGTGCTGGGATTTGATAGAATATTCCAGAAAAGCGAGCACAAAGGCAGAAGCCATTGAGATATTTGTTGCACGTTATCTGAAATGGCAAGAGCTGCTGGAAGCAGGAAGTCAACTTCTGCCGGAAGAGACCATCAAAGGATTGATTGGAGAACTCCTGTATGCTGAAAAGTACCTGCATCCAATGATGAGCTGGGATGAGGTGTTCTCTTCATGGCTTGGTCCGGATGGTTCTGAAAAGGACTTTATTTTTGCGGATACTTGGTCTGAAGTAAAAACGGTGGCACACAGCAAGTTGACGGTGACAATAACCTCCGCTCAACAGCTTGCATCGGAGCATAACGGATGTCTTGCCGTGCTCAGTGTAGATCCAACATCTACAATTGATGCTGATGGTTTCTCACTCGCGGGTCTGATTGGTCGTTTTCGCGAAATGCTGAAGTCAAGCCCAAGCGCTTTCTATGAATTTGAATCAAAGCTGGCGACTATTGGATACGCGGACCATGTTGAGTATGCGGAAAAATTCTATATCCACAAAGACACCAGACGATATTTGGTTAATCAGGAATTCCCCAAAATACTGCCGGAGTCACTCCCCAATGCCGTTGTGAGGGTGAGATATGATCTTGCTCTTACTGAGATTGCGGGCTTTATGATGGAGGAAGAGACGATATATGGAACTCACTGAGTTTAGAAAGAACTATCTCGAGAACATCAAGGCGGTTGCAGCCGCAGAGAACATTGGAACTCCTGAGGCTTTTGTGCAGGTTACCTGCGACAGCTTGGTAAACGGGGAAGTATTTGATGATTATAACATCAGTTACTACACTGGTATGTCCAAGCGACGCAAGTATAAGTTGGATGCCTATACTTTCGATGACTATGACAGCAGCATGTCTTTGATAATAGCGGATTATCACGGGGAATCTAAGAATACCACTTTAACTCAGACGGAAGCGCTGAATCTGTTTGGTCGCCTCAGGGTAATTGTTGAGGATAGTATATCCGGACGACTCCGGGATGAAGTGGAAATCAGCACACCCGCTTTTGATCTTGTAGATTTATTATACAGTATGCGCAACGAGCTTCGCAAACTGAAGTTCTTCATCATTACAGATAAGGAAATGAGCGGGAAGATCAGCGTCTTTGAACAGGATGATATTACGGGTATTCCTTGTGAGTACCATCTATGGGATGTTGTTCGTCTTCATCGCATGCTTGACACCGGGGATGGCCATGAACCTGTAGAAATTGACTTTGGGATACTTTTGAAAAACGGTATTCCTTGTCTTCAGGCAAATTCTGTTTCCGTCAACCATGTAAGCTGCTATTTGAGCGTACTTCCTGGTTCTCTGTTGGCTGATATATATGATTTATACGGCAGCCATCTGCTGGAGGGAAACGTAAGAACCTACCTGAGCGCAAGGGGAAATGTGAACAAGGGCATCAGGAAAACAATACTCAGTGATGAACGCAACCTGTTCTTTGCTTACAATAACGGAATTGCCGCGACTGCGTCGGAGGTTTCACTTGACGTAGTTGGCGGACAGATTTACCTGACAAAGATAAAGAATCTACAGATAGTGAATGGTGGACAGACCACCGCTTCACTTTCAAGCACAAGATTTAGAGACAAGGCTACACTGGACGGCGTCTTTGTGCCAATGAAGCTGACGGTGGTTGATGATAACGAGACTGCAAGTGAGATTGTACCGAACATATCCCGTTACGCCAACAGCCAGAATAAGGTGAGTGAAGCTGATTTCTTCTCCAATCATGAGTTTAATATCCGCATGCAGCAAATATCAAGGCGGCTCTGGGCTCCGGCTGCCCCCGGTGTTCAGAATGAAACGCACTGGTTCTATGAGAGGGCAAGAGGTCAGTACGAGAACGAGCAGGGGAAGATGACACTCGCTCAGAAAAAAGCATTTATGCAGATGAATCCCAAATCGCAGCTGTTTGATAAAACCACGCTTGCCAAAATTGAGAACGCTTGGCGAGGTCTTCCACACGTCGCCAGCGCAGGCGCTCAGAAAAGCTTCAAGAAATGGGCTGAAACAATAGTCAGCGAATGGGAAAAGCAGCCTCTCGGGTTCAACGATCAATACTTTAAGAATCTGACTGCTGTTCTGATTATCTACAAGTACCTTGAGCGAGTGATACCTAAGCAACCTTGGTATGAAAGCGGGTATCGTGCGAATATTATTGTCTATACCATTTCATATCTTAATCATCTGATATCCAAAAAATGGCCCGGCAGGATTCTTGACCGAAACGCCATATGGATGAAACAGGCTTTGAGCGAAGAGCTGGAAACGCAAGTGACTAGTATTGCCAAACATGTGTTCGAACTGATTACGGATGACAGCCGTCCTGTCATGAACGTAACTGAGTGGTGTAAAAGAGAAAAGTGCTGGGATGACTGCAAGCAAAGCAAATATGAACTCAGTCCGAACATTGAAAACGCACTTGCATATCTGGATATAGTGAAGGACGAAGACAGGTTTAGTGTGAAAGAGCAGAAGATGCAGAGTGGAATGGAACTGACTGTTGAAGTCGTGAACAAAGGGTCTGATTACTGGAAAAAAGTGGCGCTCTTTGCGGTTGACAAGAAGTTGCTTAATGAGAAAGAAATGAGCATACTGAGAATCGCTTTGGAAATTGACAGGGGCAAGGTCCCGTCAGACAAGCAATCAGCGGTCATATTGGATATTCTCGCGAAAGTTCAGGACGAAGGGTTTTCTGCATAAATCGGAGACAGGAAGGTGTTAAGTTATCTGTGCTTAGAGTAGTTGAGGCATTCAGCGGAATCGGTAGTCAGGCCAAGGCGTTGCAAAATATTGGAGCTGAATTTGAAATTGCAGCTACCATCGAATGGGACATCAATGCAACTTACGCCTATGATATTATCCACAATGGGATGCAGGAACTGAGTGACGACATTGGTCTTATGAGCAAGCCAGAGTTGGTACATACACTACTGGAAATGGGGGTCAGTGTTGATGGCAAAAAACCAGCGTCACAAACTTCACTGAAGGTACTCTCAAAAGAAGCACTGCGTGGAATTATGTACGCTATCAGAAGAACGAAGAATCTTGTAGATATTACAGGTGTAACAGCAGAAGACGTTCCGAATGAAGTTGATGTCTTCACATACTCCTTTCCATGCCAGGACTTGTCCATTTCGGGGTCTTGGCATGGCAATATGAGTGGTATAAGCAGAAACGCAAACAACAGATCTGGTATGCTCTGGGAAGTTGAAAGAATCATGCTGGAGCACAAACAGATTAACAAAAGGCTGCCGGGATTCCTTTTGATGGAGAATGTAAGCAATATTCTCTCGCGGACGCACAATGGGGATTTCACGGATTGGCAAAAAACCCTGGAAAACTTAGGCTATGTGAATCAAATCTACACTCTGAATGCGCTTAACTTCGGAGTTCCACAAGAGCGGAAACGAACATTCATGCTGAGTGTACTATGCGAGGATTCTGTGAAGCAGGACATGTTGCGTAATTACTTCGAGAGCAATGACCTTGAAAAGTACATCGATCCTGCGGTGAGTCCATTATCTGATTACCTTCGGACAGATTATGCAAACGAAATCTATAAATCCGAAGCTGAAGAGAGCAATCCATTTTATACGCCTTCCCGCAGAAAAATCCTCATGGACAATGATATTGTGTTTGATGGGATAAAAGTTGTCAAAGATACGATAAAGACAATAACGACAAAGCAGGACAGGAATCCCAACTCTGGCATTATCAGATACTATAGCAGCATTAAGCAGAAGGCACCCTACAGGAACATTACACCGCGGGAATGCTTTCTGCTCATGGGCTTTCGTGAAGATGATTTCGATTCGCTGATGAGGAACAATGTAGATGTCCGAAAAGGTCGGAAAATTTTCTTTCGGGAAAAACTAATTAAACTGGCTGGCAACAGTATTGTTGTTGATGTGCTTGAGGAAATATTCAGGCAGATTATTGATATCAAGGAGAATGTCATCAGTAGCCCAACCAAAGGATAACAATAAAGCTTACTCTCAAACTGCAGGTGATACTATGCCGGATGTACACACAAAAGCACAAAGAAGCTACAACATGTCCAGAATCCGAAGCAAGAACACGAAGCCTGAAGAACTGGTAAGGCTGTTTCTTTTTGCGCATGGGTATCGATATCGGAAAAACGACTCTAGACTGCCGGGAAAACCAGACATCGTATTACGGAAATACAACACGGCGGTATTTGTCCATGGCTGCTTTTGGCATGGCCATGAAGGATGTAGATACTATGTTGAGCCAGTAACGAATACGGACTATTGGAGGAGCAAAATTCAAAGAAATCGAGCAAGAGACAAGGACGTAGCAAATTCCTTGAAGCAAGCTGGCTGGAACGTACTGATAATATGGGAATGTAACTTAAGGAAGAATGCCAAGCAGGCAACCCTGGACTCCCTTTTGGAGCATCCCTTCCTCAAGAAGTAAACTCGGCAAATAATCCGCGAAAACAGCGATATATCGTACACATTTCTTGCCCTCCTCCTGTATGATTGAACCATCATTCTGGAGGAGGCAATCAAGATGGACATACACCGTACAATTAACATTGACCAACTCATTCAATACCTTCAAGAAGAAAAGCAACTTGGCGCTACAACTGTCACCCTGTCCGGGAAAGCAACGCTGTTCACGGACCACTGGAACAGTGTCATCATGACTACTGAACCGCAGATTTAGCAGTGGACAGCAGCGAAATGCTGATCTTCATCGCGCAGCGTATCCGCAATCTATGCGGTGAAAAGGGGATATCCCTGCGTGAATTGGCGCACAGAAGCGGGCTGCCTCCGTCCACCCTATACAGCATCATCAACGGCATGAGCCGAAACCCCGGCATCGTCACGCTAGACAAAATCTGCAGGGCGCTATCCAGCAGTCTCAGAGATTTTTGGACGTGCGATACTCCTTCTGATAGGCCTTGATCACAGGGGAAGAGCTCAAGCACCAAGTGCAAACATCCAACCCAGCCACAACATCTACGCACTTCAGCTCTCATCTTCTCCGTCATGCAATCCGCACCAGCGACATGCGCGTCAGGGCGGAAGGCATTGCGCAGCAATGCTTACCTTGCCAATCCGGCGCCCGGGAACGTAGTGACAGCCGGATGGCCCATCGTCCCCCGTATCCCCCGTGTCAAAACGGGTCAAAAAGATTGCCGCAGCACTTTTTTGACCCGCGTCCTCAAGTCCGCATTTATTGACACTACATCCTGTGTGTGGTAATGTCTAAATCACAACCAGACCAATTAGGGTGGTGATATGTAGATTAATGGGAATTTCTGGTGTTTGTTTGACATAAGTCTAATAATGGCACTTTAGTGATACAGCTTATGTGTACCGATGAGTACGCAGCTTTGTCAATTGATGCAGGAATGTTAGGTATATTTTCACCGGCAATTACTATATGTGTTGATGTTCCGTTTTGAATTAGTTGGGATTGGAGACAATTATATGAAATATGTGAAGCTTAACAACGGAGTTCAAATGCCGATTCTCGGCCTTGGGACTTTTAAGGTATCCGATCCGGATCAGGGCGTGGAAGCCATCCGTGACGCAATCAAGGTTGGTTACAGACTAATAGATACCGCGCAAATTTATGGCAACGAGAAGATCGTTGGGAAAGCAGTGAAGGAAAGCGGCGTACCGCGTTCAGAACTGTTTATTACGACAAAAGTCAGGATTGGTGACGCGACTTACGAAAAGACAAAAGCAGCCTTTGAAGTATCATTGAACAACCTCATGCTGGATTATGTGGATCTGTATCTTATCCATCATCCCTTCAACGATTATTATGGCGCCTGGAGGGCCATGTGTGAGTTGTATAACGGGGGAAAGATCCGTGCGATTGGCGTATCGAATTTTTACCCGGCTCGCTTAATTGACTTTATCATGAACAATCAGGTAATGCCTGCAGTCAATCAAGTGGAGCTGCACCCATTTTATCAACAAACGAAACTGCATGAATTACTGGCGAAATATGCGATTCAGCCTGAAGCCTGGGGGCCGTTTTCCCAGGGAAGCAAAGAGCTCCTGAGCAACGAAACGCTGAACAATATTGGCAGAAAGTATGGGAAAACCACTGCCCAGGTGACCTTGCGCTGGTTGATCCAGCGAGGCATCGCAGTCATTCCAAAGTCAGTCAATCCCGAACGGATCAGGGAGAATTTTGCTGTTTTCGATTTTGAGCTGTCGCATGAGGATATGATGTCCATTGCCATGCTTGACACCGATAAAGGCACTACTCATACTGACCCGGCTTTTGCCGAAAACATCATTTCAAAACACAGCATAAAGAGTTAAGAATCAGTTGATATCATAAGTAGTCGGAATCTGCCAGGTGGGAGTTTGCAGACATTGCTAGACAATAATGATTAAAATGTCTTGACAGACATAGAACCAGATGGTATATTCCGCGCATGTACTTTATTACTGAACGAAGGACAATTATTGAATGTTAATGATTTTGACTTCTTCAACTTTGAATAGGATATACAGGACTGTATGAGCCAAGATATGTGTCTGGAAATGCGGGGGATAAATAAACGCTTTCCAGGCGTACACGCATTGAAGGACGTGAATTTCTCTTTGGAACATGGGGAAATACACGGCCTGCTTGGTGAGAACGGCGCCGGGAAATCAACATTGATGAAAACTTTGGGCGGCATCGAATTGATGGATAGCGGGGAAATCTATATCGACGGGCAAAAGGTTGATATCAGGAAGCCGATGGACTCGCAAAAAGCCGGGGTATCTTTTATCCATCAGGAATTATCGCTTTTTTTGCACCTGGATATCGCCTCGAACATCTTCATCAGGGATCTTCCCGCTACAAATGGTTACATAAAAAAGAAAGAACTCAACCGCAAAACCAGGAAGCTTCTTGAAGAGGTTGGGTTAGGCCAACACAATCCATCACAATTGGTAAAGAACCTTCAAATGGGAGAGCGACAACTTATTGAGATCGTTCGCTGCCTATCAATGGATACGAAAATATTGGTCCTTGACGAGCCAACATCCTCTTTGACAAAAAAAGAGGTTTCCATCCTTTTTACACTGATGAAGAACCTGAAAATGAAGGGGATATCTATCATCTTTATTACCCATCGGCTGGATGAGGTATTTGATATTTGCGATAGGATCACTGTCATGCGGGACGGCGAGACAATAAAAACAATGAATGCGGAAGATACGTCAACAAGCGAAATCGTCTCGCTCATGATAGGCCGCAAGCAAAGCGACATGTTCAAACGCGAAAGGATGCCAATGGGCAAGGAACTTCTGTCGGTGAAAAACCTGTGCCGCGGCGAGCGATTCGAAAACATTGATTTCTCTATTCATGAGGGTGAGATCGTTGGGTTGTATGGTTTAATGGGTTCTGGGCGTTCTGAGATAGTTCGGTCGATCTTTGGTCTTGAATCCTTCGATTCCGGTGAAATTTATATAGATGGGGAGAAAACAAGGATACACAATCCGCTTGATGCCATTGGCAACGGGATCGGCTTGATTACGGAGAACAGGCGCGAGGAAGGGCTGATGGTCCAGCAATCAGTGCAGTTCAACCTTGTGGCCGCGAGCCTGGATTTATTTGTAGGCAAGTCATTAGGCTTTATGGACCTTAAAAAAGAGGAGCAGGTCTGCAATGGGAATATATCTCAGTTTAATATCAAGACATCCAGCCTGAGGAAAAAAGTCCAAAACCTGAGCGGCGGCAACCAGCAAAAGGTGGTCATTGCCAAATGGCTGAACCGCGCTCCAAAGATATTGTTCCTTGATGAGCCCACCAGAGGCGTCGATGTCGGGGCCAAATATGAGATTTATCAAATTCTGGAAG
>Ga0209538_1000186_pt1 | contig 37757 bp, 32 predicted proteins | sample BarGraNGADG00211_2_FD_184492 | JGI IMG/M metagenome (GOLD analysis project Ga0209538, IMG submission 184492) | Arctic peat soil microbial communities from Barrow, Alaska - Barrow Graham LP Ref core NGADG0004-211 (SPAdes) (version 2) | ecosystem: Environmental > Terrestrial > Soil > Wetlands >... | reverse complement strand
ATAATAATAACAGCAAATAAAAGTTTTTTCATAATCTAAAAAGTTAGTTGTGGTTAATTCTAAAATTTATTGTTTTGAAAAAATAATCCTAAAACAGTTGATATAATCCATTCTCAAAAATCTCCCGGGTGTTCTAAATAGTCATTCCACTCCTCAATAGTCATTCCAATATCGGTTAGCCAATTTGAAAGGGCTATTAATTCATCGTCACTTGCATTCTTGTTGTCACATATAAACATCTCGGTCGTCATATAGACAAGATCCTGCATATTGCTCTTAGTGAGTGATTTTAGATCTTCTATGGTTTGTTCCCTGCCACCAATAGAAATATAAGCCAGGTATTGATCACCGGTTACGCCAAATTCTTTATAGTAAAAGCTGATATACGCCTTTCGAATCGGGCTGTCCCCCTTTTTATGATCGCTTACGGCAATGACACTCATAAAATTAATGATTGCTAACTTTTGATTGATGGTTAGATTTTCAATACCATATGAATTAAAATCAAAGTCTTCTATTTCCTTTTTTTTGGTCATTTCTGAACAGATTTAAAGTGATAAAAATCAAAACACTTTCAAATTTACCAGACAAATATACTTTAAAATAGTTCCCGATTAAATCTTTATGTTTTATTGGATTTTCTTTGAGATTTCAATGATTTAGACAAAAATAATTCTCTCATTTATTGTTTACTATTCCATATAAATAAAGTTGTTTTAGTATCCTGACTTTAACTATATGCATTCTAAATTATATATGTTTATTCTGAAAAAATAAATTTTAACAAAAAAGTTGTTTTCGTTAAATTAGTATGTATTTTAGTCCGCGTTTTCAGTAGGTTAAACATCAGTTAAATCCTATTTGAAAACAGAAATAATTTAAACCTTATAAAATTTTTAACCCTTACTAAATCGCGTTTTATGAGTAACCTAAGTAATGTCTTGATTAACCCTGTCGAGGATTTTATGGCTCACATTATAGCTAAAAATCCGGGAGAAGTTGAATTTCATCAGGCCGTAAGAGAAGTAGCAGAATCATTGCTTCCTTTTATCGAAGAAAATCCACACTATAAACATGCAAAAATTCTGGAACGTATTGCCGAACCGGATAGAATAATCACATTCAGAGTAGCATGGATTGATGACCAGGATGAAGTTCAGATCAATCGGGGATATCGTATACAGATGAACAATGCAATTGGTCCTTACAAAGGTGGCTTGCGTTTTCATCCTTCTGTAAATTTAAGTATTCTAAAGTTTTTGGCATTTGAACAAGTATTTAAAAACAGCTTAACTACACTTCCTATGGGTGGTGGTAAAGGAGGATCTGATTTTGATCCCCATGCTAAATCTGATCGCGAAGTAATGAGTTTCTGCCAGAGCTTTATGACTGAACTAGCGAAACACATTGGCGCCGATACAGATGTTCCTGCCGGTGATATCGGAGTAGGTGGACGCGAAATAGGATACCTGTTTGGACAATACAAGCGCTTAAGAAATGAGTTTTCAGGTGTGCTCACCGGTAAGTCTCTGGAATGGGGCGGCAGTCTTATCCGTCCTGAAGCTACCGGATACGGCCAGGTATATTTTGCAGAAGAGATGCTCAAAACAAGAGGTGACAGTATTAAAGGTAAAATCATCACTGTTTCCGGTTCGGGCAATGTAGCTCAATATGCCGCAGAAAAAGCTACTCAACTGGGTGGAAAAGTTGTCACCATGTCAGATTCAGGTGGATTCATCTATGATCCGGCCGGAATAGATCATGACAAACTCGAATATGTAAAATGGCTGAAGAACTATCAAAGAGGTCGCATCAGTGAATATGCCAAGAAATACAAATGTGAGTATTTTGATGGAAAATCAACACCATGGGAAATACCTTGCCAGGTTGCATTACCATCAGCTACCCAGAATGAAATCAGTGAAGCCGATGCTAAGTTATTGGTTAAAAATGGTTGCTTCTGTATTTCCGAAGGTGCTAATATGCCATCTACAATAGATGCCATCAATGTATTTCTGAATGCCAAGATCTTGTTTGGTCCCGGGAAAGCTGCAAATGCCGGTGGTGTTTCAACATCAGGATTAGAGATGAGCCAGAATTCAATGCGTCTCTCATGGACCCGTGAAGAAGTAGACCAAAGACTGCACACTATCATGCAAAACATTCATCAACAATGTATTCAGCATGGCAAAGACAGTGATGGTTTTGTCAATTATGTTAAGGGTGCCAACATTGCAGGCTTTATCAAAGTTGCAAATGCTATGATCAGCCAGGGAATAATGTAATATTCTTTTATTTTCTTTTTAAACATAAAGCCCTGCAAATTATTTGTAGGGCTTTTTTGATAAAGTTTCATAATTTTGAAATATGGTATCAATGGATTAGTGATCACAGATACTTATTCAATCTCTCATTAAAAAACAACAAAAATGAAAGCCACTAAAAGGTCACTTTTTCTTTTCATGTTTATATTCATCTTCTCATTTGGATGCACAGTATCGAAACTTTCAACCAAAGTTCAAAAATCAAATGATTTTGTCAAAGGAGCAGATATAAGCTGGCTACCTCAGATGGAAGCAACCGGTTACAAGTTTTACGATGAAAAAGGAGTTGAGCAGGATTGTTTTAAAATCCTGAAGGATCGTGGGATCAACACTATCCGCTTAAGGACTTTTGTGAATCCTTCAAAGAGCAAAACCAGCGGGCATTGCGGTAAAGAAGAGACGGTTGAGATGGCTTTAAGGGCTCAGAAATGGGGAATGAGGGTGATGATCGACTTCCATTATAGCGATAGTTGGGCAGATCCCGGCAAACAAAGAAAACCTGCTGCATGGGAAGGACATGATTTTCCACAACTATTGAAAGATGTTTACGACTATACCTATGATGTGATATCAGCATTGAAAAAAGCAGGAGTTACACCCGGATGGGTCCAGGTAGGAAACGAGATCCCGGGTGGCATGATCTATCCTGATGGAAAAACTTCGAACTGGCCTCAGCTGGCACAACTCATCAACCAGGGATATGATGCTATAAAGGCAGTATGTCCTACTTCAATAGTGATCCTGCACATCGATCAGGGCAACAACAACAGTCGTTTCAGGAACTGGTTTGACAATGCAAAAGCAAACAATGCAAAATACGATATGATTGGGTTATCTTATTACCCATGGTGGCTGACCGGTAAACCTGACTATACTTTATCTATTGAAGACCTGAGCAAAAACATGAATGACATGGTTGAACGTTATGGCAAAGAGGTCATGGTGGTAGAGGTCGGCGGAGAAGATGTCAAAGCACAAAACACTTATGATATGCTCGTGGCTATTCAACAGAAAGTAAAAGCAGTTCCAAACGGCAAGGGAAAAGGTGTGATTTATTGGGAGCCCGAAGGAGCAAAAAGCTGGAGTGGATACGCTTTGAGTGCATGGGGCAGTGATGGGAAACCTACCATTGCATTGGATGCATTTCGGATGAAATAATTTATAAACTTTTAAAATTTCTTTTTTTCTTTTGCCCTTAGGGCATTAATGTCAATAGAAATACATCGCTCTCTCTTTTTTTGCCTGTAGGGCATGAACATCAAAAGTTAATCCCCTACGGGGAAAAGGCAAATAATAGAGATCATTCTATTGATATTTATGTCCTACGGACAATTTTAAAAAGTTTCTTTCAATTCACTTGATTAACGATACATTATCATGAAAAAGATTTACGTTGTTTTATTTTTAGCGTTTCTTTTTGCTCAAAGTTCTTTGTTTTGTATTGGCGCCACTCCTCTACCCAGACAACGACTGCTGATGGATTTTGGCTGGAAGTTTTCCTTAACCGATACCATTGGAGCCGATAAGCCTGTATTCAATGACAGTAAATGGCGAACACTTAATCTCCCTCACGACTGGAGCATTGAAAACGAGTTTATTTCAACAGCACCAACAGGTGGCGGCGGTGGATATCTTCCAACCGGCATTGGATGGTACCGTAAACATTTCACGGTTTCAAAACCAACCGGTAAGAACATCTCGATCGAGTTCGAAGGCGTCTATCAGAACAGTGATGTCTGGCTCAATGGTCATCTCCTGGGGCATTATCCAAACGGTTATATGAGTTTCTATTATGACCTCACCCCATTCATCAAAAAGGGAGAAAACATCGTTACGGTCAGGGTTAATAATTCACTTCAACCAAACTCCCGTTGGTATTCCGGATCAGGCATCTATCGTCATGTATGGCTCAATATCACAGAACCGGTGCATATAGCACAGTGGGGCACATACATCACAACACCAAAAGCAGATTCAGCTTCGGCATTGGTTTACATCAAAACACAGGTTGAAAACAACAATAAGGCATCTAAAAACATAGTGTTGCGTTCAATCATATTGGATTCCAAAGGTGTAGAAGTTGGAAAGACCGAAAATACACTGGTCATTGAACCTGAGAACTATACAGAATCGGGACAAACTATTACGCTGGCTTTACCTCAGCTCTGGTCATTGGAAACACCCAACATGTATACCTTACATTCAGAAGTTGTCGAAAACGGAAAAACAACAGACGAGTTCAACACCCCTTTTGGCATCAGGGACATCAAATATGATGTCAACAAAGGATTTCTCCTGAACGGGAAGCAAGTCAAGATGAATGGTGTTTGTCTGCATCACGATGCCGGAAGCGTAGGATCAGCAGTACCTTTAGCGATGTGGGTACGCAGACTACAGACCCTCAAAGCGATGGGTTGCAATGCCATCCGGACATCCCACAATCCTGTTGCTCCCGAATTCCTGGATCTCTGTGACAAGATGGGCTTTTTGGTTCAAAACGAGATCTTTGATGTTTGGAAAAGTGGTAAAGTAGCGTATGATTACCATCTTTATTTTGACAAATGTTCTCAAAAAGACCTGGTTGGATTCATTCACCGCGACCGCAATCACCCTTCAGTAGTGATGTGGAGTGCCGGTAACGAGATCGGTGAACAGCGACAAGCCAAAGGCTATGAAGTACTCCGCCCATTGATTGAGACGTTTCATCGCGAAGATCCAACCCGCCCTGTGACTACAGGCAACGATAATATAGCAGCAGATGGTGGTTCAGCCACGTTGCCTTTCCTACAAATGCTTGATATCGTGGGCTACAATTATGTAGACCGTTGGCACGAACGCCGCGAGCTATTCTATAGCATCGACAGTCACGATCACCCCGAATGGAAAATGGTTGGAACCGAAAGTGCAAACATTTCAGGAGTACGTGGAAGTTATGTCTCCCCGTTCGATACAACAACAGTCAGACCTGCCAACATGCCCGGAGTGATAAGAGCCGAACAACTCTGGAAGTATGTTTCAAGTCACGATTATGTGATCGGAGATTTCATGTGGACCGGCATTGACTACCTTGGCGAATCCAGATGGCCGGGCAAGAATGCAGGATCAGGAGTCATCGACCTTTGTGGATTTCCCAAAGATGCCTACTATTTCTATCAAAGCCAGTGGACTGCCAAACCCATGATCCATATAGCGCCATACTGGAACTGGAAGGGCCGCGAAGGAAAGATTATTCCGGTCCTGGTTTATACCAATTGTGAAAGCGTGGAACTCTTTCTGAACGGAAAATCTTATGGAGTGAAAGCCTTAGAATTTCCAAGACAGGGAAATTCGGGTGGATGGAACAAATACGACAAGCCCCAGATCAACATCACAACCGGTGATCTGCATCTCAGCTGGGATGTTCCTTACGAACCGGGGACACTAAAAGCAGTTGGGAAAAAAGGTGGCAAGATTGTTTTGGAAGAGGTGATCCAAACAACCGGAGTCCCTGCAGCTATCAGGTTATCTGTAGACCGGAACGAAATCACGGCTGATAACACAGATGTTGCACACGTTAAAGTTGAAGTGGTGGATGAGAATGGAATAGTTGTACCTAATGCAGCCAATCCGATTCAATTAACCGTCACCGGAGCAGCCAATCTGATTGGTTTTGACAATGGCAATCCCGTTGATCATACCTCAATGAAAAGCAGTCAGCGCAATGTGTTCAATGGTTTGGCGCTTGGAATCGTTCAATCGACTTTCACTAAGGGAACCATCAAAATCACTGCTACCTCTCCAAATCTCAAAGCGGGCAATGTTGAGATCACTTCCCATGAAAACACTAACCCAATACAGTTAGTTGAAAATTAATTTGTTTCACTCGTTATTTACAGTAAATAACGATTGGTTAACGATTTAAAAAACGTTTGGATATTCTCTGAATATGGTTGGAATATCCAACACTGCTCCGTATTTTCCTCGTATTATCTCCCTATTTGTTTCGGGGTTGCTTCGTATCCTATATACCAAGCAACCCCGAAACAAATAGGGAGATAACACGGAACAAATACCTGACTGGGGAGGTTATTTAAAGAATATTCAAACAATATTGAAAGCTTTTTTAAAGCTTTATTCTCACTTTATTGTTTCAGAACTACCCTCCTCTTTTTTGTCAAAGGAGTATCTTCCCCAGGGATGCCTGCAAGTTTGTCGCATTTTCAAAAATTGTTCTCGTTCTTCGGGAGTCATGTTTTCCATCTTGTGGCGGAAGTCATGTACCCAGGGACGATGATGTCCCTGTCCGTGATGGCCAAAACCAAATAGTATGCGGGTTAGGATCAGCAAGCCCACAGCCTGCCAGAATGTGATAGCCGGGAAGTGAAAAATCACCGGCAACAGTGCATTCCATAGCATCATTGTAATGCATCCAACTGCAGCAACTGCTACCGGGATTAAGGGAATAAAAAATAAGAATTTTAATTTTGAATGTTTTTTCATAGTGTTTAGGTTTAATAGTAAAGTAAATCATCGTGTAAATCCTGTAACCGTTCGCGCAGATACAATACGGCATATCGTTTTCTCGATATCAGAGTATTGACAGGCTCTCCGGTTCGTTCAGAAATCTCTTTGAAAGAAATTCCCTGTAGTTCATTCATTTCGAATACTTCTCTTTGATTTGGGGGTAGTTCACTCAAGGCCTTTTCAAGTTCAATCCATACCAAAGAACGCAGGTATTCGGTTTCGGGGGTGCTGCCATTGTCGAAGAGTAATGAGCTCATCTCTTCAACATCGGCTTCATCGTAATTACCGGTATCGTATTCGGGTAGAGAAGTTGTTTTCTTCTTCCGGTATAAATCAATAATCCGATATCGGGCCACTGTATACAACCAGGATGCAATCTGATCAATGGGTTTCATCAGGCGATCAGTTTCGGCCAATTGATAAAATACCTCCTGAAGAACATCTTCAGCATCTTCAATAGAATTAAAGCGTTGCCGGATATACCCCTTCAGGTAGCTGGCGTAATTCCTGATGATCTCTGGCACATTTAGTTTTTGTGTCAATTTGTTAGATGATGTTGAAAAAGTTAATATTTAAAGGCCTTCTTAGGTATAGTCGAATGAAACGTAAAAATATTTTAAAAGTGCTTAAAAATAATCGAAAATCGTATTTATGTGATCATTTTACTCCCTGAACGCTGCGCCGGATGTTTTGTTTACCTTTGCAACCTTAAAAACCAAGGATGGGAAAGTCGGATCATTTGAAAGGTGTATTGTATGCACTGGTTGCAGGAGTAATGTGGGCAATATTAGCTGTTGCGCTCAAAATTACGTTAAATATCTATGCTTTAACTCCCTTCACCATTGTATGGTTTCGTTTTTCGATTGCTTTCTTCATTCTGGGCGCAGTTTTACTGGTCAAACATCCTTCGCTCTACAAGGTCTTTTATAAGCCTCCTTTGAAACTGATCATTGCAACGCTTTTCCTGGGCTTTAATTATTACGCCTACATGAAGGGGCTTGACAACTCTACTCCTTCGAATGCATCGGTATTTACGTTGCTTGGTCCGGTACTGTTTGCGATTACAGGGATTTATATCTTCAAAGAAAAGATCACCTGGTTGCATATTTCGGGGTTTCTGATTGTGATAACAGGGCTTTGTCTGTTTTATTGGGAACAGATCGGGGCCATGGCTAATCAGAAAAATTATTCTATCGGGATCCTTTGGATCGTGGCTAGCTCAATAGCCTGGGTGATTTATGGACTTTTACAGAAAGATCTATCTAAAAAGTATTCTACTAACCAGCTGAATCTGTTTATCTACGGGATATGTTCGTTGATATTTCTGCCGGGAATGCATATTTCGGGATTTGCAAGTCTTGACTTTCCGGGGTGGTTGTTGGTTATATTCCTTGGACTCAACACGCTTATTGCTTACGGCGCTATTGCTCTTGCTTTCAGATATCTTGACTCTAGTAAGGTAAGTGTAATTTTGACAATGAGTCCCGTGATTACTTTCCTGATCATGTATATGTTTATGGTTTTAAATATCACCCTTATCACCGCTGAACATTTTTCCTGGTTGAGTATATTGGGTGCTGCTATTGCACTTTCAGGAAGCGTGTTTGTGATTTTGTTTACGCGAGTAAAGGAATAATATGATTATCCATTTTAAATGGTTTTAGATTTTGTAACTTTTTATTTTTTGTTTTTTGCCTTTAGGGCATTAATGACAATAGAAATATTGGTTTCTAAACCTTTTGCCCGTAGGGCATTAACATTAAAGGTTGATCCCCAATGGGGAAGAGATGTATATATCAGACATTTCTATTGTCATTTATGTCCTACAGACAAATTAAAACAGAAAAAACGATATTCAACCTTCTTTTGTCCATTTGAGAATTAATAAAGTTTTCAATAACCGATTCCTTTTAATACAACAAACAATTTGCTCGTTGGTTTGATCTTCATGAAACCTGTTTCGGGTAAACTTCCATCGGCTTTACGGGGAGAGGTCAGAACAGATTCATCGAGGGTGATAAAATCGTTATCAGAAAAGGTAATATTCATATCAAAGGTGTTATTTTTGAAAACACATTTTGGAATATCTGCATTCTTTAGCTCAGCACCTCCCTTATACCCAATGTTGTTTTTGAGTTCATGATTGAATCCCGGGACATCTGTTACATTGTCAGGCAGACGGTTTAACATGTTAAAGTTAACTGAATTCCTGTAGGCAGTGTTATTGGTCCAGAAACTCCCCTGCAAGTGATGGTTGGAATAAAAACCACTGGCCTTATTACGGACTGCCAGACAGAAAGAGATCTTGTGTTGCGGGATCGGATTTGGAAGTCTTGCAACCGGAGTTACTCCATAACCGCCGCCCTTAAAGCCATTACCATCGCCGGTACTGACAAACTCCGGAGTAAACCCGTTATAAAAGGCCCAACAGTTTTCAATTGTTACCGGTTCCTGTGCTCCAAGTACATCATAGCCATCATCACTATTAAACCACGAACGGCATCCCCTGAAGACATTACCGGTACCGCCCTTGAGTGGATGACAACCAAAGCCATCTGTATTGCCTCCCTTTTTATTCTCAGAAACCAAATCAAAGTTCCGGTAGGAATCACAATTAAGGAAGAGGTTGTTGACGCCATTGCCCCTGTGCCGAATACCGACTGCCATGTTATCATGCAACTTCAATAACTCAAATATGTTGTTGCTACCCCAACTATAGAAACAATAAGATTCCGTGTGGGTAAGAATTGTCACTTGTACTCCTGTGACTTCAAGTCCTTTGATGTGAATCCAGTTTCCCGTTACCTGGAACCCGACAACCCTTAATCCGGCTGGTTTTAGATCAGAGAAATCGAAGTGAGGAGTCTCTTCTGGATAGGCCCAGTAATTGATTCTTGCGTTGGGAGTTCCGCTCTTGTTGAGATAAGTACAATATGCAAACACATTCTCTTTACGGGCAATCTGATTTTCAGGAACTTTATATAAACCGCCTCTGATATACACTGTATCCCCCGGATTTACAAGTTCCTGTGCTTTCTGAATGGTTGCCAGTGGTTGGTTTTTTGTTCCGGTATTGGAATCATTTCCAAGGGGTGCAACATAATAAACTTTGGAAAAAGCCGTCGTGGTGGAAAAGAGCATGACGAGCAGTAATATTCGTTTCATTTTATATAAATTATTGTTGTAAAGATAATTGCTATTCTGCTTCATCATATCTATATTCGAAGACTTTTAGAAGAGCATTTTTCTAAAGGTAATTAACTGAATATCAATTTACATTTTCACTCTCTTTTCAACATTTGCCTACAATTATAAACTATGGATGTCAGTTACTCGAGAAAAGCCTTTATAAAACATCCCTTGTCGGCTTTACACTTTGTTTTTCTTCTGCTTTTGCTACCCACAGGAATATGGGCCCAGACTATCACTCCCCAACCTTGTGGTGAGCTGAAATCATGGATTGCCCGTTGGACAATATCTTCAATTACTGGCGGTGCTTTACCCAATAATATGATAGATGGTGATAAAAACAGCTATGAAGATGTGAGCACACCTGGTCCCTGGACTTATGATATCAATTTTGGAATTGTACGTTCTCTGACCGGAGTTAAATTGTATCAAAGAGACGGATTATATTCCCTGCATTCATTTCAGATCTTTGTCAGTACAGATAATGTTACTTTTTCACTGGTTAATTCATATACCCTTCCCTATACTGCTGGTACTCTCGAAAATAACATTGATTTTGGTGGATATGTAAATGCCAAGTATGTGAGGATTGTAGTTCAGGATGCCTGGCAGACTCCTACTACTTCTAATACCACCAGACTTCGGATCTGGGAAGCCAATTTCATCCAGTGTGGCGTTGATCCGTTGATTGCAAAGACTATTTTACCTGGTGCCGTTATCGCCCCTGCTTTGTCTTGTGCAGATGCCATTTCAAAAGATATCATTGGAATCATCAATACTTATTTCCCGGGGTTGAGTGATGCTATGAAAGGATCGGCAGTTTTGAACGTCGATATGGGGCATATCAAAGGAGCCAATCATACACTCATTGCCGGAGACAGGGTGTTGATCATCCAGATGCAAAATGCTCTGATCAGCGAAACAAACTCGATGGCTTATGGAGATGGAATTGACAATGACCTGATTGCTTCGGGATGGAAAGATGTGCGCAACACCGGTGAGTATGAATTTGCAATAGTTAGTTCTGTTGCCGGCAATACTATTCAACTGACTCAGCCGCTTCAAAAGAGTTATTTTGCAGATGGAGTGTATCAGGTAGTTTATAGTCCTGTTTACGATAATGTCACGCTTACCGGTATAATCATTTCATATGATTGGGATGGATATTGCGGAGGCATCGTCACTTTCGATGCGAAGACGCTGAATCTGAACAATCAATCCATCGATGTTACCTCACAGGGATTCAGGAAAGGAAAGATGAATTCTAATACAATCAGAATTCCCTATTATTGGGCGGCTTATTGCACAGACAATGACCAGTATTTTGGAGAAAAAGGTGAAGGTATTGCAGGGGCTCCCAGGGGATCATATCCTACTTCAAAACGTCTCTACAGTCCTGAAAATCTCGTTGCTAATACCGGTGGATCATTTGGACGCGGAGCTCCTGGTAATGGTGGAGGAAGTGGTGTAAGCCACAATTCTGGTGGTGGTGGTGGAGCAAATATTGGCAGTGGCGGCCAAGGTGGAGCTTCGTATGGAGGGAATAATGTTAACAACGGTGACATGACCAAATACTGGGATAATATTTCCCCCGATGGGATGGAATATTCGAATATGAACCTTGGATATTACCCCAATGGTGGTATGGGTGGTACCGGAAGTGGAACTCCTGACCCATTTCGGATTTGGATGGGTGGAGCCGGTGGTGGTGGTCACCAGAACAATAATGCGGCCACAGGTGGAAGTAACGGTGGTGGAATAATATTAGCAACAGCCAGAGTTGTGAAAGGTAACGGATACTTTTATGCCAATGGAAAAAATGCAGACAATACATTGCCTCCAAGTGGTAATGATGGTGCAGGTGGTGGAGGCGCAGGAGGTACAATCGTATTTGGTTTTGATGACCAAACAGGAGCCGGTATCACTTATTCTGCAAAAGGTGGAAACGGAGGAAGTATGATCAATGCGCAACCTCATGGACCGGCCGGAGGTGGTGGTGGAGGCGCAATTATAGTTACTGCGCCACCTACAACAGGGATTATGGATATTAGTGGAGGCAAGAACGGTGTACATGTAGCTTCAGGAAGTCCCTGGGGAGCTAATAAAGGACAGGATGGAAAAACATTAATCGCGAATAATCTTTCAGCATTATATACTTATTCATGTGATCATGGTGATGCCCCACTCTCATTTTTAGATGCCGCACACCAGATAAAACCGGATAGTCCGTCACTTGGTAACCCGGGAGATCAGGAGCCAATGGCTCTTAATCAACCACCTCATGACAGGGATGCACTGGGTGATGACCTTACCGGCATAGATGATGAAGATGGTGTACAACCTTTCGACACTACTTTGTCTACAGCACAATCCAGCTATAAGGTTACAGTGATCTTGACGAATCCGGGAAACACAACTGTTTATGTCTGTGGTTGGATTGACTTCAATGGTAACGGTCTGTTTGACAGCAACGAGAAAGTATCGCTGAGTGGGGTTTTAAGTGGTCCTACTGATTTAGTATGGAACAGTTTTCCGGCCGATATCACAGGTGGTGAAACTTATGCCAGGTTCAGAATCAGTACCGGAATTGAAGCATTGCAGCCAACAGGTGTTGCACCTGATGGAGAAGATGAAGATTATACTATTCATATCAACGGTATTCCTTCGGCTGTTCCTGATGATACTTGTACCCATCAGGATAGGCCGGTAAATATTCCGGTCGTGAAGAATGATCATATCCAGGGAGATAAAAGAGGGAAAATCACACTACTGACTTCACCGGTAAACGGAGTGGCTATGGTCAGTGATAATGGTACTCCTTTGGACAAGACAGATGATTTCATCACCTATACTCCCAATCCAGGCTATCAGGGAATTGATACACTGACCTATGAGTTATGGAATTCGATTGGGAACAAAGCTAAAGCAAAAGTAACCATCACGGTTAAAGAGCCAATTAAAGTTGATTTTAATGCTAATCCCGATGAAGGTTGTACGCCCTTAACAGTAAAGTTTACAAATCTATCTACCGATCCTTCTGCTAAATACACATGGGATTTTGGAGATGGTAGCCCCATGGATAATACTTTCGAACCAACCCATGTCTTTAAAACGACTGCAACAACCATAGTCTACACTATAAAGCTAACTATGAATACAGGTTGTGGCATCATAGTAACTACAAAACAAGTCACGGTTCATCCCCTACCCCATGCTATACTCACAGAAAAGTCAAATGATGACAGGCCCGAGATTGTTGTTTTTACAGATGTATCGACTGATGTTGCTTCAAGATCATGGACTATTGATGGTTTAATTGTAGGAAGTGATTCACAATATACTGCTAAGTTTGATTCTGTTGGTCCGCATATCATTTCTCTCAGAGTATTCAATGAGTTTGGGTGTAGCGATGATACAGTAATAGTCCACACAACAGTATTCAGAGGTTTATATGTTCCCAATGCCTTTATTCCCGACAGTCCGGATCAATTGGTAAATACATTTAAACCTGTTGGTTGGGGATTGAAAGATTATACATTGATGATCTTTGACTTATGGGGTAACCTGATCTGGTCAGACAGTCAGTTGAATAAAAACGGACAACCTTTGATTGGATGGGATGGAAAAGACAAGAACGGTAAACCATTGCCAACAGATGCTTATATATGGCGCATCAGGGCTGTACTCGAAGGGAATAAACCATGGAAAGGAATGAAGATGCCAAATGGTGTTTATCGTACCGAAGGAACTGTAACAATTTTAAGATAATGGGCAGCTTAAATACATTTACTCTGAGGAATTCTATGAAAAACAAGCTGTTGTCTCTTTTGATATTGTCACTGTTATCGTTCAATACACGGGCTCAGGATGTCACTTTCACTCATTTTTTGTACAATCCGATCTACTTTAATCCTGCAGCTGTTGGAATTGATCAGGGACTCTTAATGAGCCTGAACTATCGAAGGGCGATGATGTTTATTCCATCTAAATTTGAGACATATGCTTTTGGAGCCAGCCAGTCATTGCATGATCTGGATATTAAAGGATTGGGAGGTATTGGTTTTTTCATGCAGAAGAATCAGGAGGGGGCAGGTAAACTAAGTACTATATCGATAGGACTTCCTTTTTCAGCAAGAGTCCCGCTAAGTGAAAACTACACTTTGCAGCTTGGAATCGCTCCTGTTTTCTACCAGAAATATATCGATTGGAGTCGTGTGTTGTTGGGCAATCAACTCGATCCATTTTATGGTGTTGTGCCGCCACAATCTCAAGCTCTGCCACCATCAACACTCCAGGGAGTCAATTTCTTTGATTTTCACTTTGGATTGATGCTTCGTTACGAGTCGGATCCTACTTTTAATTCGAATGTAGGGAAGAATGTTTTTGATGTTGGGATTTCCGTTCAACATCTACCTGAACCTAATCAGTCTTTTTTTGCAGAGACTTCAAGACTCCCGGCAAGATATATCATGATGATGCGTTACAGCAAGAGCATTGGGAACAGGATTCTACAAGACGGGCACATTCAACCTGTTCTGATGTATGAGAAACAAGGTCCTATGCAGGATTTTGTTGCCGGAGTAAATCTAACCGGTAGCAATATCAATATAGGGACTTTCTTCAGAAAAGATGACAATGAATTATTGAAAATAACTGAACTGGTTTTATTGGCAGGTATTCAATTCCCCATCAACAACGATTACTTTTCGAAACTTCACATCAACTACAGTTTCGACTATTCCCTGAACTCTTCAAAAGTAAGAGGAAATGCGACCCAGGAAGTATCTCTTATCTTTCAGCTCCCTTCTATCCATCGCAGAAGAAGCCCATGTCAGATGTATTTTTAAGGCTTTAATTTTGAAGTATTTCAAAAATAGATATCCCAATCGCACCCTCGGAATAGAACAAAGAATATTTAATCTTGTTTTCTTTACTTAGAGTAATTAATTCTCTAATTTTACAGCTAATCTTATAAACATCTACTATTCTAATATTTTCACAATGAACAAAGATATTTTCAAACTAGAGCCACAGGCTGTGTGGAAAAATTTTTACAGCTTAACCCAGATTCCTCGTCCTTCAAAACACGAAGAAAAGATCCGTCAATTCATGGTTGATTTTGGCCACAAGCTTGGTTTAGAAACAACTATGGATCATGTTGGCAATGTGATTATCCGTAAGCCTGCTACTCCAGGAATGGAAAGCAGACAAGGCGTTATCTTACAGGGTCATTTAGACATGGTTCCACAAAAAAACAGTGATAAAGCGCATGATTTCTTAAAAGATCCGATTGAAGCTTTTATTGATGCAGAGTGGGTCACAGCAAATGGAACTACACTTGGAGCCGATAATGGAATGGGTGTTGCTGCTGCAATGGCTATTCTCGAATCAAAAGATATCGCTCATGGTCCGATCGAAGGTTTATTCACTGCTGACGAAGAAACCGGAATGACAGGTGCTTTTGGTATCACCCCGGGAATTCTAAAAGGAGATATTTTGCTCAATATGGATTCAGAAGACGAAGGTGAACTCTATGTAGGATGCGCCGGCGGTACTGATGCCAATATTAAGCTACCGACAAAAAAAGAGGCAGTTCCTGCAGGTCATGTTGGATTTAAGGTTGTCATCAAAGGTCTTAAAGGTGGTCACTCCGGATTGGAAATCATTCTTGGACGCGGTAATGCCAACAAGATGATGAACCGTTGGATGAAACAAGCTGTCAAAATGGGTATGCGTCTTGGTTCAATTGATGGTGGAAGTCTGCGAAATGCAATCCCCCGTGAATCTTTTGCAGTCGTTACCATACCTAATGCCAATGCAGAAAAGCTGATCGAAAGTGTAACTCAATTCGAAACAACTTTCAAGGATGAATTTAAAGCTGTAGAACCTGATCTGAGTTTCAAGATCGAACAGGCTCATCTTCCCGAAAATGTTATCGATGTTGAAAGCACAAAGAAACTGGTTAATGCTATTTATGGCTGTCCAAATGGTGTAATGCGTATGAGCGATTCAGTTCCCGGATTGGTTGAGACTTCAACTAACCTTGCACGTGTTAAATCAGAAGAAAGATATATTCTGTTACAGTGTCTGCTGCGCAGTTCTGTTGATTCTGCAAAAGCATCTCTTGGCGAAATGGTAAGCAGCGTATTTGAACTTGCAGGTGCCGATGTTGAACTCACCGGAACTTATCCAGGATGGAAACCAAATATGGACTCACCTATTTTGAAGACCATGCAGGATGTTTATCAGAAATTATATGGAAAAGTTCCTGCTACCATGGCTATCCATGCAGGTCTGGAATGTGGTTTACTTGGTGGTGTTTATCCTAACTGGGATATGATTTCATTTGGTCCAACCATTCGTTATCCTCACTCTCCCGATGAAAAAGTGAACATCGCTTCTGTTGATAAATTCTGGAAATTTCTGATTGCAACGTTGAAAGCAATTCCTGTAAAATAACTATTTAATTTTTTTTCAATAGCTATTTGGATTTTAATAAAATTCAGGTAACTTTGCACTCCCAAAAAAGAATTAAAAAATGAAAAGGACATTTCAACCCTCGCAGAGAAAAAGAGCTAACAAGCATGGATTCCGTGAAAGAATGGCATCTGCTAATGGTCGCCGTATATTGGCCCACCGTCGTGCTAAAGGAAGAACGAAACTGACTACTTCTGACGAGAAAAATTTGAAGTAAGCGAACGATTATCCTATTATACGAAGACATATAACAACAAAAAAGGAGGCAATGCCTCCTTTTTTGTTGTTATATGTCTTCAATTATAAGACAAAAAATCATAACTTCGCACGCAAATGGTACAGCACATCATTATTAAAAGATTTTATTTGCTATGTTTTTAAAAATATTCATATTCATTATCGTAGTTTACTACCTGATAAAGTGGTTGGTCAAAATGATTCTTCCGCATGTCATTAAACAACAGATGGATAAATTTCAGGATCAGTTTAGTCAACAGAATCCCGATTTTCAACAAAAGAAACATCGAAGAGAAGGATCTGTCAGAGTAGAGAAAGTACCACAAAAACCGGAACCATCAAAAAATGATGATGACTATGTGGATTATGAAGAAATAAAATAAACCAATTCGAATTTAACACGACCATTCCCTATGAAGAATCCTGTTTATCAGAAACTATGGCCTATAGTTGCAGCCATTATTCTCTTTCTGTTTATCACGGTAGCCTATTTTCACCCTTTGTTCGAAGGTAAAAGTCTGTCACAAAGCGATATTTTACATTTCAAAGGAATGTCGAAAGAACTTGCCGATTATCGTGCAAGTACTGGAAAAGAGGCCCTATGGACCAACTCCATGTTTGGTGGTATGCCGGCATATCAGATTTCGACTGTTCACAAAGGCAATCTGATGATTTGGGTAGACAAGTATCTGATGTTAAATCTCCCTGCTCCTTCAGGATTTGTTTTTCTCTATTTCATTGGATTCTTCATCCTGATGATGGCAATGGGCATGAAACCTTGGTTAAGTATACTGGGGTCAATTGCTTTTGCCTTTTCCTCCTTCTTTTTTATAGTAATTGTGGCGGGGCACAACAGTGAAGCCCATGCCATTGGCTATATGGCGCCGGTCATCGCAGCCATGTTGTTGGCTTTCCAGAAAAAATATCTCATTGGGGGAGCGCTCATGGCTCTTTTTCTTTCGCTCCAGATCAATGCCAATCACTTGCAGATAACCTATTATCTTGCTTTGATGGCTATAATCATAGGAATTTTCCAACTGATTGAAAAGATAAAAGCAAAACAATTACCGGATTTCTTTAAAGCAGTAGCAGTATTATTTGCTGGAGCTTTACTCGCTTTAGGTCCAAATATTTCAAATCTTTGGACTACAATGGAATATACTGCATATTCCACTCGTGGACAGTCTGAATTAAAAGATAATACGCATGTGAAGACAAGTGGGCTGGATAAGGATTATGCAACACAATGGAGTTATGGAATCGATGAATCTTTAACACTGTTAATTCCAAACATGAAGGGTGGATCATCTGAAGCATTGGGAAACTATCCTAAAGCCATGACTCCGGTGAAAGAAGAACTGAAACCCATCATCGCTCAGAATCACAGTTCCTACTGGGGCAACCAGCCTTTCACTGCAGGCCCTGTTTATGTAGGTGCATTTATTGTTTTCCTGTTTATACTCGGGATGTTTATTGTTGAAGATAAATTCAAATGGCCTTTGTTTGCTGGTTTTGTTTTATCTCTGTTGCTGGCTTGGGGTCATAATTTCTCTTTCATGACCAACTTGTTCCTTGACTACTTCCCCGGATACAATAAATTCAGAGCCCCGACAATGATTCTGGTGCTCGCCGAATTAATTATGCCCATTATTGCTTTAATGGGTTTAAAGAAAATTATAGAGCAACCTGAAATCATCAAGACAAAACAACTCTATTTCTATATAAGTCTTGGCCTTACTGCCGGAGTATCATTATTTATTTACGTGTTCCCCGGTTTCTTTGGTTTGATCAGTCAAAATGACCTTTCTGCTTTTGCAGCTTACACCAAACAAGGTGCAACACAAGATGTAATCAATGAGATAACGAACAATCTGGAAATGGTTCGTAAAACCATTCTTGGTGATGATGCATTACGTAGTTTCCTATTCATCATGGCAGGAGCAGGTTTTATCTGGATGTTCTCACGCAAGATTATCAATGCCAATTGGTTGATAGTTCTTATTGCATTATTAATAATGGTTGATCTCATCCCTGTTGATTCACGTTATCTTGGGAAGAAAAACTATGATCGGAAATCTGCAATTGAACAACCTTTCCCATCAACCAGAGCAGACGATTACATCCTCATGGATAAAGACCCTAATTTTAGAGTATTAAACATGGCAGTGAGTACATATCAGGATGCCAGTACTTCATTTTATCACAAATCAGTTGGTGGTTACCATGCTGCAAAACTGAAAAGGTATGATGAACTCGTCGAGTTTCAACTGTCGAAAGGCAACCTGGAAGTCATCAACATGCTAAATACCAAATATATCATTGTTCCAGATTCAACCAATCAACCAATACCTCAAAGAAACCCAGATGCACTTGGTAATGCATGGTTTGTTCGTGGCTATAAAATAGTGCCAAATGCTGATGCTGAAATAAATGCACTTTCTAACTTCAAAGCCAAAGAAACTGCAATTATTGACAGTCGTTATGAAAGTCAATTGAAGAACTTCAAGTTTTCTGATGACACAACCGGAACGATCACACTCAAATCATATGCTCCCAATAATCTGGTTTACGAATCAAAGACCAAAACAGATCAGTTGGCGGTGTTCTCAGAGATTTATTACGACAAAGGTTGGAATGTATTTATCGATGGTAAACCAGCTACCTATTTCAGAACAAATTATGTATTGCGTGCAATGGTTGTTCCTGCCGGAAATCATACGATAGAATATAAATTTGAACCACGTTCATATATTCTTGGGACTAAACTTTCTCTGGCTTCATCTGTATTATTACTGTTGCTCCTTTTGGGAATCCTTGGATCAGAACTCCGTAAAGAATTCCTGTTGAAAAAAGCGGAGAAAAAAGCATGAAACGCCTCTTGATCATCACATATTACTGGCCTCCCAGTGGTGGTTCGGGAGTACAAAGATGGTTGAAATTTGTCAAATACCTCCGGCAGTCCGGTTGGGAACCGGTGATCTATACTCCGGAAAACCCTGAACTGCCGGAAGCTGACACTTCTCTGGAGAAAGATATCCCGGAAGGTGTGGAAATTATAAGGCGCCAAATCTGGGAGCCTTATCTCATTTACAAAAGACTGGCAGGATTAAAAAAGGGAGATAAACTTGGAGCAGGGTTTGTTAATACCAAAAAGAAACCCGGTAAGCTAAAAGCAATTTCACTCTGGATCAGAGGGAATTTCTTAATTCCTGATCCGCGTTGTTTCTGGATAAAACCTTCTGTAGCATTCCTGACACAGTATTTGCAAGCCAAACCTGTTGATGCTATCGTCAGTACAGGGCCACCTCACAGCATGCACCGCATTGCGCTTCACCTTCACAGAAAGACCGGGATCCCCTGGCTAGCCGATTTCAGAGATCCCTGGACGAATATAGATTTTTATAAAGAGCTTCAGTTGACTTCGATTGCAGACAGGATTCATCATAAAATGGAACTTGAAGTATTGAAAGAAGCTACCAGGGTAACAGTGATCGGACCCTATATGGCTATAGACTTTAAACGACTTCTCGATCGTCCTTACCAGATCATTACCAATGGATTCGATCCTGACGACACGGGACATCCTTTAGCCGTACAGCCAAAAGGGAAATTCAGTATTGCGCATATCGGGACAATGGCAGCTTCGCGCAATCCCGTTTCTCTATGGACAGCCCTGCAACAATTGTCAATGGAGATACCGGGATTTATTGAAGATCTCGAAATATGTCTTGCCGGAAATGTTGATATCACTATAACTGCAAGTATCACTTCATGTGGTTTGGATTGTAGTCTGAACAAGTTTGATTATCTGCCTCATGATAAAGTGATCGATTTGCAAAAGAATTCTGCAGTTTTGTTGTTACAGATCAACAACACCCCCAATGCCCGCATGATTTTACCCGGTAAGTTTTTTGAATATATGGCTTCGGGGAGGCCCATTCTATGTATCGGACCTACTGATGGAGATTCTGCTACAATCATTCAGGAAACAGGATGTGGCTTAACAGCCGGTTTTGATGATGTAGCGCTCATCAAAAAACATCTGGAAACATTTTATACAGCTTATAAGAAAAACGAATTAGTAGTTTCCCCTTCTGAGATCAACAGATTCTCTCGACCCGAACTTACTAAAAATCTTGCAGCATTACTTAACGAAATGATTGGGGAATAAAAAATCCTGGATTCTATAATGAAACCAGGATTTTTTAATTGAAATATTTTTTTTTCAAAATCTCTCTTAAGGATGGAAAACCTTAAGTAACCTACTTACGAATGCAGAAACATCATAGTTCTCACCAAAGACCTTATATAGCTCTGCAATGATGGGATATTCCTCTTCCGGAATGTTCATCCGTTGCAACTCTTCATAAAAAACTGCTGTAGCAATCTTCCCTTCAAGCACTACCTTATCAGATATATTCTGTGTAAAAAATCCTTTTCCGATCAGCAAACCAAGTGTCCGGTTACGGCTTAAATCATTCAGAGAAGTAAGACTAAAGTCACCTATTCCACAATAATTAAAAATCGTGTCCTGATTACCGCCAAACTTAAGCATGATATTTTTAATCTCGGAAAAAGCTCTGGTGAAAACGAGGAAACGTAGATTTGGAGAGTTGAATTGAGCATCTACTATTCCCATTACGATTGCATAAATATTTTTCAGAATACTCAACATCTCGACCCCTCTCACATCAGAAGAGTAATCTATGAAGATACAGGTATCTGTAAAGATCTTATTGAAATAGGAATAGAGCTTTTCATCAACGGTAGCCAATGTGAAACTAGTTGGAATGTTATTCATCAATTCACGGGCAAATGTAGGTCCCTTCATTGAACATATAGGAAAGTCAACTTTCTTAGTCAGGCTTTCTGCAATTGTCATTCCCTCATCAGCAAAACCTTTCGCAAGGTTGACCAATATCGTTCCCGGTTTCATTAATTCTTTCACCTTTACCACAAAACTGACTGTAATTACAGAAGGTATGGCCAGAAAAACAACGTCTGCCTTACTCAAAACAGCATTATCAGTTGTTGCTTTCAATGCTTTCTGTAATGGTACACCGGGAAAATATTTTTGATTGAGATGAAACTTATTGATGCTTTCAACCACATCGGATTCAATTGAAAGCAGCGTTACATGTAGGTTGTCTTTGGCAGCAAGAATATTTCCCATTGATGTTCCAATAGCTCCGGCACCTACAAATACAACGTGTTGTTTATTAAACATTTTTATAATAATCTTAGATTAAAAAATTCAAATTATACTTTAGAAATCCTAAATTTTTATTACATCCAGCAGCATTCCTGAAAGTTTGCGATGTCCTTCAGCATTAAAATGAATGCCATCCGGTATCAATGTTTCATCAAAATCATAAAAAGTCTCGACATAAACAGAATTATATTTATTGGCCAATTGTCGGATTACTTCATTATACCTCTGGACATTGCGTACACTTCCAGGCAGGAATCTTTCTATGCGCGAAGATGGACGATTAATCCCAATACATATCAACTGAGCATTTGAATCTTTCAGCAACAACCTGAGCATCTTTTCATATTTAAAAGCGAAGGCTGCTCTGCTGGTCCAGGCACGTTTTCCTCTTATTACAGTGAGAAACTTTCTGGATCTGGTCTCAAAGAAATTGAAGAGAAAACGAAGTAATTTTTTAAAGATTCCGTGATGAGGATTATCATTGTGAATGAAATTCCACATCCACCTTGGAACAGAACGCGTACAGGCATCAACTACACCATAGTTCAGGATATAACAATTGGCATGGTAAGAAATCAACTTATCTATCCAAACTGATTCATGAGGCATGACGGTATCACCAAGCGCAAGATTGATTACAGAGGCATTAGCTAATTTATCATCAAGAATTTCAGCATAGGATAAATCAGTTTCTTTTTGTCGTGGTGGACGAATTCGAAGCGCCACAGAATTTCCAACTATTACTATTTTTTTCACAGGAGTTTCTGTTTATTTAATTTTTATCGACTTCCATAACATCAGTGAAATGCTGGGATATTCATTTAAAACTTTAAACGTTAATACAGGTTTTGAGGGTGCTCATTTGAATCATAAATGATCTCTACCTGCAAAGGTAACAAGAATAATGATTATTGCGTAAGCTTTGCATGATTAAGCTGCAGGCAAAACTATTTTGAAAAATAACCCTTAAAGTTAGTTAAGTATTACCAATTTAAAGGTGAGTTGTGACAATATGCTATCTTTGTCTTTTGGATTACGCATGTTGGAAAATAAGGATATTTATGCTTTCCCTTTCTTTATAGAGACGCAAAATATCGCGTCTCTACAGGTTTAAATGATTTCTGAAAACTTATATGAAACTCACAGTTATTATCGTCAGTTACAATGTCAGTCATTTTTTGGAGCAATGTTTAAAGTCCGTGATCAGGGCTTCGCATACCCTGAGTGTTGATATTATTGTGGTCGATAATAGTTCTGAGGACGATTCGGTAAGTAGGATCCGAAACAGATTTCCTGAGGTTAAACTGATTGTAAATCAAGACAATAAAGGATTCAGCAAAGCCAATAATCAGGCAATACTCCAATCGGATAGTGAATATATTCTTCTGCTCAATCCTGACACTGTTCTTGAAGAAACCACTTTGATCCGTACGCTGGGTTTCATGGAAACCCATCCTGATGCTGGTGGTCTTGGAATCAAAATGATTGATGGCCAAGGGTATTATCTACCTGAAAGCAAACGGGGTTTACCAACACCCTGGGCATCTTTTTGCAAAATGAGTAACCTTTCACAACTTTTTCCACGATCAGCTTTCTTTAACCGTTATCATGCAGGTCATCTGGATGAGAACGCAACAAATAAAGTCGAAGTACTGGCAGGCGCTTTTATGCTATTGCGTCGAAAAGTATTGGATCAGATCGGTTTGCTCGACGAAGACTTTTTCATGTATGGCGAAGACATCGATCTTTCGTTTCGAATTACTAAAGCCGGATATTTCAATTATTATTTTCCCGAGGCATGGATGATTCATTATAAAGGCGAAAGCACCCGAAAAAGTAGCCTGAATTACGTGTGTCTGTTTTATGGCGCCATGCTAATCTTTGCACGCAAACACTTTGCCGGGAAAAACGAACGGCTACTTTCTTTGGTTATCTTGCCGGGAGTATATTTCAGAGCATCTATCGCGATGATCTACAGCCTTCTGAATTCATTCGCTCATTCATCATCCTGGTCTTTCATATTAACTTCCATTAAAAAGATTCTACCCTCATTTCTAATAATTAAACAAACAGGCAATCATACTATAAAACAACACGTTGCATTAATTATTGCCAATCATACAGAAACCGTCCTGATTGAAGAAATAATCAAACAGGTCTCACCTGTTGGAGTTTTAAATTATGATATTCGGGTCAACAACAAAGAAGCGGGGCCTTTTTATTCTTTTGAAACTTTAAATGGAGTAGACCTCAAAAATGAAATTACAGACAATATCGAACAAATACAAACTGATGAAATAATTTTCAGTGCAAAAGATTTGTCAACTGATGAGATTATCATGTTGATGGTTAGCTTAAAAAAATATGCTATCCCCTATCGGATAGCACATACGGATATCAACACAATCATCGGCAGTAATTACGTCAGCACTCTCCGGGCCTCTAATGAAATTGCTTAACTCCGGAAAATTGGTTTTTCCAAAGTTCATCTATAATTGTGCTCCCCTTTTGAAACTTTTTTGATTATCGGTTGTTTCCTTTTGCACATATAATCAAGATATTCAATTCTTATAAAAAATATTATTAACATCACATGGCTAAATTTGATATTGTGATGCCCAAATTGGGCGAAAGTATAATAGAAGCAACAATTACCCGGTGGCTTAAAGCCGAAGGGGATATGATCAGTGAAGACGAAGTAATCTGTGAATTAGCGACCGATAAAGTGGATTCAGAAATCCCCTCTCCGGTCGAAGGCAAATTAATTAAAATTCTTTGCAAAGAAGGCGAAGTTGTTCCTGTTGGAAAGCTGATTGCCATCATCGATATGGATGGCGAAAACGCAGTGGTTGAAAAAGATACAGCCCCGGTTGACGTTCCTGAAGCAAAAACAGCTAAAGTCGTTGCTGAAGAGAAAATCCCTGAAGCTGCTTCTGATAAGTTTTACTCTCCCTTGGTTAAAAGCATTGCCAAACAGGAAAATATTTCAAGTAAAGAACTTGATCTCATTACCGGAAGTGGAAAAGACAACAGAGTAACCAAAGAAGATGTCCTTGAATATTTAAAGACCCGTTCTTCCAAACCGGCCCCAGTTTCTGAACCTGCATCTGTAAAACCGGCGACTACAACACAAACACCTGCTGTTACTGCTGTATCTCAACCAACACCATCTCAGGCGCCTCATATTAAAGCCCCGACTGTTTCGGCTTCATCAGGAGATCAGATAGTTGAAATGGACAGGATGCGTAAGTTGATTGCCGATCACATGGTCATGTCGAAACAGGTTTCTCCTCATGTTACCATGTTTCATGAAGTTGACATGAACCGTATCGTGAACTGGCGGAACAAAATGAAAGATGTTTTATTGAAACGTGAAGGCGAAAAACTCACTTTTACACCTTTCTTTATTGAAGCAGCAGCTAGAGCGTTAAAAGACTTTCCGGGAGTTAATGCTTCCGTTGATGGTTACAATATCATCCTACGTAAACACATCAATATCGGGATGGCAGCAGCATTGCCAAACGGAAACCTGATTGTTCCTGTCATCAAGGATGCCGATCAGAAAAATCTGCTTGGCATCACCAAGTCAGTAAACGACCTTGCAGAACGTTCGCGCATTAACAAATTGAGTCCTGATGATATTCAGGAAGGCACATTTACCATCACTAACTTCGGTCAGTTCGGAAGCCTTACCGGTTCACCCATTATCAATCAGCCTCAGGCTGCCATACTTGGACTCGGAACCATTCACAAACAACCCGTAGTCATTGAGACTCCTGAAGGCGATGTGATTGCCATCCGTCAGCGCATGATTCTGTCACTTGCCTTTGACCACCGTATCGTCGATGGGGCTCTTGGAGGCAAGTTCCTGAAAAGAATTGCAGAAATATTAGAGAACTTTGATGAAAGTCAGACAATTTAATTAACACATCATAAAATTAACGAGCTTTGCAAAACCAAAATTATTTGGGAGTGCAAAGCTTTTTATATTTAAACATAAACGTTAATAATGGAACTCAATCTCACAAAACCTATTGTTTTTTTAGACCTTGAAACTACAGGTATCAATATTACGACTGATCGCATCGTAGAAATCAGTATGTTAAAGATTATGCCCGATGGGAAACAGGATGTACATACACATCGCATCAATCCAACTGTTCCGATACCCGCTGAATCTACTGCAATTCATGGAATCAGTGATGAGGATGTAAAAGATGAACCTACTTTTGCTGAAATGGCTCCTAATTTTGTGCAATTTATCGGCAATGCTGATCTGGCAGGATACAATGCCATCAAATTTGATTTTCCATTACTGGTAGAGGAATTTTTAAGGGTTGGAATTGATTTCGACTTAAGAGTAAGACGACTGGTCGATGTTCAAAATATCTTCCATAAGATGGAATCAAGGACATTGAGCGCTGCCTATCGTTTCTACTGCCATGAGAGCCTTGAAAACGCACACAGCGCAGAAGCTGACACTGTAGCAACCTATGAAATTTTAAAGGCACAGCTCGATCGTTATGCCAGAACCGAATACACAGACAAAAGTGGCAAGTCAGCCTTTCCGATCGAAAACAATATCAAGACGCTTTCTGAGTTTTCATATTATAATCAGAGCGCTGACCTTGTCGGACAGATCATTTTCAATAAAGACAACGCCGAAATGTTTAATTTTGGCAAGCACAAAGGCAAAACCGTTGAAGAGGTTTTCCACAAAGAGCCGGCTTATTACGACTGGATGATGAAAGCCGAGTTTCCGCTCTCAACAAAAAAACTGATTACTGCCATCAAATTGCGTGCATTCAACAATCGCTAAACGGTACTTAACTATTATTTAAACAATGTTATAAAAAGAGGATAACAAAAATAGATGACGAATAAATCAGGAATAATTGAGACATGGTTAAGCCATACTCTATGAGTATATATTAAGTATGTCTCAAGTATGTCTTAACTATGTCTCAACTATGTTTTAAAGGGGAGATTTATAACCATATTTACTTCAAATTCAGAACTGTGTATTTTTAATTTTTCTATTTCAATTTTTTAATTTTTCGCATCAAAAACATGAAGATAATTTGTATTGGCCGCAACTATATTGAACATGCAAAAGAGTTAAATAATCCCGTTCCGAAAGAACCTGTTTTTTTTATGAAGCCTGAATCGGCTATTGTACGAAATAATTTTCCATTCTTTTATCCTGAATTTTCGAAGGAGATTCATTACGAAGCAGAGATTGTCCTCCACATCTGCAAAGTGGGTAAATATATTCAGGAACGTTATGCGCATACCTATTATGATGCCATCGGCACAGGAATAGACTTTACAGCACGCGATCTTCAGCAGAAATGCAAAGAAAAAGGATTGCCATGGGAAATGGCTAAGGCATTTGATGGGTCAGCTCCCATCAGTGAATTCATTCCGAAAGAATCATTTACATCGATGGATGATTTAAATATTCGTCTTGATCTGAATGAACAGACAGTTCAGGATGGTTCATCCAAAGATATGATCTTCACTTTTGACCAGATCATTGCATATATCTCACAATTTCTGACGCTGAAAATCGGCGATTTGATCTTTACCGGCACACCGGCAGGTGTAGGACCTGTGAAGTTAAATGACAGGCTCGAAGTATTTCTGGATGGTCGAAAAATGATGGACTTTAAGATAAAATAATTGCATTATCCTCAAAGTTTCATTTAAGAGAATTTCGTACCGGAATCAGGTAAAGACAATTTCATCTATGGCTTCGGCATTCAGCGATTTATTAATTGCAGCAATCAGTTTTGTTTTGGCATAGCTCAATTCGTTCCGTAAGGCTGCATTATCAAGCTCAACGAAAAGGATCCTCTTTTTAATGTGCATATTTTTAGTATGCTTGGCAATCATCTTCCCCACTATCTTTTCCCAATCGTTGATTACGACAGTCTCGCTGAGCTTCTCCTGGATTTTATACTGTTCAATCAGCGCCTCGATGGCTTGCTTTAGGGTATATTCGTTAGATGATTTCATTTTTGAGTTGAGTCTGTTGATTCGTTAACGCAACCATCAATAATTTCAAAGATCTTGTGATCGATTTCAATTTCGGAAAAGATACCGGCAATCCGGTCACGCTGTGTGTCTGTTATAAAAACCTGTCCGAAGCCATCTTCACCCACCAACCTGATGATTTGTTCGACACGTAAACCATCGAGTTTATCAAAAATATCATCTAGCAACAGTATGGGTTTAGATCCTTTGACCTGCCGGGTATAGTGAAACTGAGCCAGTTTGATTGCAATCACAAAAGACTTTTGTTGTCCCTGTGATCCGAATTTCTTGACAGGGTATGTATCAATTCTGAAATCAAGGTCATCTTTATGAATTCCAACAGTTGTGTAACGTGCAGCCCTGTCACGGTCAATATTTGCAACAAGCAAACCTTCCATATCCAACTCTCCAAGCTGAGTCTCATAGACAACATCAACCAGTTCACGGCTGTTGCTGATAAATGAAAAATAATGACTGAACATCGGGACAAAGCCTTCAAGAAAAGTTTTTCGCTTTTCGTAAATGCGCATTCCGGTCTGGCTCAACTGATGATCCCATATTTCAAGCAGTGTACTGTCAAAGAAACGCATCTCATCGAAATGTTTCAACAACGCATTTCTCTGCATGAGCGCTTTGTTGTATGCAATCAGATCATCGAGATAAGCACGGTCGAATTGAGAGATCACGCCATCAAGAAACTTTCTGCGCAAATCGCTGCCGTCGTTGATCAGGTCACGATCTGAAGGTGAAATCATAACAACCGGAAACCGACCAATGTGATCGGCCATGCGATCGTAATCTTTCTTATTGATTTTTAATTGCTTCTTTTGATTGCGTTGCTGAATACAACTTACCAGATCCTGTGTTTCTCCACCGGTGATATATATACCGTGAATAGCAAAGAAGGGAGCTTCATGACGAATATTCTGATTGTCAATCAGATTAAAAAAGCTCTTTGTAACCGAAAGATAATGGATGGCATCGAGAAGATTGGTTTTTCCGACACCATTATTCCCCACAAAACAATTTATTTTGCCCGAGAAAGCCAGTTCAGCCTCTTCATAATTCTTGAAGTTATTGATGGTCAATCGTTGAAGATACATACAGGGCTTAGTCTTGAGTCATGTTTTTTATCGCTTCTGCTACTTCTTCCATCAGCCATGTAGGCGTTGAAGTAGCTCCACTGATACCTACATCATCAATGCCTTCAAACCACTCTTCCTGTAGTCCTGATGCATCGGAAACGAAATAGCTGGATGGGTTTGTTGTCTTACACACTGAGAATAGGGCAACAGCATTTGAGCTTTTATCACCTCCCACGAAGACAATTACTTTGTGTTCTTTGGCAAATAACTGCAGATTAGGAGCGCGACCGGCCATCTGTCCACAAATTGTATTGAACTGTTTGAAATCGGCATTGATTCCATTTACATTTCGCATCCTGGTTAAAATCAGTTCACCTATTTCAGCATATTTTGCAGGATCTTTTGTAGTTTGAGAATAGAGCCTGACAGGCATTGAAAAATCAATCTTATCGATATCCTTAACACCTGTAATCAAAATAGCTGTTCCTTTGGTTTGTCCCATCAATGCAATGACCTCAGCATGACCCTCTTTACCATAAATAACGACCTGACCGTTTAGTTCATTCATTTCATAATAACTCTTTTTGATCCGGTCCTGCAACTTGAGAACTATCGGACAGGTTGCATCAACAATCTCTACATTGAGTTGTTTTGCAACCTGATATGTTGATGGAGGCTCACCATGTGCACGTATCAATACTTTTTTACCGGCCCATTCAGGCAGTTCATCATGATTAATAATCCGGAGTCCCTGTTCTTTCAGGCGGTCTACCTCCCTACTGTTGTGAACGATATCACCCAAACAGGCAATATTATCTTTGCCCAGTTCTTCTTCACTGATCCGGATGGCATTGACTACTCCGAAACAAAAACCCGATTTATCGTCAATAGTAATTTGCATGATACAAAGATATATAATTGTTAGGCGGAAATCAGATTTCCTTCTATTTCATAAAATCAGAAAGATTCGCAGAAATAGTAAAATAATTTGGAGACCCGTTTAAATGCCATGTTGAACGTGCATAATCAATACTTATTTTTTTAATCCGGATACCAAACCCCCATGAAAAACCCACTGTTGAAGCTTTGGTATCGAGTTTCATCTCTTTGCGTAGTTGTGGGTTATACCCGAGTCGCAAAACGAATCGATTAACCGGCATAAGTTCAATCCCAAGGACGACATGACGCAACCCTTCGTCCAGTATATTCATAAACTTGTCCTGTTTAACAGGCTCACCTGTTAAAGGATCTGCATTGTTCTTTGAAGGATCATTGTAACGTAGATTCCATCGTTGAAGATCATGAAACAGGATGTTGTATCTCAATGGAATGTGTTCAAGTTTACGCGATATACCCAACTGAATTTCAAATGGAATTGTCCTTTCATATCCAGACTCGTAAGATTTCAATTCCCTCCCGATATTGCGTACCAACAAAGAAATGGTTGTATGATTGGCAGCATGATAAGTAGCAGCAATATCGGCAACTATCCCATAAGAATTATAAATATCAAAAGAAGAATAAACAAATTTTAGATTGGCGCCTATAGAAAAAGCAGAATCCAATCTCCTCCCCCACCCTATTGTAGCAGCATATTCACCGGCAGTGAAAGTGCCTAACTGGTCTCCATTATCATTTGTTGCAACAAAATTTCCATAATTCACAAACTGCATCCCCAGTGCAAAACTTCCTGCTTTTTCATATGTATGAGAGAAGGCAGCATTTCCACTCTTAATATCACTATAGAAATCGGTATAATTCAAAGAGATAGTATTATTCATTTCTGAATTGATGAGCGAAGGATTCATCATTGCAATGGATAGATCATTATCATCTATAGCCAACATGTTTCCACCCAATGCGGCTGTACGTGCTGAAACATTATTATTCAGAAAAGGAAAAACACCGCTTCCACCTGTCTGTGCGATCAAACAAACGGGTAGAAGAAGTGCTGTGAAAAAACATTTTATTCGTCTTAGCATCAAGCAAAGATAATCATCAATTGCTCTTTTCTAACTTTCCGGATCCTGCAATGTTTGTGGAAATATCAGGTTTGCCTTTATAATATACATTACCGCTTCCTGCAATATCAACTTTCAGTTTTCCGATAGCAAATACCTTACAATTACCTGAACCTTTAATGCTTACTTCACTTACTTCAGCCGGCATTTCCTGAGCATTTACATCTCCTGAACCCATTACATCGATGAAAGATTTACGCGCTGATCCTGACAGGTTAATATTCCCTGAACCTTTGATATCTGAATAAACTTCATTGGCATTCAGAGCAATTGTAATTGAACCTGAACCATTGATGGTAAGCTCAACTTTTTCAGTAGAGAAATTTCCTTTCCCTTCAACAGATCCGTTTCCGTTGATTTCTAGTGCTTCCAATGAAGGTGTAGAAATGTAAATTGTAATAGGTTTATAATCCGTAATACAATCTTCAGTATCAATATATAACCATTTTCCGTTAACCTGGGTATTCAGAATCTGCAAAATATTCGGCTGAGCCTCAATGCGGACACTTTGAACGGAGTCTTTGGTTATAATAATTTTAGCATCCATCTTCGACGAAATCTTAGTAAAAGACTTCATCACACGGGTTTCAGTTTTCAGGTCGCCACGACCTTCCAGGCAATTCAGATTGCATGAACTGAGCAAAAGCATCACCACTACGGCAGAAAGAATTGTGCGTATCATATTTTCTTTTTTAACAAATATAACGCAAATTATCTCAAAAGGTTACACTTTTTGTTGTAAACGTATCAAATTTAATGCTCCACCTGCTCTAAACCAGTCAATCTGGTTATCGCTGTAGGTATGGGCAACATTAAATTTCTCAGTAGTTCCGTCTGAATGATGCAATACGAGTGCTATCTTGCTGCCGGGAGCAAAGGTTGTCAATCCAACGATATCGATCTGGTCATCTTCACGGATTTTTTCATAATCAGATTTATCGATGAAGGTCAATGCAAGCATTCCCTGTTTCTTAAGATTGGTCTCATGGATACGGGCAAATGACTTAACCAGAACGACCTTTACACCTAAAAATCTGGGTTCCATTGCAGCATGCTCACGTGATGATCCTTCACCATAATTTTCATCCCCGACGACAATTGTTCCGATGCCTGCAGCCTTAAGTGCGCGCGCAGTTGCAGGCACAGTATCAAGATCGCCGTTTACCGGATTGCGTACCAGATTGATTTTTTCGTTGAATACATTGGTAGCCCCAATCAGCATGTTGTTCGAAATATTGTCTAAGTGACCTCGGTAACGCAACCAGGGTCCAGCCATAGAGATATGATCGGTTGTACATTTTCCCTTAACCTTTATCAACAATCTCAAACCAGTCCAGTCTTTCCCATCCCATTTGTCGAAAGGCACCAATAATTGCAGTCTCTCGGAATCAGGATTTACCTTAACATCGAGTGTTCCACCATCTGCTGGAGGCGCAAGATAACCGGGATCTTTCACATCGAAACCATTTACAGGAAGCTCAATTCCAACAGGTTCATCCAGTTTAACAGAAACGCCATCCGCATTAACCAAAGTGTCAGTCAAAGGATTAAAATCAAGTCTGCCGGCAATTGATAATGCTGTAACAATTTCGGGCGAGGCAACAAAAGCGTGAGTATTGGGATTACCGTCGTTTCTTTTGGCAAAGTTACGATTGAACGAAGTGATGATTGAATTCGAACGGGTTGGATCATCTGTATGTCTTTTCCACTGACCGATGCAAGGTCCGCAGGCATTGGCCATAACAACACCTCCGATTTTTTCAAAGCTATCAAGAATACCATCACGTTCTGTCGTGAAGCGGATCATTTCAGATCCCGGAGTAATGATGAATTCGCTTTGTACATTTAGTTTTTTATCACTGGCTTGTTTGGCTACATAAGCAGCGCGGGTCAGATCTTCGTAAGAAGAATTGGTACAGGAGCCGATTAAACCAACTTCGAGTTTCAGAGGATAATTCTTTTCTTTTACCATCTTACCGAATTCTGAAATCGGGAAAGCTGCATCGGGTGTATAAGGTCCGTTGATATATGGCTCAAGTTCTGAAAGATTAATCTCTATCAATTGATCAAAATATTTTTCCGGATATAGATAAACATCAGCATCTGACCTGAGATCAGCACGAATTCCATCGGCCATGTTTGCGATTTCTGTTCGACCTGTTGCCCTGAGATAGTCACCCATCTTGTCATCATAACCAAAAACAGAAGTAGTTGCGCCGATCTCAGCTCCCATGTTACAGATTGTTCCTTTACCGGTTGCAGACAAGCTGTCAGCTCCTTCGCCAAAATATTCAAGGATAGCGCCCGTACCACCTTTTACGGTCAGAATTCCGGCAACTTTCAAAATAACATCTTTGGAAGAGGTCCAGCCATTGAGTTTACCTGTGAGCTTAACGCCAATCAGGCTGGGCATTTTTAATTCCCATGGTAATCCAACCATGACATCAACTGCATCTGCACCTCCAACACCAATGGCAATCATTCCAAGTCCACCGGCATTAACAGTATGCGAGTCAGTTCCTATCATCAACGCACCGGGGAAAGCATAATTTTCAAGTACTACCTGATGGATGATACCTGCTCCCGGTCTCCAGAAACCAATGCCATATCGTGAAGAAACAGATTCGAGAAAGTCATAGACCTCACTATTCTGATCCTTTGCCTGATTTAAATCTTCGACTGCACCCGATTTAGCAAGAATCAAATGATCGCAATGTACTGTGGAGGGAACAGCAACTTTATTTTTCCCGGCAGTCATAAACTGCAAAAGGGCCATTTGTGCTGTTGCATCCTGCATTGCTACTCTGTCGGGTGCAAAATTCACATAATCAATGCCACGCTTATATACACTTAATTCATTATCTGATAAATGCGCATAAAGAATTTTTTCTACCAAAGTTAATGGACGGCCCAACATAGTGCGGGCTTTTTCTACGCGGAGTGATAAACCGCTGTAAACAGACTTCACAAGATCAAGATCAAAAAGCATAATTTGGTTTTTAAAGTTTTATTAATAGGGTGATTAAATATAGGTACCTGATTACAGAAATCAAAACACAAAAATAATCTTATTGTTGATAAGGCTGGATATTTTTTGATTTTAAAATTGAATCAATCAGAACTACCTGCTCAATCAAAGAAGCGCAATCATCATTAACTATTTCAAATTCAGACAAGCTCAGTAATCTTGCTTCTGTCCACTGGTTTCTCATTCTGGAAATCACTTCTTCACGTGAAAAAAGATCACGCTGCATGACGCGGTGGATTCTGACCTCCTCAGGTGCAGAAACAACAATTATTCTGTCACAAAGATAATCAAATCCCGACTCAAATAAAATAGCAGATTCATGAAGGACATAAGGAGCTGATTGATGCAAAGTGCACCACGCATTAAAAAAAACCTTTACTCTTGGATGAATAATTGAATTCAAATCAGAAAGCTTTTTAGTATCGCTAAAAACAATTGAAGCAACCGCTTTACGGTTTAAGGAGCCGTCTATAGCAATGACTTTATCCCCAAATGTTTTCCTAATCTCTTGGAGCACATCACGGCGTTCACTGATTAATCGTGCCTTCTGATCAGCATAAAAAACCGGGACACCAAGCATCTCGAACAGCCGTGCAACGGTGCTTTTTCCACTTCCAATATTTCCGGTTATTCCTGCTTTTATCATAATTAACGTAAAACTAAATATTCAACTTTCTCGGGCGTCACTTTAATATTGCGAACATAGTCGGGTGATGTAGTCACAGTTAGATGATAGAGGTTATCTGATTTCGACAGTTCAGCATTGACAGTAAATAATCTGGAATCAAGCTTTTTATAATCCTTCATAGAAACGATACAGGATACAATTGCTTTATCCGGAAACAATTTAATGTTCTTACCCGGAAGCGGATCAGGCAGTTTGATAGTGACTTCAACACTTTCTTCAGTAAACTTTTGAACAGGAATAGTGACCTGAACAGTTGATGGGAGGAAATATGGTTTATTTAGCTGTGTGTTTGAATTCAAATGTACATATGTTACCACACTTTCTGTCAGATTTCTGATTTTAATCACTTCTGGTTGCGCGACCTGAACAGAATCAATCATTGCACGTGTTCCACAAACAGAAACATAGGATGGTTTTATCAAAGATGGTTCAAACTGAAGATATTGTGGTGCAAACGAAATATCGGCAGTTAATTTAACAGGAACAGACTTACGGTAAAGTCTGTTCATTTTAAGGGAAAGCTGTTCAGGATGAAGAGTACGTACTTCATTTATAAAACCCAGAGTTGCTGAATACCTGCGAATCAGAGGCATAAGCTGCATGTCAGAATTGATTTCATCGATATTTTCAGACTTTTTACTATTTGAAAGATCAATGAAAAGTGGTTTTGGATGATCTATATACTTTAATACAATGAGTTTATACCCCGTTGCCTTTAAAGTAATCTGTAGGGTACTATCACTTATTCCAGTCAGAATCCGATTTTTTGGAACATTGACAATCTTAATAGGAATCCTGAATGAAACCGTATATTCGTTTGATAACTTGATCAGTAGCCAAAAAGATATAGAAGCAACCAGACAGAATAAAAATAAAAAAAACTGATACCGCAACCGGGCATCCGAAAACTTACGTTCAGGTCTATCCCGGTTGGCGCTATCAGCTTTCACATTAATTTTTTAGAATCTGCTTAAATCAGGTATTAGTTAGCTGGTGTTTGTTGAATCTGATCTTCAACACTTGTAGCAACAGCACTCTTTTCCATTTTCAGGCGATTTCCACCTTCTACTTCTATCGTGAAAGTAGTATCCTGCACTTCAATGATTTTACCATGGATCCCACCAATAGTAATTATCTTATCACCCTTTTTCAGTGCTTCTCTGAATTTCTTCTGATCTTTTGTGCGTTTTATCTGAGGACGAATAAAAAACAGATAAAAAATTACGATGATTAAAAGGATAAAACCTATTGAACCATAAGGGCTAGGAGTTGCGGGCGCTGCGGCCCCTGCTTGCAATAAAACATTTAATAGACTCATTATCGTTTTTATTTAAGTGATACAATTTATTTATCATTGAGAATTGCAGGAATAACCATTGCTTTAAAACGTAATATTTGTGAAGATGGGTTTGTATTCGAATTAACAGTTACTGACTTTTGTTGAAAACCAACCCGTTTCCAACTATCGAAACTGACAGTGACATCACCCTGTTTACCTGATTTGATGGTATCGTGTGTATATTCACCTACTGTGCATCCACACGAAGAAGCAATTCCGGTAATGACAAGTGGTCCTTTACCCGTATTGGTAAACTTGAAACTGAATGATACTTTTTCTCCTTCAGTAACCTCACCAAAATCATGCATATCTGTATCAAACTTAATCTGAGCAGGCCCTGCTGAAATGTTTTCCGCTGAAGATGCTACTTTTCCACTTGTATTTGATTTACAGGAAACCAAAACCAGGAAAAGACAAATAATCATGGAAAGTTGAAAAACAGGTTTCATTATTTTAAAAAGTTTGAATGTACAAATTTAGCAAATTAAAAGATCAACAGTCAAGGAAAGAATTCATTTCAACTGAAATTCTGATAATAACCTCCTCAACAGAAGAAATTATTCCATTAAGCCTCTTCCGGTTTTCACAATCCGACCGCTTTCTTTTAATTCAACGATGAGTTTATCCAGGATCCCGTTGACAAAAACATTACTCCGGGGTGTGCTGTAAACTTTGGCCAATTCAATATATTCATTGAGCGTAACCTTTACCGGAATGTTTGAAAACTCCATCAACTCAGCCAATGCCATCTTTAAAAGCAAAACATCTATAATGGCAATACGTTCAACATCCCAATTATGTGCCTTCTGATCTACCATATGTTCTAACTCAGTATTATTTACAATGGTTTTTCTGAAAAGGCGAATTACGAATTCTTTATCACTATCCGGATCCTTATCATCATCGGATTTATAGACATATGGAAGTTCGGCCAGACTATCCCATGCAGCCCTATATCCTTTAATGGTTTTATTTACCATGAAGTTTGCCAACTCGAGATCATCTATCCAATAAATACTTTTCTCTTCATAAAGGCTCTGAAGCACAGCAGATTCTGCAATAATATCATTGAATATATGTAATATAACATCCTTGTCGTCTTTATAACCACATTCAGGCTTAGCCATATAGTTCTGGTAAGAAACTGATTCACGGATAGACTGATATAATTTTCTAACCAATTCAGTCTCATCTTTCCATGAAACTTTAAACTGCTTGCGAAACTTGATAAAATGAATATTAGAAGCCAGTTGGCTCATAAAGAGATTATCAATAAATCGGGTATTTGGATTCAAATCTTCTTTGGTAGGTAGGTGTTTACTTTTGGATTCTTCAAGTCGGGTCTTAAAAAATTCCATTAAATCAACAAGAAGAGAAAGTTGATAAATATAGAGTTCGTGAATGCGTTCAATGCTTTTTAGCAGTTGTCTTTCAGCTACGTCAATCCGTTCGGCTTCACCCTGATGGAAAGCATATACGGCTTGTAAAACTTTTATTCTAAATTGCCTTCTGGTAAGCATGTCGTATGGGAATGAACAATAAGGTTTAACAAAGATGATGATGCAAAGGTATTAATTTTTACTTTATGTCATTTAAATAACCACAAACAACATTCGTT